>Ga0065711_1044396_pt1 | contig 14128 bp, 11 predicted proteins | sample Hoacrofraction12_FD_59098 | JGI IMG/M metagenome (GOLD analysis project Ga0065711, IMG submission 59098) | Hoatzin crop microbial communities from Cojedes, Venezuela - Epithelial fraction 12 v2 (version 2) | ecosystem: Host-associated > Birds > Digestive system > Esophagus > Crop | place...
CCGCCTGGACAAGGTCCTGTGCAGCCTGCTGTAGGTGACCCTGCTTCGGCGGGGGGGTTGGACTAGATGACCCACAGAGGTCCCTTCCAAACCCTACTATTCTGTGATTCTGTGAACGACCACTGCTCTGTAATTCAGTAACAGGGTGCAGGGAGCACGGGCTGCTGCCCACCACCGACAGCAAACGGTCAAAATCTTTGCCAAATAAAAAAATAAATGCATCAAAATCTTTGCCAGCAAGTCAGATGTAATTCTTTGCTATGCACAGAAAAATTAGTACCATACTGATTACTGCCATTTCTTTCGCTCACTCCCCCGGCCCAGCACAAGGCGAAGAAGAGAGCACGGTCAGCAGGGAGGGAAAATCCTCACGGTGCGGCTGGGCTGAGGAGCGGCTCCGGCGGGAGCCAACATCCCAATTTCATCTCTCATTTACAAAACTCATTTGTAAAAACAGCTCAGATGGTTTTCAACTCTAGAGTAGAGTTCCTTGATCAATAGAGCTTCCAAAGAATGCTAAACACTTCAGAGAGAGAAAAAGAATTTAGATTAACCTTAAAAAATACATTTTGCCAGTGATAGGCAATGTAAGGCCAGTTCCTCTTTGCAGCATTTCAACAAATATTTGCCCTTTGTATATGTATAGTTAGAATGCTTTAATAACACTAGCTTGCTCCTACTGCAGAACTGATCCATACTTATTATTTTTCCAATAAAATAAAAATTCTTTTTCACCACTATGCAATCACAGTCAATTCCTCACATCTTATTTTTCAAAATAATATTTAGCTTGCACCACTGTTACATTTTTTTAATGGAGTAGGAATAAAATAACTGAATCTTCTCAAAGCAAGCTATAAAAACTAGCCTGAAAAAGCAACAGAAAAGGAATGAGGTTTCACCCTAACAAAGAAAAATCGCTTTGGCTACATCTGTGCACATCAGAGTTCGTTCAGAGTAAAACCACGGGGTTTTTAGGAGGGCAAACAAAGTCGCAAGGCTGTTCAGGGGAGTGTTTAATTACCTCAGTAGCACTAACCGCAAGCCGTGGAACACAGCAATGTCATGATGTTTGAACTGCACTGTAGCTAAGGGATTGGTGCGTGTGGCTCATCTCACGGGAGGCTGGAAAACAACCTTAGCACACACCGCCCGCAGAGCGTCCCGCACGAGGCCGCTCGGAGTCAGACCCGCCATCGCGTCATCCCGTAGCAGCTTGATAGTTCGTTCATTTTAGAGACTTTTTACACTGAAATCTTTACACAAAAACTCGCCTCCTTTGCTTTTTCTAAGCGAAAGCTGCTCAGAGTCCTCCCAGGCACAGGCACTCACATCTCTGGGAAGTTACGGCAGCGGCTGCGCCAGGGCAGCGCGACAGCGCGGGCTGCGAGACCATCGCTGTTTCGTTCCTGCTTGCAGCTCCGCCAGCTGCTCCCACGGACAGAGGGGCAGGTGCTGATGCACGAACCGTATTACTGCTACACGACCAGGCCATTTGGTGATAACTTTTCTCGCTAGAATATCATATCGAAAACACTTTGAAATTTCCTAAAGTGTTCATCTGGGAAAGGAATTTAAAAAAAAAAAAAATGTATTTTTAGACAGAAGAGGAAAGAAAGAAATGTTTTTCTCGCCCGCTTTCATTCCACTATGTTTCTTCCAAGGCTGTAAGAAATCTGGGGTGCAGTGGAGACAAGGGAAGGGCTTCACCGGACGCCTGGCTGGACGGCAGCGGCACAGCCCTTCTGCTGGGTGGGCTGGGACCCAGAAACACGCGGAGCTGCAGCCTTCCCCCGGGCTGCGGCCCCGCAGGGCTGTGCCAAGGACCAGCGCCCAGCAAGGCGCCCGAGCCCCCCGCACACCCACCAGCAAGCTGGGTTCCGATGGCGCTTTGCTTTGTTCCGGCAACAGCGCTGGAAATACTGCTGGAAATGATAGGGCTCTTCCCAAAGGTTAAAAAACAAGGGCAGGAGAGCAAGCACTGCCGCGTCGTGCTCCTGGCAAAGCTGTGAGCACTCTGACAACCACGGGTCAAACACGAGACCTGTAGGAGAAAATGACCATATGGAAAAGCTCAGTGACACATCTAGCTTTTAGACACCTGGGGGTTTTATTTATTAGATATCTCTGTTCTTGCCTGTGCAGACTTTGTCTGGTGAAGGCCTCCCTGCTGGGTATGTCTCAGGGCAAACACGCGAACCAAACGTCTCCCCGTGCATTCCCCGGAGCAGCGCCGGGCGCGTGCCGGCTGCAGAGCCAGGCTCAGCAGACGTGCTCGTGCCTCCGCCGCGGTGTCGGAGGGGTTTCTGTAAGTGCCTCTCACTTGTGATTTTAAACCAGCACTCAGATTCCATCGAATTACGGCGCACAAAGCAGAACTCGGTCATGACCACCAAAAGGCACCTGACTTTACACCACGTTTCATGTAAAACCACCACCCACCCTAATTAATTGCTAGCTGCCTCCAGGCTTGCTTGGGAAGTTCAAACTCTCCTGAAGTTCTTTGCTGAGACAAATTTGTAACAAGAGCAAACCCAGAAGCACTGTCATAGAAGAATCATAGAATCATAAGGTTGAAAAGATCTCTAAGATCATCAAGTCCAACCATCAGCCCATTGCCACCGTGCCTTATAAACCATGTCCTGAAGTGCCACGAGGAATGGTAGGAGTAGTTTTGGACTAGAAATGGTAACATAAAATGATGAGAAAGCAACAGACAGGATGGTGAAGGCCATGAGCATCCGCGTGGCTTGGGATTCCCTTCACTGGCAGCAAGAAAAGGAGGGAGGGAAGGATCCAGAAAGCCTTCCAGAGACACATCATCAAAGAATTCCCACAAATTCCCTCAGCCAAGTATATCTGCCCAGTAGAAGGAAAATCACCAGAAATCTGGCCGGTTTGCCTTCACACGTCACCTGCCCAGCAGCGGCGATCCCCAAGCACCGCTTGCCGTGGCCGTGCATGGGGCCAGGGGCCCGAGGAAGAGGGCAGGGAGGTGGGCAGCGACTCCAAACCGTCCTGCAGCTGTTCCCACGTCACGTCCCAGTGACAGGATCTCACAAAGTCACAACAAAAATGTAATGCCTGCCATTACAACCCAGAAAAGAGAATTTTATCTGCAAAATCATTGCTAGATGTAGGGGTAACTTGGGTTTTCAACATCTGCAATACAAAAGAGAAAGAGGAATTGTCTTTCTCTGGTCCTTTCCTGAGGCCTGACATCCTACCCCAGCTATCAAACAGCTGCTGCCCCAGAGCCCCACAGAGACCTGCGGGTCTGCGTGCCACTGGGATGGCCAAAGGGTTTCTGCTCCTACAGCTGCTGCATAAAAATACTTCATACAATTTGCTTGGTTTCTTCCTTGATTTCTTTCTTCTGCTTCTAGTGGAACATACATTATGGAGGAGGACATTGGTTAAACATGCACATAAATCAGGGGCTTTGCTTTCCCAAATCATGAAAGCTCAAATACATCTCTTTCATATGCCTTTATTAAAACAACTGAAAAACGAAAAAGCTGGGAAACGGATTTTGTTCTTAAAAAACAATCGTGTTTTATGCAAAGGAAAATATAAAAAATGCGGAGAAAAGATGAATTTCAATTTCTTCTAAAAATATACAAAAACATTTGTTCCTCGAGAAAAAAAATCCCTACAGAAAGCTGGTCTACAAGTGCTTTTTAATCCTGAGTGTTGGTACATTAAAACTCAACAAATCCAACGCATCATTACAGCCAGGTAGCTGCAGATCTCCTTTACTGGGCCATTAATTTTGAAGTAAAAGCATATTTAACAGTTGACTGGAAACAAAATGCAGCTAACCAGTGTGGCAGAGCTTGTCATGTTTGGGACCTGCCACCAAGAAAACAGTTTATCCAAATGTGACGATGGAAAGGATGGTGGAAAGTGTTGACAGTTTAAGACTATTTGAGATTCTTTGTTGTAGAAATGAAACAAAACCGTATTTTTTTCAAAAAAAATGCTGCAAGGTGGCCTGTAGGAAAGATGGGGAGAATATTTTCAGCAGGGCTTGCTGCGATAGGACAAGGAGTAATGGCTTTAAAGGAAGGGAGGGGACATTTAGACTGGGTATAAGGAAGAAATTTTTTACCATAAGAGTGGTGAGGCCCTGGCACAGGTTGTCCAGAGAGGTGGTCGATGCCCCGTCCCTGGAAACATTCAAGACCAGGCTGGATGGAGCTCTGAGCAACCTGATCCAGCTGAAGATGTCCCTGCCCATGGCAGGGGGGGTTGGGCTAGATGGCCTCTAAAGGTCCCTTCCAACCCAAGCCGTTCTGTGATTCTGTGTATTCCCTTTCCCACTGCCGGTGTCCCGGTGCATCACCGTCCCAGGGCAGTGTGGGTCTGCGCAGCCCCAGGACGCCGCGGCCAGCTGGCACCTGCACCCAGCAGCACCAGCGCTAGTTAATGGGCTTGTTACCGCACGATAACCAAGCACCATTAACATGTCTCAGCTCAAGTTCTGGGGATCAGAAGTCACCGTCTCCCATGGAAACAGGAGCTGGCAGTACCGAGACACATGACGGCATCTCCGAGGCAATTAGAGGCCATCTAACCGCATTCACGATGTGAGCGCTCACTGGTAAGTGCAATGCACACACAAACTTTCCACCACTGCCTGCCACACAAAAGGGATTTTACCCTGTGGAGAGCAAATAATGTTTGCACTCCTGCCTTCCCCACGGGTCCCACCGCTGCAAGCAGCTAGAAATTGCAGCTAAATGCACATATTTGTGTATAATCAGTGTCCCTGGGAGATGCCTGTCAGGCGGTGGGAGGGCAGGGTCTAGCGCAGAGCCCTGCTGCGGCCCGAGCCCCTCTCCTTCCAGAAACCTGCCCGCCGTACTCTTATAAAACGAGCAGCTCGGCTGCACAGCTGCATCCCCATGAAGTGAAGAGCATGGCAGCAAAGGAGAAGGGAAAGCTGCGCCCTGCCCCTGGAGGGAGCCGCTCAGCCCACCGCCCCGGGGTGCCCGCTCCCCACACCCCACCGCGGGCAGGACACGGCCCCCGCGCCCACCCAGCCGCCCACCCAGCCGCTCGGCTCTCTCCCACCGCCCACAGCCGCTGCACGGACGCTGCGGTCAGCTCTGCTCGGGGCTTCACCTCCCATCTTCTGCTCCCCGTGAGCAGCCAGCTCACCCCCTGCGCCCGTCCTGCCCCCTCTCGTCTCTGGTACATCCCCATCTTCCTCTTCGCGCTGCAGATCTCCCGGACGAGGACTCTGCCTTAGCATTCCTTTAGACTTTCTCCAGGACAAGCAGCCCTGATCTCAGAGGCTTATTCTGCATGCTCTGAGGTCACCTCCACCTGCATCCCACCTAACCCTGACCACAAGCACCTCCAGCGGCCTTAGTCCCACCGTTTCTTACGCCAGTTCACAGTCCCAGAGCAACAGCTCAACATCGGTGTAAGATGTCTCAACTTCAGAGAGTTTTACAGCATGCAGCAATACCGACAAGTTACGAGGTTCTGAATTTCTGCCCTTCATTTTGTTTGTAGGAGTGACACCATAGGAAGCAACCAGCTTTGGTATCCAGAGGCTACTGCAAGAAAACATCACCAGTTTAACTAGAAAGGACCTAGAAATGCTTAACAACTGCAGAGCAAATCTTGTTAAGAGGAAAAAATGTCTCACATAAAGCAAAGATGCCCAATTATGAACTTACCTTGTTTCTTATATAATACTTCAAAGCTAAAGAGAGCTCACGCTGAGAGGAGGAAGATAACACAAGATATTTTTGTTGTCATTTCTTAATAGTGATTAGGCAAGAAGCGACAATCTGGATCAAAGTAGGAGGTATGAAAAACAAGACTGACAATCAGAAGAGGAAAACTGATCCAAATGATGTTAATAATCTGAAAGGCTCTGGGACATCTGCTAACCGTGCTCATGAGGAAAAGGGGAAAGACGCAGTGCTGCAGTGAGCAAGGCCCTGTTCCAGCCAAACCCTTCTCGCAGGGTTCACCTCACGCCTGCCCATGCCCAAGGCTCCCGCCAGCACCCGGCTGCACCCTGCTAGCAGGCACGGCCCGGAATCCAAAAGGAGCAGATGGAGGAAGGTCTGAAAATACAAAAACTATTTTAAAAACTCGCTCTTAAGACGAATCGTTCTTCAGCATGCTCCCATTTCAGTCAGCTGGAAAAGACAAAGCCTGAGGCTGTCTCACCGCATGTTCCACCATCTGAACTCACACTCGCTGCGAACACCGTGTGACGGGAAGAAAGTGGCAAGAGACAGAGAGCTAAGATGGAGGGAGGAAAAACAGTGTTTCCTACAACTAGAAAAAACAACCGTTCGTGCTCCAAGCTTCACGGCACATGCCTTTCACAAGCATGTGTGTCTGACTGGAGTTTTTTTTCTTCCGAGTTCTGATACAGATGGATTTGGTGAAAACTATCCAGATTTCTGCCCAGGAAAAGGATGGTTTGCCCTGGTGCAGTATGTAGTGCACGTCTTTGTGCTTTGTGTAAATAAAACTCAGCAATGTAAGCTCAATTCTGTCTTTTAAACTCCTGCAGTTTCACTGACTGCAATGCAACTGAAGATAGACATTGCCTTGCATTTTTTATTTTCCTTATAGGAGATGATGCTCCAGTCCCTCCAGCATGTTGGTGGCCCTTTATTGGACTCTCTCCAGTATGGCCATGTCTCTCTTGTACTGGGGAGCCCAGCACTGGCCCCAGCACTCCAGGCGTGGCCCCACCAGTGCTGGGTAGAGGGGAAGGATCCCATGGTGGCACCCCAGTTGTGAGAGCTGTCCCACCTCATCTCTGCGATCCCAGCGAAGTCGCAGCCCTGCGCCGGCAGAGACTTCCAGCTCCTCGTGTCCGCTCCCCACGCTGCGCAGGTTAGTGTCAGGGCATTTCGGAGAGGCACCCAGCACGCCCGCTCCGCAGCAAGGCCAAGGGACCTCTCCCTAGGGCTGTCCCACCCACGCTTCCTCACGCACGTGCCTGAGGGGAAAGGTGGTTCCATTTCATGGCCTTGTTGAGTGCCATGGTCCCTCTGCTCTGCTGTTGTCATTTCGGTGAGAGTTACAGGAGTAAATTGTTTTCTTGCTATCACTTGCTCTGCTCCCTTCACCCATTGTAAGTATTTGTGTCTGAGTGGGGAAAAATCCAGAAGAAAACAAATGCAAGATCTCACCAAATACTTACAGGAAGGCTTCACTGGAGAAAGTCCAGCGCTCAATCATTTATTGAGGGATTTGTTTCCTAGTGTGTTCACGAGGTTATACAAGTACAGCTCGTCACCCCAAATTAAGAGCTGCTCGTCATTGCTGAACTGTTTCGCAAGTGACAGTCGATGCAGCCTTTGTGCCACAGTGGAACATGACATTTTCCTTTCCTGATCAAACTCTGTTCAGGAAGGCGTTGAATTCGCACGGCAGGAATGCTCCACGTTCCCGTTCGATGAGTTATTGATGGGGAGTCCTTACAACAGCCCCATCCACCACCGGCATCCACGCCCAAGGGAGATGCTGCACAGACAGGGAAGGTGAGCAGCAGTTGACCAGAACTGCAGCGTTCTAGAGGGGAGATCTGGTTACAGGAAAAAGCCCAAAGTTGGTAAACTTAGCAGAAAGCTAAGAAGAACCTCAATTATTAAAAAAATTTTGGTTTGGTAAACTTAGCAGAAAGCTAGTGAAGAACCTCAATTATTAAAAAAATTTCCCCTCCAGATTCACTTGAGAAGCATGTAAATGATAATAAAAATATCTGGTGGTACTTGATTGATAAATTTCACAATTAGATCCAAGACCCAGTTCAGGACTGAAATGCCCAAAAACCAGGCACTTCAACAAGCAGTTTTCTGAAACCCGGCCTACGAGACCCAGATGTGTAGGCAGCCAGGCGCATCTTCACACAAAACGCACTGCCCTCGTGTTTCTCCGTCCTCCTTTCTCGTTCCCGGCGAGCTGCTCACCCTCCTGTAGGACTGCCAAGGCACGCTCTGCCACCGCTCACCGTGCCTAAATGCAGGCCTTTCTCATGAAGAGTGCAATGGTAAGCTTGGTGCATACTTTGATAAGGAAATCAAGCTGCTAACTGTAATGCGTAATACTAAGTGTGAAAATTTTCACTCCATTACACTTTGTCCATTTTACACATCTTCTGAAGAAGGAGGACAATTTTGATTGTATGATGAGAGAAGTAATCTGATTTTGAAAACACTGCAAGCCAAGCCAGTCTTAGATTCTCTCCAAACAACATGGCAAAAATTCCAAGTGTAACTTTGCCCCCACATTGTAATTAAAGCTCAGCAAGTGCACGAACATCTTGTGTTTCTAAATATACACAGAACATTTTAACAGGCAGCAACAAAACTGTGCCTTTTCTCAGACTTGCGAATGTGTCTGAGGACCCTTCATCTTAGCCACAACCCATGTATTCATATGCAGATAACATGGCTTAAAAATGCTAGGAAATTCAAATGGTCTTATTTGAAAACACATTCTACACAAATCAACGAGTGCGTAGGTGGTCACTTTGGGATGCCAACCCCCCAAACCGCGATGCACATCTGTCTCCATCTCCACCTTGTGCCACGCTGTCGGCAGAGGCCTGAGGGATGAGCACCCCTCTGCTCCGCACATCAAACTCCTGCGCTGCATCTCGGGCACCTTCTCCTCCCGTCCGCTCACAGAAAGCCCAAGGACATGAATGTCTCGGTTTGAGTTTGCTCTGGGACTGGCACACACAAGTTTCAACGTATGATGCTTAACGCGTGGGCATCTGACCTCGTAGTTATACAGTGAGGCAGGACCTTCCTTAACAGAAATTACATTTATTTATATTTGTGGGTGCATCCATATCATTATTTTGTGTTTTAGACTTATTTCCCTCTAAATCACCTAAATCAATCTTAATTTGTAGAAAGCCACTTATAATACAGGGTGCTCACCATATGTTGTTTTCATATTAATGCACAGAACGAGTGAAAACTCATCAGAAGTATTGCAAGAGGGAACTCGGAGATCTGTTTTCCTATTCAAAATCAAAACCAACCACAACGCATTATTGAAAGATGTACCAACTCTCTGAAAGCCTTTCCTGACTGAACTTCTACCGTCTCCTCAATAATTTATTGCACTGTTTTGACGGTGGTTACAAAAGAAGTTTTTCTTCCTGTTCTTGACTTGCTTCGTATTCCCACTGACAGTAACTCTGAAGAGCGGATCCCAGCTCTGCTGACACCAGCTGGAGCTCTGCTCCTGCCCATGGTAAGGTCTGGCCCCTTCCAACAAGACAGAGCATTCAACAACTTCTTCTGGACATTACCTGGAAAAACACCCTGTGAATTTTAAAACTTAACGAAAGGTAGCAACAACAGTCTATCTCCGTTGACAAAACATGATACAGATGTTGTGACTGACCCTGAGCAGGCTTGGACATCAGCACGAAAGCAGAATATGAATTCATACGCCTAACACCTTGAAAAGCATTTCCTGCATGAAAATAAAGTTCAATAATTTGCTGGAGTTTGCTGGAATAGGAAGCTATGTGGATTAGGACCACTTAAAAATTTAGTTCAGAAGGGAGCCCTGAAGGTCATCTAGTCAAGCTTCCCCTTCACACAGACTAAATCCATGCCCTGAAAAGTTACACTTCTTTCTACACTAAAGTCAAGGCAAAAAGGAGAGAATGGAGGGCACCACTGGAGACCAGCCTTCATCTATGAAGGGCAGGGTAGTCAAAGAGCCCTAAACAGCCAGCGTCATGGCTGGTGCTCTCAACAAGCCCAGAGCTGATGGACATGCCAGACGACACGCGGCCACCTCCTGCCCATCGCAGAGTCACGGACCTCCTGGGAAAACCGCACCAGAGCGACGGCGACTGCCTGGTGATACACCACTGTCACTGTTCCCTTCCTGATCATCAGCGCAGGGAAAGGTCTTGAGGCAGAAGTTTCAGACAGTCAAAAGAAATATTCGGTTCTCTCATATGTGAAGAAAATTACTGGTCTGTATTAATGCTATAGCATTTTATTTTTGTTCTTTCTTGAAGAAGGTAGGAAAAAGTTTGGTATTTTTTGTTGTGTCCTGCACATATATTACACTGCTCTTGTGTATTCACAGGAAGGATGAAAATGAGGAGGGAAAAAAAATTATTTTCCTTTTTCTTCAAAGACTGAAAGACCATGGGTTTCTAATCAAAGTAACAAAGACATCCACTACTTAGAAAACCAGATGTCAGAAAGCTGTCCCTTCTGATTTCTATGGCATCAAGATTTCACCATCTTAAACTTCAGAAAGGGAGATGACTTTGAGTATGGAATACTGATTTCATAGCACTGTCATAAGCCTATGACAGAAATGAATGAATTCATGAACACAAGCACATTTAGGTGTATTTGCTTCACATCATGAGAACCATTTTCAAATCAGAAAAATAAATGTGCATCAATGATACTTTCTTTTACCTCTGACAATTTAAATTACTAACTGGAAAGAGAAGTTTACATACAAATACCGTCAAAGCAAAATCGTCACAGTGACTTTCCGTCTTTTGGAAGTGGGAGTCAAAACACTCTGGATTTTCAAACTGCCAATTTGATCAAAAATACATCACAGCTTGGAGACTATAATGAGCAAACCTCCTTGAAGCTATAGTATCAGCTCTACAGCATCTCGTCCTACACTGCACGCAGCTTATTCAGCCCTATTTCCTTTTTCTTTGACTGGAAACAGGGATTTCTGCAGCGTCACCTCCACGCTGCTCACTCACCCACGTGCGCGACACAGCTGCTGTGTGCCTGGGAGCAGGGGCAGCTCCAGAGAGCTGAAACCACACTTTTTTTACCGTGATGAAAGTCCAGTGCATCGGCTCTTGGACTTCCAGAACATCATCTACGACCACTTCTCTTTCAGACAACATCTAGGGGGGAGATTTTTTTAAACGACAGAAGTGCTGCAGCAAAGTGTATTTCTCATGTTGTAAGGAAGTCCACATATTGCCAAGAACTTTACGATTATGGTTAGGAAATTATTTTTCAAATCACTAAACAGTAAAATACTTCAGTTACTCAGAAACCTTAGAAAAGGAGCCTCCAAAAAGCAAGAAAGATTTTTTCAAGTGTGGCAAGGAAAGAGAAATTATGCAGGGATACTTTGAAGATGTATTATGCTTGGTGTGTCTGACTTTAATTACTAACACCAATCATCCCTTTTAATAAAAGGTCGGCTGCTTTATCTGTCAAGAATACTGACTGACATCATTTTACATGTGAGATGCAATGATCGCATTTTCTGCTAATGGTTCCTTGTGCATATTACTTGTCATTAGTTCTAACGAGAAAGCTTTATATACAAATACTTGTAAAGATGTCTCAAAAAACCAAGCAAGGTGCTGCAGCAGGACGACGTTCATCGGCCAGTAGCTCTCCCGGCACCACGATGCACACGTGCAGCTTCTCCTGGGAGACCACGGCCACGTCTTCGCCCGGGCAGCCGGTGACCCCGGGGCTGCGGCCGGGCCGGTGACGCTGGTGGGTGACGAGGCGCGGGATCGTGCCTTGGCCGCTCACCCAGGGAGGTCCCCGCTGACACCCAGCAGGCGCCTGAGCCGGAGGGGTGCATCTGGGGCTACTGTGGGCCAAACGGGAATTAGGAGGGTTTTTTTTCCTTTTGAATTAGCACTCAGTGGCCCTGATCTGTAGGGCAAGGTTTTTGGGTTCAAGAAGTATTTTTTTTGTGTGTTTTTACAACTAGGAATTGCAGGAAACTTTTAATTTCACCTTTGATAACTCAATAGCAAAGGTAGCTGCTTACGAATCAGCATGCCTTTTTTTTTTTTGTACGTGCACCAGTATGCGGGCTCGTTTTCTCCCTGGAGCCTCAGCATGGTGCAAAATGGTACTGGCTCTCGCTTCGGTTCATTCTCTGAAACTATTAAGAGTGCACCATAATTTTCCCTCAGTGCTCCAGCACATGTCAGTATAAAGAACACTGAGTAACTGCCATGTGCAATTTAAAGCTTGGTCACCGAACAAACAGAAAATCTTAACAGCCTGTATACATTCCCAACATTCATCTGGAGGAACAAGCAAAGATTTCTCATTTCTAACTTTTATGCTTTGTATAATACTTGATAGTTACCATTCGCTGGAAATGAAAGTAATGCCACAGATAACAAAACCTAGATTTAGAAGTCTAGAGCAAAATAACTGATTAATGCTTAAAAAAAATAAATTGTAAGGAGTTAGGCTTCAAGGAGTCACAGGAAAAGACAGCTGAAAGCGGATTTACATTTCAGACACTCCATTCTTTTAGGAAAGCACCGAACACAACATTGATATTCCTTTTGTGGCGTGAGCCGTGCTGATTGATGTGAACCTATTCATATTTAGATAACCTATGAATCAACAAAATAAAAATCTAATATTAAGAAGAAGAATAGAAGCCAGAGAAGGAGAAGATGCCAACTTCATCTTTTTAAAGCCGTTAGCAGCACTTGCATACGGGAAGCTGTTTGCCGGCTGTCCTCTGGCGTGGACGCTGAACCCCACCGTGCCGCAGCCGTGTAACTGCCCTCACGAGCCAGAGCACGGACCAACGCGCTCAGTCCAGGCAAACCATAGAATCATGGAATGGTTTGGGCTGGAAGGGACCTTAAAGCTCCTCTGGTTCCAACCCCCTGCCATGAGCAGGGACGTCTCCCACCAGCCCAGGGTGCTCAGAGCTCCATCCAACCTGGCCTTGAGCACTGCCAGGGAGGGGGCAGCCACAGCTTCTCTGGGCAGCGTGGGCCAGGGCCTCACCACCCTCAGGGGGAAGAATTTCTTCCTCATATCTCATCTAAACCTGCCCTCTTTTCATTTACAGCTATTCCCACTCGTCCTATCCCTACACACCCTTGTGAGAAGCCCCTCTCCATGCGTCCCCGCCTCGCCCCCCGCACGGCTGCGCACAGGGACGCGCTCGCCCGGCAGAGCACGATGCCCGACGGCCCGTGGACCAGGGGCTCGCGCCGCCGAGCATCCTGCCGCCGGCAGCCGGGGCCAGCCGAGACCTACTGCACCCGCACGCTGATCTCCAGAAAAAAGCAAAATACGCTTCCAGAAGCACACGTACATGGAAGCATGTTAGCACAGGCCTAGATGGAGATCAGAGTAAGAGGTAAGCTAAAGTAATTTAGAAGGGTGTGATAAAAAAGACAGTGCGATAGCAAACGTTCGCTAGAGGTTGAATTTTGCAGAGGTACTGGAGTAGACACTTTTTTCACAGTCAAGCCTGCATTTAGGTATCACTTAAAGTTGCTGTGCAAATTTAGTAACACGCTACATATTGAAACAAATACCAAAAAATCCCCTCTAAGAAAGCATCTGCAAATTTTCATACACTTTTCTAATGTTTCTGCAAGTATTTAATTCACTGTCCAAACATCATTTGTTTGCTTTAAAAAAAGAAGAAAGAAAAATAAGTAATTTTCTCATTTAAAATCTATTCTGTGCTTTGGAGGTAATTTAGAAATTATAAACACTAGCTCAGCCCGTTCCCGTGCACACGGACAGCTGACAGGAGCGAACCTTCAGGAGGAGAGCAGCGTCCACACGGAGAGTTCGAATGTCTAAAACCAACGTGAAACAAATCCGGTGAGGAGAGAAGAAACTGCCGAACCCCGGGCTGTCGGCAGAAGGCCTCCGCCCCGGCACCGCTGCGCAGGCGGCAGCCGCTCTCCCCGCTGCCCCGGCGGGGCTCCCCGCTTTCCCCCTCACAGGGACCCCAGCGGGCAGCGGGGAGGTTGGGAGCGGCTGCTTCTGCCATCAGCAACGCCAGCTTGGTGGGAACGGAGAGCGGCACCCGCGAAAGCACTGCCGCTCCCCGACACAGGGCAGGGGTCCCACGGGAGTGCAGAGCACGCGGGCACGAGTCCCAACAGAAAGCCTCCTTGTCCAGGTCACAGGAGAAAGTGGGAGAGTCGCACCCCACGGGACACCAGAGGCACCTCTCAAAGATCGTAATTTCAGGCTCATTCAGCCTGGAGAAGAGAAGGCTGAGAGGGGACCTCAGAAATGCCTCTAAATATCTGCAGGGTGGGGGTCAGGAGGACGGGGCCAGACTCTTTCCAGTGGTGCCCAGCAACAGGACAAGGGGCAACGGG
>Ga0065711_1044397_pt1 | contig 14127 bp, 7 predicted proteins | sample Hoacrofraction12_FD_59098 | JGI IMG/M metagenome (GOLD analysis project Ga0065711, IMG submission 59098) | Hoatzin crop microbial communities from Cojedes, Venezuela - Epithelial fraction 12 v2 (version 2) | ecosystem: Host-associated > Birds > Digestive system > Esophagus > Crop | place...
TTTTTTTTTTTTTTTTTTTTCCCTTGTCATTGTTGCTTGTTTGAGCTTCATGTTGTTTTAAGAGCTGTATGCGGCTCCCCCCCATACTCTTGTTCAGCCTTTCGTGGTGGGAAATAATCTTTATGAATTTCTTCTCCAGAGTGACAGATACCATTTTTTCTTGTGGTATCCAATTCACAATATTATGTGATATTAATGAATTACAATTTACATAGTGTCACAGGTATTCTCCACTTTTACCTTTCTAAAAGAGTCGTGCAGTCTGTTTTCCTGCTGCAAGGCAGAATCGGCTGTGCTGATGTTGGTCCTAATAGATGTTTGTCCAACATGTTCTGAAAGAGCTCCAGTAACAGAGACGCTACAACTGTCCAGACAAATCCTTTCCAGTATTGCCCTTACTGCTGGAAGGCTGCCCGCCCGTTCCCTTTGTGTCTTACCTGAACTCTTTGGCTGCAGTTTAAGTTCATTGCTGCTTCTCCTATGTACCAAGGACGTGGAATAGGGATTTCTTCTATGTCATGCTTAAAACGAACGATTTTCCTCCTCGGTTTTCTTTCACTTAAGTAAGACTGCTTCTTTCAGTCTTTCTTGCACAAATCAGCTTTTAACATGTATAGGTCTGTTGTTGCACACAAATGTGGGAAGAGTCCAGAGGACAGCAAATGGTAAACTGGAGAAAAATCCAAGCCAAATGGTCCTACCATGCTTGGGAGTTTTCAGACTGGTTCAACTGGGTGTCCATTCGTCTGCAGAATTACTACAATCTTTGTAAAAACACCCTGTCTGTGATTGTGAAAGCCTTTCAAGGCTGCTATGACTAATTTCCGACTTCAGTAAGTGTAGCCTGTGGATATGCACCCAAGGAAGGCTCTGGCTTGCTTGCATTCCCAGGCTTTCCTCAACACCTTTGGGATTTCATATCTTGTTACCCTCTTACCTCTTATTTCACTCTGTAGTTGGTACTTTCTGCTGAAGTTGGGAGATCTGCTTACTACTGTATAGTAGCCCTTTTCCCATAAAATCTCAAGCTGGGTATGCTTACCAGAAGTATTGAGATACAGTCACATATATATATTTCAGTCATTCAGCCTTAAAATTTGCTGTCAAAGCCATTCTTCTGCTGTTGGAACTCTGTTCTCATGTTTCCCTTTGTTCTGTGGTAGTTGCTAAGATTTCCCATTGAAATTTATTTTAACCACTTGCTCTTTTGTGCAGATTTGCTGCACGGTCTTGTCTCCCACAGCGTAGATGGGTTACAATGGAGACGATGGTAACCTGGCAGTGATACAGGAGCACATTACTTGCAGCTGTGGGGAGATTTCACCCAGCATTCTGGTGCAGAGTACTTCACACTTCTGAATTAATCATGCTTCTCTCTCTGTTCTTACTGCTTGGGTAAATATTTCACTGTTGTGTAGGCTTGGGCAATGATCTATGTGAGAACCATAGTCCTTGTTTCCCTGCCTCTTGTACATGCTTACCTACCAAGCAAGCTTTTAAGCCTGGTGCCTTTTTCACACTTGATAAAACGAGTCTGTTTCCATCATGTAGTATTGCTTCTTTGTAAATCTGAATACAAGCAAAGAAATTCACGTTTATTGCCAAATGTTTTGGCTGCATGCCCTCCCTGGTCTTCTGGCTTCATCCAGATGACGAATGTTCCCTGTCAGCCTGCAGCCTAGTGAGAGAGGACAATGGTACAGAAATACTGTAATTACCTAATCAACTTTGCTTAGAATGTTAAGCAAATGCAATTCTTTAATACTCTGGTTTTACTATAGCCGTTAATTAATATGTGCAAATGCCATTTGTACAGCAAAAGCAAGTAGAGGAAACATTCACTTTTAAGTTACTTTACTCCCCTCTAGTGGTCTTCTGCCATACGTCCTTTTATATAACACTTCGTTGCAATAGATTTAAGGATGGCGTTAATATTCTGTAAAAAACAAAAGTCTGCTGGTAACTGCTCCTTCCTTCTGCTCATCTTCTCTTTCTGTAGAGAAACCAGTTCAGGGACTGGGATTCTTGCCAATCTAACTTGGTAGATGAAACTGTTCTTTAAGTGTTGGCTTTAATTAAATGCCAAACTGCACCCACAGCTTTAAAATCAGCACGTACAGAAAAAAATCTCAAAGCTGTGTACTAAACATTATCTTCTGTGCCCTCAAACCTGTTCATAAGGGGTCAATGATAGCTGTTGTTAGTGTGGATTTCACGGGGACTCAAACTGTAGTCAAGGCTGTAGCAACACCAGCAGAGCCCAGTCACATCTGCAGGGCTATGTGTTTGTTCTGTGGGACGTGCCAGCTGCGGCGCGTGCCTAACGCTGTTTCGGCCTGTGCAAGTTGTGGGACATATGGAGACTGTTGAATGACTGGGTTCCTCCTTTAGCCTTGCCAGTTGGCCATTTTGTGTAGGATGTGGCTTCCACTGGCTGGAAAACAGATGAGAACCTACAGGATCAGAACGGAAACTTCTACTTTTTCAGTAATTCCCTGGTTCTTCGCTCAAGTTACTGATGTTGTAATCAACACTGTACAGGTGTGCAGCACAGGCGTAATTTAGCAGTAGTTAATGGGTAAGTTCTTGGCTAACTTTTTCCTTGCTTCCTGGAATCTGTATTTTAAAGGTTTTGAAATGACCTGCTAATGCCGTGTCCTTGGAGAAGATAGGGTATCTCATAAGATGCTTGTCTACTTTCTCCTTTTCCTCCTCAGAGAGAGTATAGTAAGAAAAACGTAGATAGAGGATTCGCTTTCAGAAGCTAGCTGCTCCTTTCAAACTACCCACTGGTAGCCTTTCCACTTTCTTCTAGAATGCCTTGGACTAATATTTGGAAGAAAAGAAAGGGGAATAAGAGGCATAGAGAGTCAATAAAGAAAATGTTGACAATTTTCCATTTGAAAATCCAGTTCTCTTAAAATACTTCACAAAATTGTGTTTGTCTTGTTATTTAGTTGTGGAAGAAAAATGGAAACGTTCCAAGAATCAAAACATTTTAATGCTATTTGAGTGGAACCTTTTGTTTTAAAATCAGTCTTCATCTGTAAACTTTTGCAACTCTAAAAAGTCAAAATTGAAATGAAACAGTTTAGGTGATCCAAACCCGGCCTTTTTTCCGCATGATTTTTCTTTTGTGGAAAACTTAAGTGTCTCAGTTTCTTTCCAAGCTGGAAGGAAACCAAAAGTGAAAAGTAAAATCCTTCATAAAACGTAACTCCTGTCTTCTTGCAGTGCTCTTACAAGAGATTATTTCCCTGTGTCAACGATGCACGTTATAATAACCAACAGTGGGGGAAACTGTCCCACATTTCTCAAGATTATTCCCTTTAGGTCATTAGCAGCTAGTTCTAATAAACATGAGCTGAGCCAGTGGAGGCTTTGACTCTATTTATCATTGCGGATGTCTGAGCAGTCCCTGTGGGAAGCTGTGACCAATTCATCAGCCAGGGAGTTCAACTTCTTAACTCTTCTCTTGAACAGCAGCGTCAACAGTCAAACTAAGCCCAAATCATCACGTGCACACGCAGGAAGCAGGTAAGGTACGTAATGCTGAAATAAAATTATCCGTACAGTTGTAAAAAGCATGCAAGTAGGCAGCTGGTGCAGAAGTGTCTTTACTCAAATGAGCTGGCGGGTGCTGCCCTTTGGAGTGCGTGGGCCTGGGTAGGGAAGGATCCCCTGCTGCCTCAGGCATCCTGCCCAACACCAGGCAGTTCTGCAGGTGGGCTCGTCTCCGCTCTGCCATGCCAGCACCGCAATGTGGGCATTGGGCTTGATAGCTGAAAAAGGTTTCCCTGCCTCCTTTGGTGGTATGGTTGTTACTCTTCTCTGCAGGTTCAGTTTGTTAGCTCTCTGCATCATATCTGTGTAGTAGTCCCACAGCCTTACAATTTCAGGCATGCGTATGCTCCAGTACCTTCCTCCAAGAACCAGATGTGGTTATTTAAGAGCTCTGCAGCTTCACATGAGAGTCAAAGTAGGACTGCTGGGTTCTTGTGCTTAGGAGAACAGGGAAATTGGCCAGTACAGATTCAGGCTCAATGACTCTAGGTCTCTGAAACAGAGAAAATCTATTGAAACCCTGTGCCCCAGCAGAAGTATCAGAGACGAAGGCATCGAGTAGATCCCAATAGGAAGCTTGTGATCCCTGTAACCCTACTTGTCAGAGCACAGAATGGTTGAGGTTGGCAAAGAGCTCTGAAGGTCATCTGGTCCAACCCATGCTGCTCAAGCAGGGCCACCTAGAGCCAGCTGCCCAGGGTTTTGAATATCTCCAAGAATGGAGACTGCACAACCTGTTCCAGCACTAAGTCACCTTCAGTAAGGTTTCATCTGGGCTAAGAACCCACCTGTTCGGTACGTGTAAGGTAAGGCAGGTTCCTTTTAATTTGTTGGGCCCATCTAGATTTAGTGAATGAGTTCCTACCAGATTCACAGAATCACAGAAGGGTTGAGCCTGGCTGGACCATAAACTATTACCCAGCCCCGAACAGCTTATGCCCAGTTCCTACATTCCTTATTCCTAGGTCAGCATGCTTTCTGCCCTTGAAGTTATATTAAACTGTTCTTAAATTTATATGAGGAGAGCAGGGAGAATGGGGAGGAATCACGGTGAAAAAAATCTACTGCCATTACTTCAGCTCGCAGTAGCAATAGTGAAAGAGGAGGAAGAAATCTATGATTGTGTCAAGCAGTTCCTGTGGATTCTTGTATGTGACGTGGTACTTTCAAACACTGCTATGTGTCAGGTCTTCATTTCTATTGGGAAACTCACTGTTGTTACTAGCAGAAGCAATGGTATGACTTACAAGAAATAGTTGCTAAAATCCCTAATAACAGGGAACCCCCCTACCCCCCTTATAATTATTCTCATCCCTTTTCATAGTTTCAGAAGAATGAGACTGTTGACAAGGAAAAAAGATCTTAAAAACAACTATGCAAGTGGTCATATCCAAAAGCCGTAAAATCTAGTTCTGGTAAATGAAATTCTGAAGTCATTCTAGAGATGAGGAAGTTGGACTACTTACTGCATAAGTTTCTGCCTTGCTGTCAGAGTGTCTTTCCACCGCTGCTACAGTTTGCCTACACCTGGTGTTGAATTGCAGCAGCGTAACTGTCTGGAGCTTGCTTTCTCTGCTGTTAGAGTGCAACAGGGCCACAGCCTCACCTGGGGTTTCTGAGAGCTCCTGGAATGCGACCAACATTATAAATGAAATCACCGCGCTGCCTGCTGAATTCTTGCTTGCAGAAGTGCTGGCAACTGTGGAACATACTTTGCTGATCATCTGAAGAGTAGCAACTTCTACACCCGGTAGCTGTTGGACAGCATTTTCTTGAAATAAGGCTGTCTGGTGATAGCTCAGGAGTTGGGTTGGACAGTGCAGGCTCGGATAGGTTTATAGCTGGGATTTGCAGATTAACACATTGTTGTACTTCCCAGCATCTTCTTGGGCTAAATCCCACCTGAATTCTGCACGAGTGGAAGAAGTTCTTCAGATTTTCTTTCTACTCCAGTCACAGAATCACAGTTAAAAGAACACAGAATTTAGTTCCAAATGTGTTAGAAGAGCTCTCTTCTCCAGGATGGGATTTGATTAAGCACAGGGCTGACCCCTCCCACATTATGAGGTTTAGCCGGTGGCATAAATAATATTTTCTTTAAAATATTTAAATATTTTTTTTCTTGTTGCAAATGGTATTGTGCAGTTTTTGGCTGCAGGAAGAGGAAGGACAGCTTGTGAAACAAACCTGTCAAAGCAAGGTAAGTAGCTACCAGGGTTGATGAAGTCAACTTTCCCTTAAAATGCAGTTTATGATACAACTGGAGGGCAGGGGGAGAGGTGGAAACAAAATTAAAAAAACCCACAGAAAAAGCTAATAAATGCTGAGGTGCCCTAGAAAAAGTGGACATTTCCAGGATTTCATGGGGAATGACCATTGTCATCACATGCGTCTCAGTGATCCACTGAACTGATACAATGGTGCAGTTGTTTTTCTAATGCTCTGAATTTCATTTGAACATGTGCACTAGAGCGTGATACATATGTGAATTCTCAAGACTTATTTTTTACAAGTCGGAGTAAATTAAAAAGCATCAATTGCTTGTTTTAGACAACACTTCCAAGATTTCTCTTTGTATTTTCACTGAGCAGAACTCTGAATATTTAGTCAGCAAGGCTGCACAGACTTGTTGCTATTTTACTGTTTGTGATGAAAACTCAGTAGGGTAGGTAGAGAGCCACGTGTATGGACCAAGGAAGGCAGAGGACTGCATATTTTGGAAAGAGGGAAAGACTTTGTAGCCAATTGTATGGAAGGAACCATTTCCAGTTCTCCAAAATGCATCAGAATCCATGTAACGCTGTTTTCAGAAACTTCCCTGCCCTGGCTTGGCTTAGCTGATGGAATAGCGTTCACCAGACTAAAGTCAGGGCATGCTCTGAAGTCCACTGAAATAAGTGGAAGCGAAAAAAATTATCTCAGGCTTTGGACTAGCCTTGTAGTGCCAAAGGAAGTTTCTCCAGATCATTGCAGTGCAGGGAAACTCTGTTTTGCTGATAGTTTATCGTAAAATGCGTCCAGACGGGAGCCTCTGAAAGATTTCCTTATCTTGAAAAGGCAGCGTGAATCTCTTTAATTACATCACCCACTGTTTAATCCATAAAATTAGACTTCCTTCCTTTTACTGATGAACAGGAGTGGGAAAAGTCAGCCTTACTCTGTATCCATATATCTATAGATAGACAGATATAGATGTCCTTTTTCCGAAGCGTCTCCTGCCCATGAGTATTTTTCCTTGGCTCTCCCTTACAGGTGTCAGATGACATTTCCTTTGCTGACTGTGTGCCTGTTCGACCTCTGTACTTGTTTGTCTGAAGTTCTGTGGTGGGATTTTTGCTATAGAAAGGGGTTCACAAAGCTAAAAAGAGTTTTCAACATTTTTATTTAAAATTTGTGAGGTGTCAAAACCTGTCTCTAAAAAAAAAAGCAAACATAGCAGATCAATCTCTTCTGAACTCCACCCCATTTATCACAGTAATAGTAATTGTCCCTTCTCATTCCCCCTTTGAGCCACAGTATTTGGAATCTGTTGCAACTTCCTACTCAAATAGCTTCCTTAACTTTGGTTACTTGTAAAATGAATATTTCTTCTAATTAACTGCCATTATTATTTCCTGTTTCCTTATAAAGAAAGGCAACCTGAGTATTTGCATTATTTATATGCTTTATAGCTATTTGTTTAAGGACACAATCAGCTTGCGTGAGTTGAGCCAATACATAAATGAGAAGGAGCTAATAAAGCAAATACTTGGGCTGAACATACCCAAGTAACAATACTGGAAGTGTAGGATGCGGTATATTAAAAATATATGCATTAGTCAGTGGGTCGTGTTCTATCCAGTGTGGTAGAAGACCTTGCATCTGATGGGTGTTTTGAGGCAATGAAGACTGGCTGCTGAAATTGCTGAAGCTGATAAAGCAACCCCCGAGTGATCCTCAGTAAATTTTAGTACTTTCAACAGGCAAGGGGAAAAACCAAACCAAACCCCCAAACGACTTTATACCCAGTTAGGAATCACAGACTCCAGCTGAGATTGTCTCACTTAATTTACTGCTATCTAGAAAACCTGAGGAAATGAAGTCAGCCTCTGGAAAGCTACTGAATAATGGAAAGTGCAGCTGAGAGCTGTGCTGAACTGTTCACTGCCCAGAGACTCATCCCTGTCGTACGTGAGCCAGAAGCGTGCCCTTGCAGCGAAGGTGGCCAACTGCTTATGGGGCTGTGTCGGCGGGAGTGCAGCCCAGCAGTGGAGGGAAGCGGTCCTTCCCCTCCTTTGGTACTTGAGACGCTGCATCTGCAGTAGTGTGTCCAGCTCTGGGCACCCTGGTACAAAAAACCCAAAAAACATTGACACCTGGAGCAAGCCTGGCAGAGAGCCACCAGGATGGTTAGGGGCTAAAGCAATGCACTCTGAAGAGAGGGTCCATTCAACCTTAAGAAGCAAAGTTTCAGGAGGATCTTACTGCAGTCTTCAGGGTATAGAGGAGATAGAGCCTGACTCTCTGGGTGGTGAGCAGTGGCAGGATGAGAGGAAACAGACATGTTCTAGCAAGGGAAATTCCTCGTAAGTATTAAGACAAATGAATCACAATGACGGTTGTAAAACAGTGGAGTAGGTTTCTTCAGAAACGTGAGTGTCCATCCTTGGAGATATTCAGAACTCAGCTGGATAGGGCCTGAGCAGCCTCCTCTTAAGTTGGTCTTGCTCTGTTGACCTCCACAAGTCCTCTCCAATGTAAATTCATCATTGATTCTATCAATGCTCTTACACAGTTATTTCTCAAAGGAAGGGCCTTGCAGATGGAATGTGATGGGTTCAGAGTCTAATCCCTGGTCTCTTATTACCTATTTTATTATTTCAACTGCATCATGGGGCAACTCCCTATCAACCAAGACATCTCCTAGCTAGAGGAGCACTGGGATGGAAAAGAGAGGCAGAGCCACCCAATCCCTTGCTGACACAATGTCTGAAGGAATGTAGGGCCTGATTCAGCTGTCTTTGTTCGAGTCATTAGGGAGTTCTGCTTAAATGAGAGCTACAAGAAGAGGCTCCTAGTTATTAATTTCCACCCACTTGGAATGTACTAATTCTAATAAAAAGTTGTATCTGTTTTGCTCAATATCTTAGACTGAAAATTCACCCAGCAGTTGGCATTTCATGCTAAACCATGAAATGTGTTTCACTTTCCTTCTGAGTTTACAGGTGGGATTTAAGAGGTCATCTGGGACAAATGTAAGATTGAGGAAACTAGGCTTGCAACCTGGCAAAGTTCCCATTCAAAATTTGACAGGGTTGTAGCTCACAAAGTAGTAGTATACGTATTTCATTTTCTTGCACTCAGGCTGGATTAATGTTTTTACATTTAAATCAAAAGATTGCTATTGTTAAATTTTAGATTTTCTAGCTGTACACACAGAATTAAATATGTCAATGTATGTATTTTATTAGACTGGGATTTAAAAAAAAAAATTTCTATTCCACTGTATTTTAGTTGTATTTCTATTCAACACTAGTCTCACAAAAGTTAGGTTGTACTTCCCCTTCCTGGAGGACAGAATAGAAGTCAGAGGTTTTCTTATGCTTTAGTTATCCTTTAGTTAGGACCCCCATTAATAACTCTGTTAATGTAATCTAACATGAGGAAGAACTTCTTCCCTCTGAGGGTGACGGAGCCCTGGAACAGGCTGCCCAGGGAGGGTGTGGAGTCTCCTTCTCTGGAGATATTCCAGACCCACCTGGACAAGGTCCTGTGCAGCCTGCTGTAGGTGACCCTGCTTCGGCAGTGGGTTGGACCAGATAGAGGTCCCTTCCAACCCCCACCACTCTGTGATTCTGTAATCTTACATGGGTTCAGAAAATGGAGGTGTAGTGTAACAGTTCACTCGTATTAGGAAAGGATTGATTTAAAAGGAGACCTAGTTTTAGAAAAGAAAATAGCTATGAATGTGGTACAGAACTTTCCTAAAAATAGTACTGAAAAGAGGGTATCTGAATTAGGGCATCTCTTGAGTTTCCTTGTGCTTTCTTTGTCACTGATGCTGAAGAACCCAGGTGTTTTAGAGAAGGAACACCTGTTACATTCAGATCTTAGTCGGGACAAAACCAATTACTGTTTGACTTCTACAATTTTTGGTGAGGTGATACCAAAATTTGCCTTGCTCTTGTAAATTAAAGGGATTGTTTTGTTTAAAACAATGTAAACTCTGTGCTAAAACTATTCCATACAGGCATAAATAGGAAAGACGTGTTCTGAATCTGTATAAAATGTCGTAGGTTTATGGCCATCTAGGATACAAGTGAGAAGCACGCAGGCCCCTAGTGTTTGAGCCAAGAGACTTTCCTTTAATTCTTACAGTATTACAGAAATATTACCCCAACACTTTGCACAGTATCACAGATTGTGGAATTACATGCTACTGTATGTTGGATTTCCTCCTCTATCATTATCAACTCAGCTGACGGATGAAAACTGCAAGTAAAACCATTTGTAAAAATGAAGTAAAAGTCTTAAGTGAAATTTGTCCCCCAAAGGCTATCGTTAATGGATTTCATAGCTAGTTATCACAGCTTGGCTAACTAAATGGCATTAAGAAAAATGGTTGATAGTTTGTTTGGAGTTACCTAATCTTTTTTTTTTTTAGATTTAAACCACTTAATTGGTTGTCTGGATATAATTACTGTTTGTGCTTGTAATTTACTTAAAAAAATACACACACCAAAACTTTCCCACACTATTTGTTTTCACTGGCATAATGAAGGCTTTCTTTATTAAGAAATATGCAAGATGGACATACTTATTTTTGCTCACTTGGGTTGGAGTAAATTTACAGATCAAAAATACAATTACTGCAAAAATTCACATAAATTGAAATAAAAAACCTGAGGTGAGCTCCCACCTCTATCATAGTACTTCCACGTGCTAAGATCTTGTTTGTTTGTTCATTTGTTTGCAACAGTTAAAAACAATCTAAATGTCTAAAATACGAAAATTCTGATAAGCGTCCTCCAGGAGGAGAGGAAAGAATGTCCGTGTAAGACGAAGAGGACCAGCTTGGTAAAGGCCAGGAAGGAGGGAGACTGGTACTTGGCATCACCGCTGCTGAAGACAAAGATCATCAGCACTGAAAACTTCCATTCAATGTTCTCGTGCAAATCGAATAGCAGGTCAAAGGTATTTCTCTGACAGTCACGTCAATTTTAATCATTTAGCCACTGTGTAAAATGATTTAGGTACCCGATGCTGATAAGCATAGGGAGGTGCGCTAAGGGATGGCTGGCTAGAAGCATGTCTTGATTTAAAGAGTGTGTGTTTGTGTGTAGTCATGTAAATAATTCTGATCATTGCTTCCAAGCTGATTCGTAATTGTAAAACATAGTCTGTCTTCTCTATCATTCCCTGATTTAATTAATCTACATATAATTATTCTCCCCTGATTTTGGGCACTGCCACCACAATCCATGCCATCTGCATCCTCCAAGATGCAGCTATAAGATCCTCAAAATCATCTGGAAGAATCAGCACTGTGGAAAAACAGTCGCTTATGTGTCACAGCAAATCCTGCTGTGCGTGTAGCAATGCTGTTACATGCCTTGTTCTTGGCGTCTATTGTTTCTGGGTTTGATTCCAGAGTTTGATCACGGAGCTAAAATGCCACTGAGCTTCTGGATCTTGGTTGATCTGAGAGTTCAGCTTTTTGTCCGTCATGGCAGACGGCGATTAGCTGGGTCATCAGAATTGCTGCCTTTTTTTTTTCCTTGAGTGAAACTTCTGAGTGGATGACAAGTGTTTGGGAGGCCATATAGGAATCTGTTTGTCTGCATGTTCTTCAGAGTCCAAATGTTTGCAAAGGCTTAAGTGGCTGTGGGAAAGTGTGTGGATGACCCTTCTTAGTAGCTCTGCTCAGCAGCAGAGAGCAGAAGTTGTTTTAAGCCTTTTCCTTGTGACGGTGTATTTTTCTAGTGGTTTGAGAACCCAGGTGGGCACTACTTAAATGTTGTCACCAATTTAAGTACTTCTAATACATCAGCATAGTCTTTACAACGACACACCAGAAGTTGATGATGTGCTACATATTTCACTAGATTAATTAACGGACAGCCCACATATCATGTAGCATTACTTCATATAGTGTAATCTCCATTTCCGCAACCATGCAAGATACCAAATAATACATCACAAAATGTCCTAGAAGATCTGAGAAAACCATCTCATTAACCTGTGACACAGACTAGATATTTTTCTGGTAGCTGATCCAGAGAATTAAAGTGGTTGAAACAGAAAATGTTGAAACTGAAAGAATGTTTGAGTAAATAGTAACCAAGAATTCCTTTCGTAACTCACTTTTGTTTACTGGTGAATTCTATCTTCATGTTATAAACATAATTAAAACAAATCACTGCAAAAAAATGTTGTCAGAATTTTGCTAAACATATTTACCTTCTATATTCACTGAATAAGTGTTTAGATTTTGCTGTACAAATAGATTGGAGTGAAGGAAAAGAATTGTGTATCCATGTACTGCATGTCCTGGATTTCTTAATAGCAGGGACAGTTATTACCACCTTTATCCTGGTCTCTTTTGACTAAAAAAAGCTCTGCAAAACAAACAAACAAGCAAACCACAGACAAAAAAAAACCCAAACCAAAATCCATCACACAACGCTATATTGTCTCTTCAACAAGCATAGCCATAAATGAAAATCTTATCCTCGTCTGCTTATGTGGCAGACAAACAAGTAAAACTGAAAAATCTGATTCCTATTTATCCATCTGGATTGTAGCAGGAAAATCAATATTTTGCATTTATTGAAACCTCTAATTTCTACTTCTTTGGTGCAAACTGCAAATCGGTAATACTCTGCATGCAGAATTGAAGTTAATTCCCTTGATTAATTTTGCGCAAGTTACAAACTAGTGGTAGAAGGTCTGGGTTGTTGCTATCTTGGGCCTTGTTCAGACACACTGAAGAGCCATATTCTGAATCCCATTATTTCTTTCTTGTGCCCATATCTCATAGTATTTCATTGCACAGCTACATTTTACTTGTATTTTAAGAGTACGTCTGAAAGTTTTCAGGATCAGCTGTTAAACCGTGACACTGGAATGGTCAAAATCAAATGGCTGTTTAGTAACTTGCAGGATCCACCACTTTTTTTGATTACAAAAATCAGCCAAAATGATTAGAATGCTGTTACTGTGGTGAGTACCCACACATACAGCATCTCCTGTACTAATTTAAATACTTCTGTGTGCACTTAGAAGGATAATGCCTATATATGTAATACAAAAGCTACTACAAACCGATTCAGGCTATATGTTTCAAATAGCATCCATCATATTTTGTGTCACCGTTACATTTCAGCTGTAAACAGAGATTGGTACTAGGAGATCTTACATGGCACCTCTTTTTTTCCCAACGCTGTGTTGGTGGCACACGGTACGCCAAGCGCTCCTCTCTGGGCAGGGTGGCTTGGCAGCTGCTGTGGGTGGGTGGTCAGCTGCTGGCTTATGAAATGGTGCAGCTGAGCTTTTGCCACATCGATTCGGTAATTCCGAACCATTCACCATCAGTACCTAACAAAAAATGAAAATACCTGCAAACTAGGAAATCTGACATTTCTGCCCAGATATTTGTGAGGAGCAGCACAGTGCATAAATATCATTTACATTGCCACAGAGCTTTGCTTTTTTGGCTTTTGTACTTTCTGCATATGTTGAAATGGGATAATCTGGGTGCAGAGCTCCGTGACTGGAGTAAATCATCTGGCCTTGAACTCTGTGACTGTTCACCCCAAATTATTTCAGCGTTAAAACGTTCTGCCTGTCAAGGGGTGGAAGGGGTTTGATCTGCTTCAGGATTTGACCCTGCTTCGGCAGGGGGTCGGACCAGATGATCCCCAGAGGTCCCTTCCAACCCCCAGCATCTGTGACTCCGATTTCTGACTCGGCCTTAGCAGAGGAGGTAACGGACAGAACCCCAGCCGCAGAAGGCCAGCCTGCTCGCAGGGTTCTGGGCTCGGTTCGGGCGGTCTTCCTGCCCTCGCTGACCCTGCAGCAGCCCCCGGGATAAAGCCAACCCCCGAGCTGGGTTCCCCTGTAAGGGAAACAGCTGCTACTACATATTTTTCTTAAGCCACTACCCAGACGCAAAACGCTGCACCTCGAGGGCACACGTATATTTATAGACGGAGGCGCAGCCGCCCCCTTCCTTCAGTCCCCCCCAGCGCTGCGGCAGCTTCCCCTGTCCCGTCCCGTCGGGCCGTGGAGCGGAGCAGCAGCCCGGGGCAGAGCATCCCGCCGGCCGCAGGTGACCCGCTCCGGGGGCGGTTCGCGGGTGGCGGAGACATTCTCATTCACCTCTCTCTCGCGAGAGAGCGCTGCGCGGGCGATACTTGAAGGGGAGGGGGGGAGAGAGGAGGGGAAAAGGGAGGCGGGAGGGAGGGGGCAGCTGGAGCCGCAGCTGGAGCAGCGGTGGGTGCAGCGGCCGCAGCTGGAACAGCAGCGGGAACGGCGGCGGCGGCGGCTCCAGCGGGTGCGCGCCCCTCGCAGCGGGCTTCGGGC
>Ga0065711_1009671_pt1 | contig 14126 bp, 15 predicted proteins | sample Hoacrofraction12_FD_59098 | JGI IMG/M metagenome (GOLD analysis project Ga0065711, IMG submission 59098) | Hoatzin crop microbial communities from Cojedes, Venezuela - Epithelial fraction 12 v2 (version 2) | ecosystem: Host-associated > Birds > Digestive system > Esophagus > Crop | place...
GGATGGCAGCAGCCCAGGGGGGGTGAGGGCTGGCGGGGCAGCCCATGAGGATGGGTAGCAGAGGTTTAGGGAGCAGAAATATCCTTGCTTTTTTCCAGGAGATGCTCTAGGGTGAAATGATCCAACCGGTTTTCTGGCAGGCACCCAGAGGCCATAAATGGCTCGCAATAAAATCAGCCCCAAAAATTTCTGGTTTGGGTCACAGGGCTTCCCACAGCAGACAGGGCTCCGGACCGACTGCTCATCCTGCCCTCACGCTGCTCTTCCAAACCCACCGGTACTGAACCCAGACCAACAGCATTGGTCCCTCTGGGATGGTGACAGCGTCCTGGGGGAGAATAGGGGCATTCGGGCACCCACAGCCTCGCTGCTCTGGTCGGAGGGGAGCAGCCGAAAGGCGCATTTGCTCCTTTTCTGGCCAGCTAAGCTTATCTCGGTGGGTCAGGAAACAGAAAACGCAGTTATCCTGGACGTGCTCCTCAATGGCAGTGAAGTACCGTGCAAATCCGGCCGCACAGTATCTCCTTGTCCCTGGAAAACCGGCACATCCTCGTGCTGAAGGATAAGCCACCACCGACATCGCACTGTCTGGGTAGAGGGAAACGGGGATGGAAGTGGGAGTGTGCCCTTGGACCAATGGTCCAAGGAGCTGTGTGAAATAAATAAGGAAAACGTTGTTCATCCCACCCCAAACTTGCCTTCCTTTATTCCTGGAAATGGCTCATCCCCCAACTGCTGGCCAGCACGAGCTTCCCCCTGCCATGGCGCAGGGGGTCCCAGCACGGGGCTGCAAAGCCTGGCCGGCCCTGAGCATCCCCCGCCCATGTCACAGCAAAAAAAGCAAATCGCTTCCCCACCTCCTTTTTTTAATCCTATGAAAGTAAGACAAGAAGACATAGCCCCCCAAAAATGAAGCCACCACTCAGGCTTGCAGCTCCAGTGCCCACGTGGCATTTGCAAGAGGAAAGTCTTGGGGAAATTTAGGGGATAAACCCTGGGGAAATGGGGCAGCAAGCGGTGGCCTTGTCCCCCCGTCCCCGTCAGCACCTGCGGTGGATCCCCAGGCTCGTTTCGGGATTGGGAGGGAGCGGGACGGAGGAAACCCGCGGCTCCAGCCTGGGATGGATTATTTGAGCACACTAAATGCAGCGGTTTGTTCCCTCCTGCACCAACACAGTGGAAAGAATTTCCAACTCCGGCTCCCGGGTGGAAAAGCTAAAAATCCGCGTTTAAATAGTAACAGGTTAAACAACAACAACAAAAAAGCAGCACAGGAGCTTGAATAAAATACAGCTTAAGCTGGGGTGCTTTTTTTAGTTTTGGGGTTGTGCTGGGTTTTGTTAACCTTCTCCTTACAGACCCTTTCTGTAACCCCGAGGAAAGGTGAGAGCGCGACTCTGCTGCGTTTGGGAACCTTCTGCCAGAATTGCCACAACCCCAACCAAGGGGCACGCTGCAATTTCAGGATCTCCTCTTCTTGCACCCTAGAGATACATTTTATTTCCACCTTTCTTACCCTAAAACTATTTTTTCAGCTGATTTCCCATTGATACCCCAGTGGTGTTAAGTAAATTGGGGGTTTTTTTGCACAGTAACGTTTTTTCACCCTTCCAGGCTCCGCTGCAGCCTCCTGCCCTCGGCTGCTCGGCTTCTGGCTGCCCCTCGCACCACGAGCGCGATGCCCAGATGCCCCCAAGCCAACACCCCTCCGACCCAGCGCGGTGGGAGAAAAGCACCATCCAGGCCACGGCGAATCCATAACCCCTCCGGGCACGACGGACTGCCACACGCCACCACAAACAGGCCACTCGCAGTGAGTCCAACACACGGCGACAGAAAATTTAATAACATTTTCCTGGCAGCGCCGGGGAACGGTTTAGGAAACCAAACAGGCAGAGGCGGTGGTGCCAGGAGCCCCGGCGATGCCCTGCGCTGCAGGGTCAGCTCGGCCGCGCGTCCCTGCCCGGCCCCGGGAGGCTTCAAACGCCCCAGGGGAGGAATTTCAGCCCCGAAAATTGGGCTGCGCCTTTCAGCCAAATTCTGAGAGACCCAGAGAAGAGCTAGGTGGGACCGTGTTTGGGTTTTTTTCCTAACAAATAGGAAAAAGGGATATCAGGGCTGAAAAGGCAGGTAATAAAACAAAACTAAGATGCATGTTCCAAACAGGATGCGTTTGCTCCTGGAGGAGAGATGCTGCTCAGCACACAGCAAAGGGCTGCTGCGGCTCAGTGCGGGGAGCAGCAACCCCCAAAACTGCCTCCCCGAGCATCTGGTGGGTTTACACTGAGCCCAGCATCTTCGACGAGGCTGCAAGCAACCACTGGAGATACCACACATGCATGACAGGCAAAATAAAACAATAAAATAATAAAAAATAATAAGAAGAATAAAAAATAAAAATAAATAATAAAGATAAAAATAAAAAATAAATAATAAAAATGAAAATAACAAAACTAATAAATCATAAAACTAAATAATAAAAATAAAAATAAATAATAAAATTAATAAAATTAATAAATAATAAAAAGAATTAAAATAATAAATCATAATAATAAATAATAAACTATAATGATAAATGTAACTAAATATTCCACGAGCCCAGTGCTGTGGAAAAGCGCAGGCAGCTCTCGGTTTCCACGGCCGGCAGCAGCCACGCAGCTCAGGCGCATCCGCCGGCAGCATCCCTGCTCAGAGGACACTTCTTCCACCGACCCACGGGGCTCGGGGACAAGCAGGTCCAGGGACGCTCAGCATTAGACACCCGGCAGCCACCGCTCCCGGAGGAACACGGGCAGGGAAGGCGTCACCTTCCTCTCGCGTAACCCCAGCCTTCTCCCCGCTGCAGGGTGCCCGTCTCGACATGCGACGCCAAACCCTCGCGCCCCAAACCCTTGGCTGGAAGGGCAGCGCTTTGACACGCCAGCCCACCTCCTGCGTTAACCTGCCGGCACACCACTGCAGAAAACCTCCTCCCTTTCCCCCAAACCGGGGCCGACGCCGCAGCACGCGCGGCACACCCAGCAAACCATCCGCTTCGCTGCGTGATCTGCTCGACGTCTCGCGCGTGGCAGGGTTGGACTGAACCGCAACCAGCGTGGACCCAGCTCCTGGGACACCTGCAAGAGCGGATCCACAGGCGGCTGCTACACGCAACCCCCCGAGCAAACCCCAAACCAGTCTCCTCAGCTAAGAAAGGAAGAAAGGAACTACAAGACCGTGCTTTTAAATCCAAACAGCGTTTTCTCCCCTTTCCTGCCAAGACGAGGAACCTGCTCACCCTCATCCCTCCGAAAGCTGATGTTTAAATAGATACATCTTAATTGATAAGTCTTAATTGATACATGTTAATAGATACGTCTTAATCGGTCCTGCTGCCACCTGTAGCCCAGCCCCAGTGCATGAGCTGGGGTGAGTATTCACAGACCAGGAAAACCCTTGGCACGCCGGGTGGGAAGGAGACCCTGCCCCAAGCCAGGGGCCGCAGGGAGCTGGCTCCATCCCCAAAGCACAGAGGTCTGGAGTGGGTGGGTTTGGGGTTTCTTTCCCCCCGTTTGTTTGTTTTCTGGAGGAAATGCCTCTGCCATGGCAAACTTTCGTGAAATTTGAAAGTTGGAATATGGTATCTCAACCCATCTCCCATCTGCTGGTAAATAAACAAAATCAAGCTGATGGAACACGGCCAGTGTATCCACAGGGTGGTGCGTCCTCTGACTCCGACCCACGCGGGTGCTAATGAGCTGCTTTTCAACTCAATTAACTCAAACCGAGATTATTATTATTAACATTTTTTTTTGCAGAAGTCCTTGCCCCGGCTGTCCTGGCTCCACACACACACACACATTTGCTTTTTCTGGTATCTGTTCTCAGAGCACAATCTATTTTCAGCAATCCTCTTGGATGGGTTTTCATGGAAAATGAAGTCTACACTGCCCTTAGTTTAGATTATATCAGAAGAAAAAAATTTCTGTAGGATAGAAAAGATCTGTTCTTCTGGACGGGGAAGAAGGGGCGAGTTGGACAGTTAAGACTTTTCACAGATGAACTCTCGGGGGATCACACATCTCTGTGCAGTTGAAGCAGTTCCTTTCCTGGAGAGAGATACTCAGGGATCCCCGGAAATACAAGTCCCATCTAGGCTTTTTCTATAATCTTCTTCCAACTATGTATAATATCTGTGTGCATGTCTATAAGGATGAAATGCTATATATGTATATGTATACATGGATACCTATATACATTTGTGTACAAGGATGAAATATTATATATGTATGTGTATATATACATGGTATCTATATACATTTATGTCAAAAAGGGGCGAAAAAGGAAAGAATAATTTGAATTAGGCTTTTCTAGATAAAAGAGGGGCCCCAGAACAGGTCTGAGCCAGCACTGCAGAGCAGCCCCATCTCCTCTGGGGTCGATGCAGGACTCCCCTCCAGAGGAGAGCGGATCAGAACACTACCACTCCTCTGATGGGGTTTCCATCTACCTGCTGGCAACAGCAGCTCCCTGACCTCCAAAGTGTGCAAAAGCCCAGAACACCTGGAAAACCCCAAAGGACACGGTGCCCTGAGGGAACCCTTCGCGGTGGCTGGAGTGGGAGGGCCAGGGACACGGCTCCATCGCTTCCCCTCTCCCACCCTGCTCCGCTGAGCCGGCCTTTTTTATTGTTGTTTTTTCCACTCGCTCCCCACATTTTCCTTATTTTAGACCTTCTGTTGACTCGGAGGTTGCAGAATGGAAAAAGAAAAGTGCAAACAGGCAGGTAAAGGGAGGGTTACCCTGACCCCAGCTGCCCGTCGCCCGGGGACAGGCACTGCCTGCTCGGCAAAATCCAGCTGAGCCAATGTTTTACAGGGCAAATCCCTGAGGATTCGGCCACCGCCGGCTGTCGGAGGGGCTGGAGTCACCGCTCAGCTAATTGAGCTCCTCCTCGAGGATCTCTGTGCTTTTGCTCCCCACGGCGAAGGAAGCAGAAGAGAGAATCTCCCCCGCCCACGCACCCCTCCCAAAAAATAACTGATTTTTATCAGCAACAAATGCAAGAAAAACTGTTGCCAAATCAGAAGAAGAAAAAAAACAAAACGAAACAAACCTCCATATAATAAAGCAAATACATAACATGCAAAACACGGCCCTTGCGTTTGCTCGGAGCGTGGCTCTGCAAGGACTCCAGGGATTCTCTCCAATAAGACGAGAGGAAAAAAAAACAAAAACATTTTGGCCATCCATCCCCCCAGGAGGACATGGGCTGGCCATGGGGACTGGTCCCAGCGCAAGGGACAGCTTTCCCACCCAGCCCCTGGGAGCAGTATGGCCACGGCCGGTGTCTTTGGGGACCACAACGATGCGCTGGGAGAGGTTTCACCAAGAGCAAAACTCATCAGCGGCGGGGCTGCCCCCGGCACCGCGTCCCCACCGCTCCCGCAGCCGCCCCGACAAGGACGCCTGCCACAACCCTGCCCTTCAGTCCGAACTAACTCACATCCCTCCCCCACCTCCCCCCGACCGCTGGTTTAAAATACACATAGTGGCTAAATAGCAGGAAACACCCAAAGCAAAAATACCGCGGACAGGAACCCAGGGGCACAGGGGACACGCCAGAGCAAGAAGCGGATTTCCTCCCCAAAACATCGCACCTTCGATGGTGACGGTGACCCTGCCGTGCGGCTGGGCCAGGCCACCAGCATGGTGTCACCGCTCCTCGAGTGCCTTCACCCTTCAGCATGGGTCTGTCAGGTCTCGATAGGGAAAACACATCTTTTCATTGTCTGTGTTTTCTTTCTCCTCCATAAAGGGGTCTTTAATTCAAAGGTGTCCCACAGTGACTTGCAAATGTTAGTGTGTGTGTGTGGGTAGAATTTATATATATAAAAATATATATGTAATCTCAAATGGGATACATATATATACACGTAAAATCTCAAATTGGAGACATATAGATAAAAAATCTCAAATGGGATATATATAATCTCGAACAGGATACATATATTTAAAAAAACCTCAGATGGGACATATAAATAAAATTTCAGATGGGACACACACACACACATATACATGTATAATATCTTAAATGGGTTCATGTGGAACCACAGGTGATGAAGCCAGGACCTGTGTCAGCACATCCAGCAGGTTGCTGAACATTTAAATTTTAGAAGGATTTTGATGGTTAGAGCAGAGGCACCTGCATTTAGGAGTACTACAGGTTTAGACTTCAAAAAGAGGTGCAAAATTTCAGATTTCAGCCACCACGGGTCACCAAGAGATGCCATCGCGTTGCCTGAAGAAGCCTGATGGCCGGGGACGTGCTGGACCAGGCAGTGCATGGGCACGGACCGTGTCCCGGGAGGCAGATGGGATCATCACCAAACCACAGCCTGACCTTGGACTCACCACCTCTGCGGGTGAGAAAGAGAAAAGGCTTTTACAGAGTGGTAACGATCCGCCAAACCTCAAAAACTGGGAGGTTCCCACAGAAAACCAGCAAACACTAGTTACACACACGAGGTGAACTGCTGGCAAGGGTTAATTCAACTCCTCTCCAAAAGAGAACACTTTGCACCCAAATCCAACCCTCCTTTCATCAGATGACTGGCTCAACTCAGGCAAGACACCCACCAAGCCACGGCTTGGACAAGACCCCTTAGCATTAATTGCATTAATCCAAATGGGAATAATGAGTCTCCTGCCCCAGCGTTGCTCATCTCCACCTGCGCGGTCACTGCCCGGACGCTGGCAGAGCAGGCAGCTGCCTGCAGCCCTGCCTGCGAGGGGTTAACCGCCCACGGAGGAGCCTCCGGCGCATGCTCACGTCATGGAAATACTCAAGTAACCACAATTTTCTCTATTGCTTTTTGGCTCCAGTTCCTCATCACTTCTACACTTCCAGCCCAGATCTCTGCTACCTGTTTTCCAGCGAGGTAACTGGTACAGACAGCAGCTCGACCGAGCAGTCGGTAATTTTTTTTTAATATAGGTTAATATTATGCTTTTTACCTCCAATACTACCAATGCTGAGATATAAAAAAAGATCATGAGACACAATACTGGCAAAAAAAGAAAATATCAAATGCACAGTAATAACTGGAGGTGGGATGGGGGGTTGGTGCTTTCTGGGATTTGCTGGGTATTAATATTGCACCGGGTTGGACTGAGCCCCTGACAGCCCTGTCCTGCTGCCAGCCCGCCCATAGTGGCCGCGGGCCTCTCTCCTCACTCCCTCCCAGCTTTCCCAGTCCTCCCAGTCTCCCCAGCATCAGCTGTTTCTCCTGCCCAAGGTGTACTGAGTGACCAGCACGGGGTGCCTTCGTTGCCTTCACCCCACCCAAGATGCAATGGGAGGCCATCCCTGAGGGCTGCGTAACAAGCAGGGGAAGGGGAGGGGGAAAAAAGGGAAAACAGAAATAAAAGATAAAAAAGGCAAGGAGAAAACCCCATCCCTCTCCTGATAATCACAACCTGCCTTAACATTTCCACCCTGTAACTGAGACCGCGAGAGCCCCAGCAATGCTACCAGAAAACGTCGGCCCAGTGGCTCCTTGGCTCCCGGTCCCCATCCCGCTCCCAAGCGCCTTCCCTCCGGAGCGCTCTGCCAGCCGGCTACTGAACGAACCCACACCAAACCAGCCAGCCCTGGAGACAGCGTCCTGCTCCGCGCACCGCCGCCGGCTGCCATCGGCAGAGCGAGCCAAGGGGCCGGGCAGGGACCGCTGCCCCGCGTGCCACAGCTGCCCAAGCACCCTAATAGGCTTCTCCCAGGGAAAAAAACCCATTAAATAGGAGTTTTAGAGCATCCTTGTGCAGTATCAGCACCCAGACACCCAGCCTTACCTGCTCTGCCATTCTGCTTTCTCTGCCCTCATTCCCCATGGAGTACGGAAGCACAGAATGGTAGGGGTTGGAGGGGACCTCTGTGGATCATCTAGTCCAAACCCCCTGCCAAAGCAGGGTACAGCTTAGGTGTTGCCCATAACTTCTTAACACTCCTTTTAACAGCCCTGAAAACACTAACCAGGACGGGGCATCCACTGACTGGCCAGGCGAGCTCAAGGCACCAGGAGCAGGTGTTTGTGGCTGGTCTGGACACTGCGATGCCTCGCAGAGGGGAGCCGCTTCCCAGAACTGGGGCTGGACCAGCTGGCCGAGAGGCACTGGGTGCAACCACCCAACATCTGGCTCATGGCTTACAAAGAATAACCCCCAAAAAACATTTTGGAGGGGCATCAGAATCCTGACCAACTCTGCAAATGCTGCTGCTGCAAACAAAAGCCAAGCTGGCTCCTCCAGAGGTGTGAATATATGAAAAAAGAAAAACCCAACCTCACTCTTCAGGACGGTGGCAATGAAAGCATCTCAGGGATGGTGCAGCCCCACCAGGTTTCTGATGCCCTTCCATAGTTCGGGTCCCCACTGCAGATGGCAGGAGGGTAACGGGAACGCCGCTCCCGGGGGAGGTTTCGGGTATCGGGGAGGGCATGGGTTGGCTGTGCTCACCCCAGCTCTCGAGGGCTGCCCAGGGTGGCTATCACCACCAGAAAATAACCACCACTTGCTTTAAGTTGCCCGTGTTCAGCCCCGCTTTGCACCACCACCTGCAACTTGGGGCACCGCGCAGGGATTTACTGTGGAGATCCGTGCCCGGAGCATTGCCTGGGCTGCAGATGTGCCAGGACAGACCCAAGCCGCGGGACAGGGGTGATTCAGCAGCAGCCAGGAGCCTCTTGCTTTCACACCATCGCTGTTGCAGGAGGAGATCAAACGCAGAGCAAAAAGGCAGTGACTTGGACGCTTCTCAAAAATTAAAATTCTCCTTGGTAGGAAGAAAGCAAAAGCAACGCCAGGCGTCGGGTGATGGTTTTTACTCAAGAAAAATGGTTTTGAGAAGAAGCTTTAAAGAAAAAAAAAAAAAACACACTTGTGACATAAACATCAACCGTCTTTTTCAGAGATTTACCCTGGAGGGAGATGACCATAGAAATGTGACTCAACAGCTTCAGATCAGATCTGGCGATTAGAAAAGGCTTAAAACGCGCAGAAAGACCAACGCCACTGAACAGGCAAAGAGCAGATGTGGGGCTGCACGGTGATGGCGAGGACGGCACGAGGCTGGCCAGCAACGCTCAGCGGGAGTAGGGAGGTCAAAACACGCACCGAAACTCGGGGGAAGGGGATCAGCCTGGGGGGAGGGGGGATATTTTGCTGCTAACTGTGGTTTTGGAGGACCCTCTCCAGCCCCTTTCTGGAATCGGCGCATCCCAAGCCAGCATCCGGGCAGCCACAGCGCACCCGGCTCCTCCTAAACCGGTGCTTTGTAGCACCAGCTCCACCACCCCCAGCTTCAAAACCAGCAATGAAATAAAAATATTAATGAAATAACGCTTGTGCAACAGGGGAGACCAACCCCAGCGGCACACACAAGACCTACACGCAAAATCCCCTCTCCCCCAGCACAGCCCCTGCCCCTCCTCGCCCTGGAAATGTTCCATCCCCGGCTCCCGCAGCATTTTAAGAGCAGACATCAGTTTTTCTGAACATTGCTCTTTATTCACAATCTTTTTATTAAAGCCAGGTACAAAAAGCCGGTAACCTCAGAGGACGGCACAGGGATAAAAATCCCAAGTTTCCTCCCGTCCAATTAGGAAAATTTTGTGTAGCCTCTCCCCAAACCCGAAAGCACTCGCAAGGTTTGAATGCCTCAGCATTTCTCCTAAGGGGAAGGATTTGGAGGAGGAAAAAAAAAAACACAAACCCCGTAGCATGTTTATGAATCAGACTGTTAAGCGTGTGTTTCGGGGGTGGAAAAGGTGGGCGATGCGCAGAGGAACAGAGAGCAGAGTTAGATGAGTCAGAAAATGCTGCTTTTCCTCTCCTTACCGGCTTCTCAAATATTTCAGCACAAAATAGAAATTTTATTTCTTTTTCTTTTTTTTTTCTTTTTTTATTGTCAAGAGAGAGTTGGAGCGTAACCTTGGCTCGTTAGCAACCGCCGGCAGCTAATCCAGCGTTAAGTAATGCACCGCAATTAGAGTACGCGCAGGGGCGCGTGCATGCACACGCGTGTGCCGATGAACATACACACACAGGAACACGCAGCCCTAGGTACAGGCTGGGAAAAGGATGGAAATAAACAATGTATCAGTGGGTTTTGCTGCTGCTTCTAGCAAACAGGGGCTTGGACGCACGCTCACGCCAAGGAGCAGAAAGCTCCTCGTGAATGAGCCTCGGTGGGTTTCGGGAGAGCGGCAACACATCCCAGGCTGGATGAGGGCTTGGGGACGTCTCCTCCTCCTGCCCAGGCGGGCTCGGGCACACACGTGCAAAAACACAGAGAAGGGCTCCGAGGTCCTGAAATAAATGTGATGGAGATGCAGAGAGGTGTGTCAGAAAAGAAAAGCCAATTTCCTCATGGGCTTTGATCTCGCCCCACGCTGAAGCTGCTTGAAGACCACTTCAACCAGCCATCACCTAAACCCCGTTATCACTGCGCCTTGCAGTGAGGCGCGGGAGGCTTTGAAGAGCATCAGGTATCGCGCTGGGGGTCAGCCCCAGGGGCGGCAAGGGTGAAGAAGAGGATGGGCAAGACCCTGAGGAGGGCTGGCGGGCAGGGTCCCATCCTGCCCGGTGACGTTCCCAACCGCAGACAGCAGCAGGGCTTCTGCATCAGGGTCGGAAGAGATGCCATGCAAGGCGAGATGAACGCCCCGACGCTGCAAACAGCTGAGCGCTTGACTCCGCTGACATTCACAGTCCATTTAGGTTACAGATGAAGCAAATAAAATTATGCATATGCATTAACGCTGGCAATATCCTGCCTCAAATGTATGCTCATTTACACATGGAAATCCATTTAGAAAAGAGAAATCAGATCTATATTTAAAACAGAAAAATCACTTGTCCGCGGGGCAGCTCCCGTTTACATCTGCCATTCCTCAGCAAAACTGCAATCGTTTCAGAATAAATTGTGCCCCTGGTTTTAAATTTAGAAAGAAAAATGTTTGCACCCCTGTATCTTCCTGCTCAGTCTATTATAAAGTAAGAGATGTGCATTTTTTGCTCTCTTTTTTTGTCCTTTTTTTTTTTTTTTTTTAAGTGTTGTGGTCTAAAAGCAACCTGTGGAGCTCGGTGCTGGCGGACAGGAGGAGGCGCAGGGAAGCGCCCGCCTGGCACACGTGGAGCATCCAAAGCGTTCAGTAGTTAACACTGACTTTGGAGATTCAGGAGCCTTTTAAGAATCGCCATGGTGAGACCTACACATTCTGCGGCTTCTCCAGTTTCCTTGGCAAACGAAATGGCCATGCTGACAGCACCGATGACAGATCTGAAACTAGAACATGAGCTCTTCCTAACGGAGAAGTATCTTCTTCCAGTCCAGTAATCTGTATCTCACTGCTTGGCTGCCAAGCCACGAACTGGAGATATTAAATAATCAGTATTGCTCTCTGTTTTCTCCTGCAAATATAAATGCGAGCACTGGGACTGAAAAAACAATTTCAGGCTCCAAAAGAATACTCCCCCACCCTCCAAAAAAAATTTTATTTAATATAAAACATGCCAATGGCCACTGCTTCTCACTTAACGTCGGCGCTCGTGGCAGCTCGCATTTTTTTTAAATGCATCAACACAATGAAAAAGCAGCAGACAGCAGCTCTCTGAAGTACGTCGGGAGACAGTTTTTAAGAAAGATGATGTATTTTAGAGTGTGATTCACGACCACACTGGCAGTTTGATTTCAGGTTTAGAAGGAGATGAATGAATGTGAGACGGGAGGGTGCGAAAATGAAACTAGCTGGAGCTGAAGGTCTGCTCGGCGCTTCAAGCCATGCAAGTTTTGAATTCTCTTCCCCCTTCTGCATGAGCTCAAGCGAGTCACCCAACTGCCCCGCACTTCCGCTGCCGGAGCTGAATTTAAGCCTAAATTAAACCACAATTTAATACAGGCCACCTTCAAGACCCACGCTCCGGTGGAAGCCCAGCTCACTGTCCCATGCTGCTCCCCAGAGCAGCTCTCCCAAACGGGGCACCCGAGGGTACCCCGGTACAGTCAGCTCCCGCTGCTGCAACACAACGTGCAAGTCTGCGCCATGCTGGAAAACAGGCTGTTTGCTTAGCATCGAGATTTTAAACCAAACAAATAAAACCCCAAACAGATCACACGAGGTCCCATCCTGCACAATTCTAAGCTGTGCTAACCTGCCCATAGCTCACCCGCGCCACAAGAAAATATAAGTACCGCACAAAAACTGCAAAAATTCAGAATTCTTGAAAGTCTTTGCCCACATCTGCACTGATGGTTGCACTGCCCATGTTACTGCTCTCAACGTCCACGCACATCACGGCGAGCTGTGCTGTTCGGGAGATGCAGAGCTCTGCTTTGAGGGTGAAAGCCGCAGGACAGCCCAAAGTCAGAAGCTCTTGGGAACCAACAGCCTGCAAGAAACCCAGCACTGGGCTGTATGGGAAGCAAAACTGCAGAGAAAGGCAAACACTGAGCCATTGCTTGCAAGAGGGGGAAGGAAGAAGAAAAAAAAATAAAAAGACAAACTAATTGCCACCGCTAACCCTCTGCTTTGCACCTACGTCATCCGTTCGAGCTCCCTTTTTCAAGACGGAGAGGCCGGTGCCACCGAGCAGCCGACGTCCCTGACTCAGCGACGGTGATTCACCTGGGCAAACAGGACGATGAAGCCGCCGCGAGCCCCGCGACGGCAGCGCCCGTAGGTGACACGCTGCCGCACGGCACAGACTGTACAGCCTGTCATCCCCATGCGCCCGCGGGGCCGAGGGACGGTGCAGGAACGTTGGGAGCAATCACACCTCGAAATCAGACCGATCACCTGTTCGTTAAGGATGTAATTTGCATTCAGCCCCCAAAGCAGAGGAATCGCTCCCCTCCCAGCTAACCAGCCGTGTCCCCAGCTGCCCTCCTCCACACCTGGGTCACAGAATGGTAGGGGTTGGAAGGGACCTCTGTGGGTCACTCAGTCCAACCCCCTGCCAAAGCAGGGTCACCCAGAGCAGGCTGCACAGCACCGCGTCCAGGCAGGGCTTGAATATCTCCAGAGAAGGAGACTCCACAGCCTCCCTGGGCAGCCTGTGCCAGGGCTCCGTCACCCTCAGAGAGAAGAAGTTCTTCCTCATGTTCAGACGGAACTTCCTCAGCTTCAGTTTGTGCCCATTGCCCCTTGTCCTGTCGCTGGGCACCACTGAAAAGAGTTTGGCCCCATCCTCCTGACACCCACCCTGCAGATATTTAGAGGCATCTCTAAGGTTCCCTCGCAGCCTTCTCTTCTCCAGGCTGAACAAGCCCAGCTCCCTCAGCCTTTCCTCGCAGGAGAGATGGTCCAGTCCCCGCATCATCCTCACAGCCCTCCGCTGGACTCTCTCCAGTCAGACAAGGGCAGGTGTGATGCTCCACCGCTTACACCTTCTGCAGTTCTCCACGGCCAGAGCTCCCAATCCAGCCCTGACCATGCTGACTCAGGGACCGGAGCAGAAGCTGCCCGGTACGGGGAACACTGGTGGGACGGGGGAACCCCGAGCACAGCCCAGCCCGCGCCACTGCTGCTCGCAGGGCTTGTCCGGAGGAGGCACAGCCCCGCGATCCCACCTAACGCAGCCCCCCGGGAGAACACAGACGCAGACAGCCATCCCACCAGCATCTCCTCAGGCTTTCTGTCACCTCATCCACCAGGATCAAGCTCCGACCCAGGAGTTTACGCACTTATCTCCCACAGAACTCCAAGACAGGACTTGCTGCTTCGAAGCACCGGGGTGAACTCCCCCTAAAACCCTCCCGCTCCAGCAGACAGAGCCAGTGACCCCACCACGGCTCCGGCCTGAGGGATCCAGCCCCCGTGGGCCAGGCAGGCCCAGGCAGCCCCGCAAGCACACGCCACGCACTCACGACACGCACCCTGAGCAGCTCCCCTCACCGAACCCACGGAGATGCCAGGGGGGGTTGGGGGGGAGGTTTCCCGCTCAGCGGGGCCCGCAGCCAGCCCGCCGCCCTCGCCCCATCTCCCCCCGCCCTGCCAGGAGCGGGGTGTGCCCTCCCCCCCCCATGCTAGGGCTTCCCTCTCTGACCCGCAGGCAACAGGGGGAACTCCCCCCCCCCGCGTTCGGACCCT
>Ga0065711_1044399_pt1 | contig 14125 bp, 7 predicted proteins | sample Hoacrofraction12_FD_59098 | JGI IMG/M metagenome (GOLD analysis project Ga0065711, IMG submission 59098) | Hoatzin crop microbial communities from Cojedes, Venezuela - Epithelial fraction 12 v2 (version 2) | ecosystem: Host-associated > Birds > Digestive system > Esophagus > Crop | place...
TTTTTTTTTTTTTTTTTTTTTTTTTTTTTTTTTTTTTTTTTTTTTTTAGGAAATTGTTAACATAGAAAGGAAGAAAGAATAGCAAACAGTGGAACAGGAATACCAGTGGAACCAGGACAGGCAGCAGACTATGCTTTAAAGAGGATGAATTTAACATCATAAAATACAATTTACACCTGAGTTTTCTTCTTTCCCAGTACAGTTCCATCTGTTTATGCCATACCACATTTTATTAAACAATAAACAATAAACATTTCATTAAACAGTTATTTAAACAAATAGCCTAAAAGGATTTCAGAGGGCAGCAGAAAGTTCCAGATGAAAATGGCATAATATGTGGGCACACTACAGATCCCTATCAAGAGAAGGGGGCATAGCTATTACCGCACAGCATAGTCGATAAAAAGAAAAATAAAAATATGAAAGTAAAGATAGAACATAAAGATATTTATGTTAATTTATTTCCTCTGATTTAATATCACCCTCATTTAAATCTTTTTTAATGCGTATAGTTTCATCTTACTTTGAATAAAAGATAATCAAAAGATATTTTTATGTTGCTATTAGTTACTCCCCAATGCCATATATTAGAAACAATTACATTTAGTTAGCTAGTGTTTTAAGTAATCCAACACTTAAAATGAAACATGCAACCAGACCCAAAGGAGACAAAAAGGAATCTGATCTGGAAAAGTTGGGTTTTCATACAAGTAACCTATAACAAAAAATGCCCATATTACCATCTTGGTCTGTGACATTTATAAATGATTGCATGAAGCACTGAAATATCCATAGGTATCCAGAAGCATTTTAAGAGGGCTCTATGTATTTAAACAAGAAGCTTAGGAGATTGGGAAAAACACAACTGGTGTACATACTTTCTTTAAAAAATAGTTCGCTGATGGTAGGAGCCTCTAGGGAGAATTTAATGACAGCCTCTTTACTTCATTCTTTCTGAGGTCCAAAGGAAAGGAAGTACCTTAACAGAGTTTGATGGAAATGGGACAGAATCAATCTCTCTTCTTTTTCCTTCAGCCTTTCCAAGGCTCTAGAGGAAAGGAACTTTCAGGTATTTCATACAGAAGCAACATATACTGCCATCATTTATTATTAATGCCCTGATAATATTATATTCCATACATAGAGGAAGTTAAACACACTAGGAAATGCTCTTACCTCATGCTTACTTTTTTTAACCCTTATGGGCTTCTGAAATATCTTTCTTCTATCTTTTTTACCAGTTACTCTCATATTGCTTTCTTTCAGCAGTGCCTTCAAAACAAGTGCACTGGGCAAGAAGCTATAGGTAAGATTTTTTTTTTTTTCAGGGATTAACTCTTGCTTAGCCATGCATCTGTCTCTCTGTGTTCAAATCTCGGAGCTCGTACTCAGGTGGAGTGCCAACTCAGGAATGAAACAAGGCCAGGACTTCCACTTGAATGTGGCACTGCTGTTTCAATATCTGCAGCAACTCCCACACTTGGAATAGTTCAAAAATGTCAGGCAGTTTCTACAATTTTGAGATCTTTCATTTTTAGGTCAGCCTGCCTCGCAAGCTACACTGACAGACATGCAGTAAGCATTTCAGATTAGGAGACAGATGCTGTAACTCTTGTTTAAACACAAAAGTTTAAAAGGCAAGAAATTCTCCTTCACAGTTTTTGTTTTTAAAACCCCTGTTGTGGCATATAATCCTTGTGCTTTACTGAGAAGCTCCTGGAATCTGCCAGTACAGATGCAATACTGGGCTTCTGTCACATATATAATATCAGAGACTTTCAGTACTAAATAACCTAACTCCCCATGCGAAATGGTGGAGCATCACAGCAAACAAGAAAATATCTAACACCACAATTAATTTGTAGTACTTTAAGGGGAGTTCTGACCCTGCCCAGGTTTGAAAAATATGTTGTGAAATCAGTACTAACCTATAACAAATTTAAAATCAGAAGTATGATTTTTGCTCTTCATTATTCATTGTTTCAGAAAAAAAACATTCTCCGGACAGTCAGTATCAACTTGTGGCAGTGTTATAAGCAGTACAATGGATTTTTGCTTTTTTTTGTTTAAAGGTTAGTGTTTGTTTTTTGTTTCAGGGATTGCTGACAAAGCACTTGACAGTAGGTACAACATATCCACAGTAAGTAGAACAGAGTATTTTACCTGCAAACATGCTGCAATAAAGTACCATCATTCAATCAATACAGATTACTTAGTTAACATTTTTCTTAATGTATCTGAATTTCCAGTTCATTAGATCATTACCTGATAAATAGTGTGGGTAATGAATTGAGAGAGTAACTACATACCTTCAGGAAGAACCTGCCGGATAACAATAATCCATTAGAAAAACTGGCAGTATCCTCTGATCTATTGGCCGCAAAGCTATGACTTGATGGAGAGTTTCATTCCCTCTGCTCAGCACTCCAGAAGAAAATCAGCACAATTTAAATATTTCTCAGGATGTGACAGCTCTCTAGATCCCTGGATGCATTCTGTTCCCAGGGGTTGACAATCTGGTGTTCCAGTGCGCATAGAGCAGTGAAGATGAATTGAAAAATCTTGAGATAAATTAGGGATGGCTAAGTTAAAATCGTCTCTGCTCCCGAGTCTCTCATCTGCAGTCTGCAAGCCTATTTTGCTGTGAAAAAGCTAGATGGCAGGCTGCCTCAGTGAGTTCTTCTTAAGCGACAGGGAGCATTTTCAATGAAGAAAAATTCTCCCATTATCTAAGCTAATGTGACTGCAGCTAAATCTACTCTTAGAAATGTCTACTAGCATGAAATTCTTTCTCACTGTTGCTTTCTTTCAAGCTACAGGTTAAAAAAGAAAAAAAAAAAAGACAGAAAAAACATAGCACCACCCTAGATTTTTCTATCTGATAGAAATACGCGAAGTTTTTAAGCTGATAAATGACAGCACATTTCATGATATAGCTGTGCCCAACAATGTACGTATGGGAAATTCTCTGAATTTTGTCTCCTTATACTCAAATTATTCTTCCACTACTCCTTCTGTTTTTCTTTTAATGGTTATCATTTCTTTTGAATGTTCCAAGAGAGAAAGCGGCAGTATTTTCCCCTTGTTGACAAAAAATGAAGTGACAGCTAAAATTCTGAACAAGTAGCATGTTTAGTTTTAGTAGATAACAATCCAAAAAAAATCTGATTAATGTTTTGCCATGCCACTAGAAATTTTTGTTAAAAAAGAAAACAATTTGTAACAAGTTGTTGATTTTTATTTATGAACCACTTCTCTGATTGCACTAGTTTACAAGGAAGATAAAATTGAAGTTTTCTGGATATTAGTTTAGTGCCAAAGCTGTTTGACAAAGTCACTAATGTCAATCTGTTATGTAAAAAGTTTTTATATAGATAGATCAAATGCAGGAGGTTATCATTACACATAGTAGATGAAGTTTAATTTTTTATCCTCTGAAACTTCGGATACAATTTTTTTAAAAAAGGAATAATTTCAAAGACCCAGTGTCCAGCATGATCCCTAATAAACAGGTACTTTTGCAAATCCTTACTTCAGTTTCAACTGATCTAGCTTTCTGAAGTCCTAGATAATAACTTACTCGGATTTGAATTCTCAGTATCACGGAAATTCAGGCTCTCACCCTAAACTGTAAATAAACAGATGTAGCTGAATACATGTGAATATAGCCTTAGTTCTGAAGCATTCTGAGACTGATAAATAAGTATACCACCAGGAAATAGATGTAGACCATGCTTTCATCAGACAGGTGTGAAGAGACTCTGAAAATCTTTGGAGCACTACTGCTGAGATCTGTTTTGTTCCCCATCCCCTCAAGGTAAAACAAACACTCACTTTAACAGAACTCTAGCTGGTGAAGTGAAAAGGCACGATCAACATTTACTAATTTCTTTGGGCGTGATGTCACTAAAGCTGCCAACCGCACAGAGCCTCTATGTTCCATGCTGAAGGCATTACATTCAGCCTAAATCATTTAAATAGAATTTCCTTCAACCTGTGACACAACAACCACCCCTTGCAGCATATGCAAGCACCTGATGAGACCCAATTGTTCAGTAAATGCAACAAATGTAAACGTCACTAAAAATAGCGTCTATTTCTAGAGGGTTTAAAACTTGATTAGTTTCCCATGCTGCCTTGCTCTCAAATTATTTCTGGTGTTGTGACACTCACACTTCTCAGTTCTATGTGGGACGGGACATGCTGCAATTCTTGACATTAATATTTGTACATTCTCCATGTAAGTGGATCATGATATAACAATTAAAATCAAACCAAGTAAACAAACAGAAAAAATCAGAAAACTCTCAACTTTGAGACAATTTTTGATGCAATTTTTCAAATCAGAAAGAAAACATGGGTAAGTATACTAATTTTAATTGGCTGAATTTAACCTTCACTGATAACCAATTTAGTTACATCTTGTAAGGCATGTAAAACACAGTTTAATCTACAAAGCTATTTTTCTAATGAACATGTTATTTAGAATAAATTGATGGTTAGTAAAAGAAAAAGTGCTCAACTTCATTTGCGATTCTTATGCCAATCTTTTTTCTTTATGTCGACATTTTTCATTTGTTTTCATTTTAAGGTGTTACCAGCAGGTTGAGAAAGATGATCCCTCCCCTCGACTTACCACTGGTGAGACCATACCTGAAGTGCTGCGTCCAGTTCTGGTCTTCCCAGTACAAAAGAGACACAGGCAAAATGAAGAGAGTCCAACAAAGGGGTACAAGAATGATGAAGGGACTGGACCATCTCTCCTGTGAGAAAAGCCTGAGAGAGCTGGTACTGTTTAGCCTGGAGAAGAGAAGCCTCAGGGAGATCTTATCAGTGTGTATAAATACCTGAAGGGAGGGTGCAAAGCAGTTGGAGCCAGGCTCTTTTCAGTGGTGCCTAGTGACAGGACCAGAGGCAATGGGCACAAAATGAAACATGCGAGGTTCCCTCTGAACATCAGCAAACACTTTTTCACTGTGGGGGTGACTGAGCACTGGCACAGGCTGCCCTGAGCAACTGTGGAGTCTCCCCTCCTTGGAGATATTAAAAAAACAACAGAAAAAGGCACTGTACAACCAGCTCTAGGTGGCCCTGTTTGAGTAGGAGAGTTGGACCAGATGACTACCAGAGGTCCCTTCCCACCTCAACCATTCTGTGATTTCCAGTTTTTCTTAGGAACCACCAAAATCCTCAGTTTGTTGTACTAGTGATTTTCTCTGTTCAAATGGTTCCTAATTTTACTCAGATTTTGTTAGCCATTATTGTCAAAATCATCTTTCAAAAATAGGGGGAGATTATAGGGTTCCTCTTCTCTTCTGCTCACACAATTACAGCATCTGCTGCTGAAAATAAAGAAACTGCCTGCAAATAATATTGCCCAAGACCTCACTGTGCAACAGTAAGGTGAGGCTTGATGAAAGACTCTTTAGAGCTGAAAACCACCTGCTATCCTAAAGCAAGTGTTGGTTTGTTGCTGTTTACAAATTTTAGAATAAGCATCACTCACATGTCCCCTCTCTCAGCAGCTACTGCTTCGTGTTACTACCAGTGACAAGCTGCTGTTTTTCTTAAACCCTCAGTAACATGGGTCCAATAGCCACATCAGTGTCTCTGCTTCCATTCATGAAAATCTACTAGCTTGAACAAATTAAAAAAAAAAAAACACAAATGTAATTCATTATTTCTAGTGGTATCATTATTTTACCAGATATGATTCATTCATGTTTAGTTGTTTGAGTCAATAACGTTAACATGTCAGTTTCTAGGAGGTTTTTTCTTGTTGGATTTTGGGGTGTAATGTGTAAGGAAATAGTGAAGCAATTTAGCCAACAAAACAAAGTAATTCAAAATGTCTTAGTAAAATTCTCAGCTTTGACCATACATTCAACTCAATGTTCCCTTCTTAAGCAAACAGGCAGAGAAAGAAAGAGGGTGAACTTCGGTACTAAGAACTGTTTTTTTCCAGGAAGAGAGGTTTAATAATCCCTGGAGATTATTGGGGATTAGGCTCAAACCACCCAGCAAAGCGTAGCCACTTGGTTTACAGAGTTTTAGAACAAGACATAGATTCAGAGGAAATTCTCAAACATTACCAGAAGAAATGAATAGGTCTTTTTTTTTTTTTCCTCCTTTTCCTTTCTTTCCAAGTTATCTACTGGTACAGTTTAATATCTATTGGGGATTAAACAGACAGTCCTAGATGTTCAGGCTGGAAGCAGAGGTGGCACAGTTGGCATAGCATGCTAGTTATTTTTGGTGTGCTGTAATCCAGTCATGAAACCATGTATTAAAACATCGAAAGACAGCACCAGGCTTGCGGGCAGAGGATGAAAAAGGTGATCATGGAGTGGTGCATACTGTAACTCTGTGATGTGATATCTACATGGATAACAGAAGTTGTAACTGTTATAAAAAAATTTTGACCTAAGTATACCTGAGAACTTTAGGAAAGTTAATTTCTAGAAGCCAAAGTTACACACTGTGCCTGTCTAGTTTTTAAACTTAGTCATGTGATTCCAGACTTACCAGGCAGATATATAAAGAATACTAAAAGAACCTCTATATAATAGGAAACACTAAAAAAATTATATTTGACTGAATCTTCAGAACTACAACTTTCCTCCAGCTGATAATTCTCAATGAGGAAAAGACATCAATTTAGATAAAGGTTTGTCTTTTCTGTTTTCCCATCATTCTTCACTGGAGACAAAATGAATTCAGAATATTTTCTCCATGCTTTGCCCTGTCTGTCTTGCATTAGATTTTAGTAACAGAGATGAACTTCTAATGGGTAACCCCAGTGGGAATGAAGATATACCATTCAAAGATGAAAACTTCAGAGTCAGAAAGTGAGGGGGTTTTTCTACTGTATATGATATTTTATACACATTTATATAATAGCTTTAAAATATCATAATGTGTATTCATATAAACATTTAGGGAATTTTTCAAAGCAGCTTTTTTATTATTGTGAATTGAATTTTTATGATTTTAGCTGCATCATATATTTCTTCACTGTTTGCTCTTGAAATACATGTTACATTCTGTTGTTAGTGCTTGTATGTTTTTTAGGTCATAGTTTATTACTAGTTTTTCTTTCTTAGATTCATAGAGGATGAGGTCTGGATGAAAGTAAAACACTTTAATAAAAATACTTTTGCTAATCTTAAGATTTAATAATAGAAAGTGTTAGCTTCCGCTATGAGTGCACCCTAATAAGGTGTACAGGGTACTATGTAGTCTGCTCTTCTGCCAGTGGTTTTCATACACTAACAACTTGTAACATGGGAAACAGCATCCAAGGTAGAAGTATGTAATTTCGTAGTGGAAATTTAGATCTTGGTGTGCTATTTGGGACTGACTAGACAACTTCAGTGGGAGAATTTACTTAAGCCAGAAACATGTCCCTAGAGTAGGGAGTTATTTATGGTAATGTCAGCTGAAAGGCTCTCTTCAAACTTTAGTCTGCCACTTTATGCGGTTCCCAAAAGAAAGCAGTTGAGACTTCGTGAGAAGAAGGATGGAAATATATTCTCTGAAAATCCTGGTGTTCATTCTCCTTTTTGACTATCGTTAAACATCCTGTTTCAAGCCTTCTTCACCATGTCTTTTAGAAAAGCAACAGTCGTCAGACTGAAACATACAATATTAAACGGTGAGATTTTTTTTCCCTCCTCAAAATAGACAGGTAGGTAGATTCTCTGGTTCTCTTTCCTTACTACGTTTGTACTCTAACAGAAGACAATAAAACATTTATATCCCAAAGACTATTTAAGTATTGAGATGGCCACAGGTAAGTAAAAGATGTGAGAAAAAATCAACATAATCCAAGAATTCTTGATCTGAGCTTCTGCATGAGGATGTGTTTCCCCTGATTCTGCCTTATACAGTTGTCTGACAACTGGTGACACAACTTCCTCGCTTCCATCTGAGGCTCAAAGCATGATTCCTGTTTCAGGCTACATGTTTTTCTTATTAGTCTATGTGCATTTTAAATACTTTATGAACAGGTATGTACATGGAAGAACACAACACAAGCACATGCTTGCTATAAGAGAAGATGACTATACCTATTATCACTAAGATGTGAAGGATAAGAACCGTAAAATGTAACAGTTCACTGAACAGTCCTGACATCACACACTGTATTTTTCCAGAGTTTTTATTTCCATGGTATCTAGATTTATTACATGTATTGAATAAGCATCTGGAGTACATTATGTGTTATCATGTTTTGTTTTGTTTTGTTTTGTTTCAACCAAAAGGAAACCAGATCATGCTCTCTGACACCACGCCATGAAGAAACAAAAACTGAGAACAAATAAAATATTTGCTCCAAAACACTCATGTACATGCCTCTGTACTGAACCTGACAAAAATAAAAATAAGAACTGAAAGAGGAGTTATGATCTGTTATAATTCAAATAGTTAAACACATACCTATGTTAAAACAAAAAACAACCAAAAAATAGGTGCCAGGTGCCCTCTCCTTCACTGAACTCTGCTGCCACTATTGATGTTTTCCAGGTTACTTGCTACTTGGAGTTTTGCAGTCAGTCATTTAATTTAAAAATACTTTTTTTATAGTGAAAAACCTAGTGACAGTTGTCCCTGCCCATGGCAAAGGGGGTTGGACTAGATGATCTTTAAGTCTTTTCCAACCAAACCATTCCCATTCTATAATTCTATAATTCTGTTATTCCATACTTCCTTTTTTGTAAACATTCCCAAACTGTTTTCTTTTTTGGCTTTTGGTTTTAAGTTGGGGTTTTTTTGTTGGCTTCTGTGTCTTCAGATAACCTGCAAACACCACGCATTTAAAAAAAGAAAAAAAAAAAGTGAATTAAACATATTTTAGTGGTTGTTATTAAAAAAAACCCCACAACTTGATTTTGTCTTGAAAGCAATTAAATACCTATGATACAATATAAGTATACTCTTACTGGTTAAAAGATCTCCTTTCAGTTTAGTTACAGGTGTCTTAAATTATTCAACAAGAAATCTACCAACAGTTTACATGTGATACACAAAGCATTTATCGTTCTGTCTTCCATTGTCCAGTCTCCTCCACTGGCTAGACTGTAAGGAGGCACACATACACCTAAAATTTTCGACAATGAATGATGAAAGATCCTTCAAATTTCCTGCTTTCAACCTTTTAGCTACATATTTGTTTCCTTCAGCTCTCATTTACATAATAGTGAATAGTGTCTTACTTTGGACTTGTAAATCACCTTACATCTCAGAAGCTCAAGGCAAGTTCAATGTGCCTCTCTTGAAACCCATAAAACTCGCGTTACTCAACCTGAAATCTCAGCAGCTGTATGTGAAATGAGAGCAACTCACTGGGATAGCGGGGGAAAACAGAGCAAAACAAAACCCCTGTTACATAATTCCAGCCAAGTGGAGCAGAGCTTTTAGACACTACCACAATACAAATAAGAAGTTAACCAGAGAAATAATGTCTTAAGAAATGAGGAAAAGGAAGCATAGAATAAAAATGCCGTGCACCCTCTGAGAGTACACTGCAGAATTCAGAGCACTTTCAAGCGTATCCAAACCTTTTAGTTTGTTCAGAAAGCTTGTGCTGAGCTCTGAAGTACTGTTGAGTGGTTTTGCTGTGATAAAACCTGATAACCCTGCCCTCAACATTCTGATTTTAAACAAACAAATAAATAATAATGATACAGGAGAAAAGCATCATAGGCTGCTATTTGTTCTATTGAAATTGAATAATTGTCTTTAATCTTAAGATTACCCTACAAATAAGATATCTCGGGGGAGGGGGCATCTCCTTTTATCTTATTTAACTTATTTTATCTAGTAATTTATTGAAGGAGAATGTAGGGAAAATGATAGGATGGTTCACATGTCGTTTCTGGTTCTCCCATCAAAACAGAAGAATAAAAAAAAGGATGATATATTACACATAAAAATAGAGTATTTCAGACTTTTATTCAAGATTTCAAGGTATTATTCTTCATGTTTCATTTTACATATAGAACACAGAGAGATATGAATATTAAAAATGAAGAAACAAGAAAGTGCATCTTGATAAAACAGCTCTTACTCTGAATTTATAGTAAACTTATCTAGAAAATAACAATCCTGGGACATGAGATACTACCTCGCTTTAATGAAAATAGTGGTCAGGTGACCAGATATCCTTGGATGCTTAGATCTATACACTGCTCAGAACTGTCAAATAATTCTCTCACACTCAATAATTCAGGGATATGAAATCTAATTTCTTCTGTAGACATGTCTCCTATTATACATATTTTTCAATAGATCACATTATGAAAGGGGGGAAGGGGGTAGTGGTGGCTGCATTTCAAAAGAAACCTGGCCATATAAAACCATGTCTAACATGTCTAACATTGAACATAGTTCCCCATCTTCTGTGTAGTTGGATTTGATTTTGAATCATGTTTCAGAGACATGCATTTTGAAGGTAAAGTGCCAGCCTGCTTTCATACAGAACACAAGGGAATTCTCGATAGAACTATAATTTAAGACAAATCAGAGTACATCAATAAAAAAGCAAAATATACTTTATTTCAGTCTCCTTGTCTTTGTCTTCATTAGAAAAACAACGTCATAGTCACAAAACCACAGCCTTCCTATGAAGTTACAATGCCAAAAGAAATCGTCACTCATTCCAGTAAACAGCATGAAGGTGTATTAGTGAACCTTGTTTAATGCACTAATGTATTCTCATATTAGAGATTTCTGTGGGCATAACCAACTGTGTTGCACAAAGGTACAGTGATGGATATGCTCCTAGCATGAAGAATACATGCATGTTTGAAAATGAAGTAACTTTTAAACGCAACCTATTTATTTGCAGTCAGATGGAAATAACCATCATATATGACTGTATAGCTGAGACTATTCCTTTGGTATGCTCCACAAGAATTTCAGTCCAAAAGAATACATAAAAAAAAACCCTCAAACAAAAAAAAAACACTGCAATTGACTACATGGATCCCATTACTCATTTTTCAAATCTTGCACAAAACAAGATTAATGGCTGCAAGTAGACCAGTTTAGGCTCCAAGAAAGTTCAGGTTTCCTATTGTGTAAAATGGGGGCTTCAGTCTGAAAAGTAAGAAAGTGAGATTCCTAAAATCATCTCTGTATTGGAACAAAAACCAGTTTAAACTCAGCCTTTGACTCCTAGACTACGCTTTTTTTTAATAGTATGATAAGGGAAAAACAAATAAAACAAACAAAAAAACAGTGGTATTCCTTAAAATGAATTTGTGTGTCCCAAGATGTCATTGGAAAAAGGGAATTACGGTGGATATGATCCAACAAGATCCACATGCAGTAGGGATCAGAGAATTTTTCTTTAGCAGAAATATTTAATGCAATCTGATTGCTTTTTTCTTCCTAAGAATTGTAGCATACAGACTAAACTGAGTCTCCGAAAACCTGGGCAGCCCTGATACATCTATTATTGTAAATTCATAGCACAGTCCTTGCTTGTGGTGACAGACTATGTTTTCTAAATGAATGAGGTGGTCAAGTCCTCTGATGTATCACTGAGTACACTGGATTTCAAACAGTAATAATTTAGGCAGACCTGTTGTCCATATTCATGCAGGAAATCAAACAAGATAATTCCAGTTGTACTTTGTGAATTTCAGAAAACAACCGATGAAGTACTCAGTGATTAGTCTCCCTCTGAGACTGGTACAAGATATTTAAAACAGTTGCTAAGACTTCTTTTACTCATCCTGACCGTTAATGACATGATTACTGCTGCACCTATGTAGCTTTCCTTTTTATACATTAGTTTTCATAAAGAGCAGGCCAATTACATACCATTAGAAAGTCTCCCAAATGTTAAAGTCAGGTATATTTTAGTTATTTGTTTTGCTATAGTAAGTCCCCATCTGAAAAAGGTATCACTTCACTTTAGAAAACAGACTTAAATAACTTTTTGTAGATTGAATTGCAGCTTTGACATACTATTTATAATTTTGTGGAAACACGTACACTCCCCAAAGATTCCAGTGACTGCCCTTAAAATAATATCAATACATATGGTCTATTTCAGTATAAAAAGAGTTTACTGATGACAAACTCCCTCCCTTTTTAGGAGAGGAAATGAAAAATAATTTCTGCCTAATCATCGATTTTAAAAGTCCATTGGACTTTAACCCCTAAAAAAAAGAAGTTTTGAAAGCTGTCATTCTGGCTATATAATTTTTTGCCCCCAACAACTACATTTTAAGTACTAAATTTAACTTTAATGGAATTCTCTTTAAAGAATGTGGGGGAACATGAGGAATGGGGAATAACAACAAAACGAACACATACTCCAGTGAAACATGAATATATACTCATTTAAATGCAGCATAGAACAAAGCTTGTTTTACTCTCCCAGTGCTGTTTCTACTATGAAATAAATTAATATGGCAGTTTCCTTCTCACTAGTGAAAATAAAATTGGTTCTTTCACAAATAAACTGCCTGTATATTTAAAAAGGAACTAATTCCTCACACACAGATAGTGTTTGTACTTCCGCAGATTTTTAAAGCGACACCCTCACCATCATCACTACCATGCAGATCTTCTCTCTCACTGCCCCCCACCCCCTAAAGTCACAGGTTTATTGATGAGCCATTTTAATATTATGCTCTTGACACTTTTTTTAGAACATTTTCCTTATAAACAATCAAATTGTTTTTAAGCAAACAACAGCAGACCTTGTGGCAGCAACTTCCCTTTAGCTGTGCGCAGCATTTTCATCAGCACCTTGTTGCAAATCAGCTTTAGTGACTATTGGAACAGCTGTATAGGGAAGGTGAATTTGGCTTCTAACCAAAAAAGTAGGAGGAGGAACATTAGGAAATGAACCCGTCTCACTTGGTCAAAAGCACATCTCATGTTTACTGTGGCCTGTTCCTTGCCATGTTCTACTCATCTAGATCAAGGAATCATTCAAGTTGTGTCATATATGAGTTCAGCAGAGCACCAGTGTTGCCTTCACAGCAGAGAGCAAAAATTCCGCCTGAAATTCCTCCTTGTGCAAGAGTGTGTCCACATCTCCGTTTTGTAGAGATCAATGAAGTGATATCCCACAGACATTCCATTCAACTGGACATGATGTCATGCTGGTAAATGAGAGGGAGCATTGTCACTGACCTTTCTTGAGGAATCCCATTCACAACTGATCCTATCTGCAAGCTACTTACTGCAACAGGAAATGAAAATGCCTCTTCACACTTCTTGAGGACCACGGGATCCCTGTACTCCATGATACTCAAAGTTGTGCAGAGACTGGGAAAATCTCACCATCGAGAATATGCCACCACTACACACCTGCAGGGCCCAACAAGCTGCATGGCTTCATGCTGCTTGGAAAATGAGGGCAAAGGGAAAGAAGCATTCATGTAACTAAAATGCTCTCAGCTAATAGCTTTACTTTCTAGCTAAAGGCAAGGCATCCCAACCTATGCTTGCTAATGTCCATGGGGCTATTGATGAAAACTGGGCAAAGCTCTTCCCAATACCTGTATTTCCCTTCAAGGATCTTTTGTAAAGTCCAGGGTGTGGGTCCTGAAGCAGTGCCAGAGACATAATCTCTGCAAGTAGACAACAGGCAACAACAGCACAGCTAACTCTATTCATTTTACACGTATTTTCTCTTCCTTCCTTTCTTTCAGGCACCTTCCTTTTCCCTGTCTTAATTCATCAAGTCTCCACGTGGATGATTTCTAGTATAATTTTGAAGGACTGCACAAAGTGCATGGATGAAAGCAATCAACATTAAGCAACCTTACGTGAAGAAGTTTGACTATCCCCTTTTAAACCAAAAAAAGGAATTATCCTTCATTTTCAACACTGGATTACATTGTTATCAGTATTTAAAAAAAAAAAAAAGACAAGTTTTTAATGCTATATATTATTCTCGTGGTAGTCTATTTTAAATATTTAAGGATAAATATACTGTTTTTATCATAAAATTCAATGAAGTTACTTATATGATTATATTAATTTTGTTAGCTTTCATTATTCTAAAACATTTCATACAATGCAATAAGACAGAGCAGGTGGAGTCGTTTAATTCTTGTTGCATTTAATAGCTTAGATTATTATGATTTTAAAGCAACTT
>Ga0065711_1044400_pt1 | contig 14124 bp, 13 predicted proteins | sample Hoacrofraction12_FD_59098 | JGI IMG/M metagenome (GOLD analysis project Ga0065711, IMG submission 59098) | Hoatzin crop microbial communities from Cojedes, Venezuela - Epithelial fraction 12 v2 (version 2) | ecosystem: Host-associated > Birds > Digestive system > Esophagus > Crop | place...
TTGATAATTTCCGCTTTTTACAAGATATTGCACATGTTCATCATTTAATATATCACTGCCCAAAATAGTAACTTTGCTCGTTCTGTCAGGAAGAAGTTCTACAAGCTCTACGCTATCTCCCAAATAGAAGTGATATATTTCATCTCCATATAACTTATGCATATGTGAAAAAGAATCTTTGGTCAAAAGATAGTAAATCGCAGTTCCGGCAGCTATATTTTCATTTGTCATAAATGAACTTACATAAGTTCTAAGGTGCATTCCGCCCTCAACAGGGAGCGGAATGAGACCAAGTTTCTTAATTATTTCATCAACCATAATTTTGCACCTATATTATGCATCAGATCTTGAGTATGAATTACGCATCTTGTTGCTAGACTCATAGAGCACCTTAGAAAGTGTATCTTGCGTGAGTTCTTTTATATTTTCACTGATTTCATCATTTGCCTGCATGCATACTTTTTTGTAATCACCATCGGCGTTTTCTATTTTTTCATCATATTTGCAAATCATCTCATGTCCCATGCAAAGAGCTGCCATTTGGTATCTCTCAATATGGTTCAAACTATACTTATATGATGCATCTGTAAGTGCCGCAATGAGTCTGCTGGCCCAATAGAAATTGTCAGTCGAAACTATACTTGTTGTATTATTAAAATACTCCGGAGTATCATCAATTTGCGTATACATAGGGACAAGTGCATTGAAAGCATTTGAGCCAAAAGATATCCACTCTATTGCCTTTGCTTTTTTCATATATGGTCTTATCTGAATAAGCGACATAAAGTCGGTTCTGTTCACTCCGATAGATCTGAATGCACCTTTATTTGATGTGTCACCATAACTCTTGTATGGATCGTAATCTGTTCCCTGAAAATGGCTTGATAAAAGATATTTGATATCTTCTACAGTTATTTTTTTCTCAGGAACAATTGACCACGGTATATCATCTGAATCAGGTCTAAAGTCTGCATGTTCACCTTCCCAATAATAAGTTGTTGGATTCAAATATCTCTCCATAAACCATGCTCTTGGAGTGTTATATACATGATCGGAATCATCGTTTGAGCCAAAAATATTTCGAAGGCTTCTAACTTCAGATAATGTAACATCAAGATGCCCCTTCTCCATGAACTCTAACATATCTTTGGAACATATGTGATTTTCCATATTTCCGAGTGCATCTTCAAAATCATATACGTCCATTCCAAACTGATTTGGCATGACAACATATGCTTCATCGGGAACTTTCTTTGCCACAAAATGATGACCGCCGATTGTTTCAAGCCACCAAATTTCGTTCTCGTCAGAAAATGCCATTCCATTCATTTCATATGTTCCATATTTTTCAAGAAGTTTTCCAACTCTAATAACGCCTTCTCTTGCGCTCTTTATATAGGGAAGAACAACTGCAACAAAATCTTCCTCTCCAAGGCCGCCCGGGCTTATCAATTCTTCTTCTTCATCTGTTTCTCCATTAGGAAAAGAAAGTAAATCGGATGTCTTTGTCGTCTTCTTTTTTACAAGCGGATCAATTCCCAAAACTCTTGGATTTGAAGTTATGGTTTCTGTTGCTGTCATAGCTACATTCATGCTATTTACTCCGCTTGCGGCCCAGATACCTTCACCTTTTAGTGCATTTGGCATAGCTGTATATGTCATCGGTTCATCAGGAAGTTCTATTTCAAGTCCCGAAATAACTGATTTATATTTTTTTGATATATTTTCTTTATGAACCACCACAAATTTTTTGGGTGTATAACTTCCCGCACCCGAATCATCATTTCGTGCAATCATCGTAGAACCGTCATACGATGCTTTTTTTCCTACAAGTATAGTTGTACAAGGCATATCTATTCCTCCAAAATTTAAAATTTCTGTATTTTGACCTTCTTAGTATAGCACAAAAATAAAGAGTCATGAATTTGACTAAATTCATGACTCTTTGCCACTAAAATATATTATTGTCCGTCGAATGGATTTGGAACGTCAGGTGCTTTGGGCGCATCTTGTGTGTTAAAAGGATTGCTGAATTCAAATGAATCTGCTTTTGTTTCGGAATGAAGTTCTCCAAATCCTGTATTTTCTGATTCATCAAGCTTTTGTGTCTGTCCGATTGTTTCTGTTACAGTATCGAATGTTTCTGAAGCTGTATCTACTGTCTGAGTGCTATTTGTAAGCGGCATTCCTGTTTGTGGATCAAACTTTGGTACGTTATTTTCAACAGGCATGTCTGTGAGCGGATTACCTGTTTCCGGGTCAAACTTTGGTGCATTATCCATTACTGTAAAATCTGCGATTGGCATTCCTGTCTGCGGGTCGAATTTGGCTCCGCCGTTTGGATTGTTAAATGAAGGACCGTTTTTGATAAAACCCGGTTTTCCATTATTATAGTAATAGATATCCCTTACAGCAACATAAAACTCTGCCATAGTCTGATTGTAATAAGGTATTACATAGAATATATCAAGTATAAAGCATGTAAGACTTCCCAAAATAAACCATCCAAAGAATGAAAGATTCAAAAGGAAATATCTGAATTTATGTCCATGCATCATGTTCTTTGAAAGTTCAAGTGCATCCTTATAATCTATATCAGGGTTTTCTGCAAGTATATAATCAACCATTGCATACTGGAATGTTTTGATGATACCCGGTATTACAAGCAGTAGTGACCATAAAAAAATGAATAAGTTTTTTATGAACTCAACAAGAATTATGTTACCAAAATGTTCTTTTCCATCATTGTAAGAAAAAAACAAATCACTGATTTCACCTTTGCCTTCTCTGTTATTGAGAAGAAATTTTGCCAAACCTACTGCAAGCGGATATGTAACAAGAAGTGTTACCACTATAGATAGGACAAAAAATAAATTGCCTATGCTTGTAAGTGCAAAGGTTAAAAGTGCCATTACTACCGGTGTTAAAACGCTTATCCAATAATTGGCTTTAAAATACCCTTTTCCCGCTTGTTTTAATTGACTGAATTTGTACATTATATCCCTCCTATAAGATGAGCTTTTTATGCTCAATATAAAACTGCTTTTATATATTATATATTTTTCTTTTTCACAGTTGCAAAACATATCTTACAATGAAACACTTTTTATCGCAATATAAAAAATACCAAATTAGAAAGTTCTAATTTGGTATTTTTCATAAATAGAATTATTTTAATCGATTGTTACATGTTCGCTGTCGGATAGTCCGAGCGTATCTTTCGTTGTGCTTGATGAAGTAAGGCCTATATAATAAGCCGTAAGTTCGCTTGTTTCATTGCTTATTTTATCATAAAGATATGCCCCTGTGCTTTGATCGGAACATGTAAGCATTATGTCATTCGATAGATTGTTTTGGAAATACTCAAGATCATCAGAATCTATTCCAAATGACTCGTCAACTGCATAAAGGTCCGGCGCTCCAAATGCATGATATATCTCATGAGCATATACCGCAGGCGGATTGATTTCTCCGTAGTCATAGTTATATAGATAAACTATCTCATACGGATAAGGCATGCCTTCATACCAGTTTCTGGTACAGGTTATTGCACTGCTCTTTTCATCGGTATTCATAACCGCAAGGAACACTACATTGTCTGCATTATATTTCTCCATAAGATCTGTTGTTGAAATATTATTTTCTATATAAGTCCACACTGTATCATCAATATTTGTCTCGCCCTCCATATCCGTTTGAGTAGTGAAATAATATATAAGATCTGTATTTTCATCAAAATCAGTGACAAATTCCGCTTCTACACCGTAGCTACTTGCTGTATCTTCCATATAGTCTGCGGCTATTGAAAGATATTTTTTGACATTGGATATGGTTGAGAGATCGTCACTGTTTGTCTGATCCCAGCTATAATTTCCATCACTTACAAACATGGATACAACAATTGTTTTGCCCTCGATTGTCTCGGCAGTTCCATGTACAAATCCAGTATCATCATCCCTATGAAAATACAAGCCTATGATTTGAGTTACAGCAATCAAAAGAAAAATAATCGATATAATTAAAAGTGCTTGTAAAAATCTTTTATTTTTTCTCATAAAAAGACATACGCCGTCTATCCCCATTAGAAAATAGCCGGCGCCCTCCGTTATATTTTGAAAAATCAATTCCAGATTTTTAGTGTCTTGCTAAGTCTTTCCTTCTGCTCGTCATTAAGCTTTGAAATCTGATTCATGAGCTTATTGTCCATAGCTGATGGAGCATAATCATTTTCAAGACTTCCTACGAGTGAATCAAGTGTCTGACCTGTGAGCTTTGCAAAATATATAAGAATGCGAAGTGACATAGCTGTACGGTTGTTCTCAACGTTGGAAATATATCCAGGTGTTACGCCAAGTGCCTCAGCAACCTGTCCCTGAGTAAGTTTGCATGCAACACGTAGTTCCTTGATTCTTGGTCCGTAATTTTCCTTAGATGCTACATCGCTTACTACAGCTTTGCTTGCTGTTACAGCTTTAGTCTTTGGCTTTGGGCCTCTCTTTGCAGGTGCCTTCTTTACAACGTTTGCAGCCTTAGGTGGTCTTCCCGGACCTTTCTTTGCAGGTGTTGTAGCATTCTTTGCTGTTGTAGCTTTAGCAGCTGTTTTTGGTGTTTTTTTTGCAGCTGTCTTTGTTGCCTTCTTGGCTGTTGCAGCTTTCTTTGTTGTAGTTGTCTTCTTTGCAGCAGTTTTCTTTGCGGCAGCCTTTGGTGCTGTCTTCTTTGCTACTTTCTTTACGGTTTTTGCAGCTTTTGTGTTTGCAGCAGTTTTTACTCTTGCCATTTTAATATCTCCTTTTTATTAAATCTAAGAGTTACCTTACATATATCATTACATGTATTAAAAAATTTTCTGCAATCATATATATAAAGTATTGCCTTTTAGTTTTTCATAAAACCAAAGTAACATTATTATACTATTGATATATATATTTGGCAAAGATTTTTATTTTTTTATATCAAATTAGTATATATGCATCTAAGTTATCGTACACATAGCTCAAAAACTTTAGTCTATTTTAAAAAAAATATTTCAAAAGTATATGTTTTATTTATTTTATATAGGAGATAAGAAGTCTTAGTACGTTTTCGGCGCCTTTCCTGTGGCTTCTCTCATAGCCGTGTGATGCATATACACCTGCACCAATTAGGCCATGCTTTAAATCGTTGCCGGCACCAAGTGTTGCTTCAACATCGCTTCCGTAGTGAGGATATACATCGACAGCATAGTCGGCGCCGCTTTCTTTTGCAGCTTCTATAAGTCCTTTTACAACGCTATAGCTATAAGGACCGCCGCTATCTTTTGCACAAATAGAAACCTGTGTTTCACTGCAAGATAGACCAACTCCTGCGCATCCCATATCAACAGAAATAGCCTCTGTACATCCTGCAGGTACATTTGCACATCCGCCATGACCTACTTCTTCATAAACCGTTACATGCACATATACAGCTCTTTTTGGTGTTATATTATTATCTTTTAAATATTTTGCATATCCAAGAAGTATACCTACGCTTAATTTATCATCAAGGAATCTGGACTTGATATAACCGCTTTTTGTAACTCTTGTACAGGGTTCAAAGCATACAATATCACCAACCGATATTCCAAGTTTCTCGACGTCTTCTTTTGATGAAACTTCTTCATCAATTACAACTTCACATGTTTCAAAAGTTCTCTTGGTGTCATTATATTCACCGTTTACATGTATAGACGCATTGCATAGCTGGAATGTTCCTTCGTATATACCATTAAATTTAGTTACGATTCTGACATTTTCTGTCTCTGCATTGTTGGCATTCATTCCGCCAAGGTTCGTTATTTGAAGTCTGCCATTATCTTTTATTGTTTGAACCATACCGCCGAGAGTATCTGTGTGCGCTTCAAGAAGAAGGCCGTTTTTCTTATCTTTTCCGCCAAGATTTATTATTACGCCGCCTTTATTTGTGATACTTGCTTCAAAGCCAAGATTTTCAAATTCCTTTTTTACATACATAGCAGCATCATCCGTATATCCTGTCGGGGAATCAATAGATAGTAGCTTGACCGTTTTCTCTACTATGAAATCGGTATACTTTGTTAAATTTAGTTTTTCTGTCATCTTATTCTCCTTATCTGACCATTTCCATATAGTCCAAAACTTTGAATCCGTTTCTTTTATAATTTCTAATTGCGCCCTCATTGTCTCTTTCTACTTCAAGTCTTTGAACAGCGCATTTATCACCATATACTTTTTCAATATATTCAAAATATTTTGTGCCTATGCCAAGGCCTCTGTATTCTTCTTTCAAATACAAATCTTCAAGCCAGAGGCACTTCCCGCCAAACTCTGTCGAAAAGCTATGTGTCACCATGCCGTATCCTGCAATCTCACCATCACACATAGCTATTATACCATCCGCAAAGATATTGTCTGATACGCAAGCCTTAATATCATTTAACAATACGCTATCATCAGGCGTACTGATAACTGCGGATGAGTTATAAAAATCTCTCATCATATCAAACACTATTTGTCTATCTTTTTCTTCCATTTTTCTAAATTCTATTTTCATATTTACTCCTGTCATTATTATCGACTTTTTCGTATCAAAAAGCCCCTTCCAAAAATTATTTTTGGAAAGGGGCTTTAATTGCCAAGGTCATATCACAAAGATTCAATTTGTTACTATGCCTTATAGAGCGATAGTATTCACCGTTTGACTGTTGTCATTTTGTTGTCAAAATTGATGACGAAGTTCTGAAATGCCTGTAAATACTTTCGTTTACTTATCGATGGACTTTAAAGATGGCCACAAGAGCACATCTCTTATAGATGGGCTATCTGTAAGTAGCATACAAAGTCTATCGATACCGTAACCAATACCGCCTGTAGGAGGCATACCGATTTCCATAGCGTTTAGGAAGTCCTCATCTGTGTGGTTAGCTTCTTCATCGCCTGCTGCTGCAAGAGCATCCTGAGCTGCAAATCTTTCTCTCTGATCGATAGGATCGTTGAGCTCTGAGTATGCGTTACACATCTCCCATCCATTGATATATAGCTCGAAACGCTCAACCTTAGAAGGATCTGAAGGCTTTCTCTTAGTAAGAGGTGAGATTTCAACAGGGTGATCCATAATAAATGTAGGCTGAATCATCTTGTCTTCACAATATTCTTCAAAGAAGAGATTTAGTACATCACCCTTTGTATCATGTCCTACTTCAAGCTCAAGTCCCTTTGACTTTGCAAGAGCAACAGCTTCTTCATCACTTTCTATAGCATCAAAATCGATACCTGTCTCAGCCTTTACCGCATCTGACATTGTAAGACGTGCAAATGGCTTTCCTAGGTCGATTTCTTTATCGCCATAAGTAATTGTTGTTGTACCGCATACTTTCTCAGCCAAGTATCTGAACATACTCTCTGTAAGTTCCATCATGCCTTCATAATCTGTGTATGCTTGGTATAGTTCCATAAGAGTGAATTCCGGATTGTGACGAGGGTCTGTTCCTTCGTTACGGAATACTCTTCCGATTTCATATACTCTCTCAAGTCCGCCTACGATAAGTCTCTTGAGATAAAGTTCTAGAGATATACGAAGCTTTCTGTCTTCTCCGAGAGCATTATAGTGTGTTATAAAAGGTCTTGCAGCCGCACCACCTGCATTTTCAACAAGCATAGGTGTTTCAACTTCCATGAAATCTCTGCCTGACAAGAAATTTCTGATTTCTCTGATGATCGCAGATCTCTTCTTGAATGTTTCTTTTACGTTTTCATTCATGATGAGATCAACATATCTTTGACGATATCTGATTTCTGTATCCGTAAGTCCATGGAACTTCTCCGGAAGTGGTTGCAAAGACTTTGATAAAAGAGTGATTTCATATGCATGAATTGACAATTCACCTGTCTTTGTTTTGAATACAAAGCCCTTAACACCGATGATATCGCCTATATCCATATGTTTGAAATCTGCATATGCTTCATCGCCAAGATCATTACGTGATACATAAATTTGCATACGTCCGTCTCTATCCTGAACGTTACAAAATGAAGCCTTACCCATTACACGTTTGCTCATCATACGACCTGCGATAGATACAAGTTTTTCTGCCGGAATATCTTCTCTTTTTGGTGTGATTGTTTTTCCATCTTCACCTACTTCGAGAATTGTTTCGAATTTATCTGCATTGTCGCGGATTTGCTTTGTATGATGTGTCTGATCGTATTTTACAATCTTAAATGGATCTTTGCCTTCAGCCTGAAGCTGAGAGAGCTTATCACGTCTTACCTGACGAAGACGTCCTACATCTTGTTCATTTGTCTGCGTGTTCTTTTGCTGATTATTATCTGCCACTTCCTATACCTCTTTCCTTATGCTATCTGTGGGCGTTCGATTCCAAGTACCTTGAATTTGAGTTCACCAACCTGTGTTTCAACCTTTACTGTTTGGCCTTTCTTAGCACCGATAAGTGCCTTTCCGACAGGAGATTCGTTTGAAATCTTACCATTAAGTGAATCTGCTTCAGATGAACCTACAATTTTATATGTAACTTCCTCATCAAGTTCAATATCTTTTACTCTGACGCTACATCCGATGCTGATTCTGTCAAGATCCACTTCATCTTCAACAACAACTTCAGCGTTCTTGAGAATCTTTTCGAGTTCTTCAATTCTTGCTTCGATATCACGCTGTTCATCTTTTGCTGCATCATATTCTGCGTTCTCTGAAAGGTCACCCTGTTCACGGGCTTCCTTAATCTTTTCAGCAACCTCTTTTCTCTTATTTACCTTGAGGTCCTCAAGTTCGTTCTCATATGCTCTGAGACCTTCATAAGTTAATATACGCTTTTGTTCCATGAATAGGTTCCTCCTAAAATTTTATTCTGATAGTGCAATAACACTTATGTCTTTTTTTATTAAATTCAGTCGCAAAAAAATAATCGCTAAAATGTTTATCCTATTGCAACTAACTTATTCTACACTAAGAAATACTTCCTTGCAAGCTTGCTTTAACGAGTCCATATCTTCCATAGAATTTATACGGCCTCTAAGCTTTGCAGAGTTCTTAAATCCTGCCGTATACCACGATACATGCTTTCGCATCTCTCTGATGCCTATGTATTCACCCTTGTATTTAAGTTGCAAGTCGGCATGACGCATAACAGTTTCATAGTATTCTTCTTTGCTTGGCCTATCTATTATACTGCCATCTTCAAGAAAAGCTACAACCTCCCTGAATATCCAAGGATTACCCTGCGCAGCTCTTGCTATCATCACGCCATCGCACCCTGTTTCGTCAATCATCTTTTTGGCCAGCTCGCCATTTGTAATATCGCCGTTTCCTATAACGGGTATATTAACTGCCTTTTTTACATCTCTTATGATGCTCCAATCAGCACTGCCGCTGTAGTACTGACTTCTGGTTCTGCCATGCACAGCGATAGCATCTGCTCCGCCGCTCTCTGCTGCCTTTGCACACTCTACGGCATTTATGTCTTGCTCTGTGAATCCCTTTCTGATTTTGACGGTAACAGGTCTATCTGTACTTTTTTTCGCAGCTTCGACTATTTTTTCTATAAGCTCCGGATTTTGCATAAGAGCAGAGCCCTCGCCATTTCCAACGACTTTCGGTACGGGACATCCCATATTTATATCAAGTATGTCATAAGGCTTATCCTCTATCATCGTGATAGCTTTTGCTATTACATCCGGCTCACTTCCAAATAATTGCAAAGATACCTTATGTTCATCCTCATGTATTTCCATGAGCGCATCTGTCTTCTTATTTCCATAAGTTATGGCCTTTGCGCTCACCATTTCCATACATACAAGTCCTGCCCCATTTTCATGGCAAAGGAGCCTAAACGGAAGGTCGGATACTCCCGCCATAGGCCCCAATATTACGTTATTTTTGATTTCAACATTCCCTATCTTTATGGGATGCAAATAATTCATATTTTTTTCCTAACTATCAATCTTCATCTTCCAGCACATCGCTAAGGCTCATGCCCATGACGATGACCTTGTAATATGACTCAAGAGCCTTGAACATATCTTGGCGTTTCCTTCTGATTTCGCTTATGAGAAGTCCCGCTGTTATATCGTCATATGTGATATCCTCTTCATCGGCGTTGGTTTCCATAGTGATCTGTCCGTCTTCCTCGAACTCGATTGTGAATACGCCTCCGGCTTCCTGGGTAAAAAGAACACATACTATGCGAAGCTCTTTTTGAATGCTTTCCGGTACCTTTTTAAACAAAGGATTGTAATAATATTTTTGCTCATAGGCATTGGCACCGCAAAGAACAATTCTTCCGTTTGAAGATACACTTCCAAGCATGCCGTCTTTCGTAACAACATCTATGCTTTCAACAACTTCGCCTGTCTCAGCATTTACAACTTTTCCTGTTTCTTTATTTATTATAAGGTGTTGAGGCTTTCTCTTTTCCTCTTCAAGAGTGTCTGTTTTGATGTCATCAAGTGCGTCCATGGGTGTTGAATTCATATCCATAGACTCATTATTAACTTTCATTTCTTCCTTTTTCTTATCCATAATATTCCTTTAGATAAAATCAATCTCAAATAAATTTACAAAGGAAAATATCTTCCCTCTTAAATATCCGGTTTTATATATCGCCTTCGCCAAATTCCTCTTTTTGCATCGCTCTTTGTGCCATCACTTCTTGCTGCTCGCGAAGTTTCCTTTGTTTAAATGCTTCATTTTTTTCAAAAATAATACGAAGGCCATCAAGTGTGAGATTCTTTTCGTAATAATCAATCTCTTCAACCTCTTCGGATATCATCTTGCCAAGTCCGCCTGTTGCAACAACTTTCATGTCATAGAGTCCTGACTCTTCACGCATTTTGTTTATGATATATTTGGTCTGTCCGATTTGTCCATATACAAGACCTGCCTGCATACTTGTAATTGTTTCTCTTCCAAGTATTGTCTTTGGCTTTACAATTTCAACTTCAGGAAGCTTTGCTGTATCCTGCCATAGAGCTTTGGCACACATACTTATGCCGGGCGATATGATTCCTGTAAAAAACTCCCCGTTTTCATTTACAATTTCGTATGTTGTAGCAGAACCAAAATCAATTATCATTATAGGTCCGCCGTATTTTTCGAAAGCGGCAACCGCATCAACAATTAGATCCGGACCTACTTCCTTTGGATTTTCCATACAAATCTTGATACCCGTCTTTATGCCGGGGCCAACTACGTATGGTGTAAGTCCAAGGTACTTATACAAACATGCCATAAGTGCGTGCATTACATTAGGTACAACGCTTGATACAACAGATCCGCCGATTTCTCTGCAATCTATATGATTTACTCTTAGCATAGTTCTGATTTCGATACCATATTCATCAGATGTACGCGCTACCTTTGTCATTATTCTAAAAGATGCCTTCAATTCATCTTTCTCATATACTCCGAAAGTCATATTTGTATTGCCAACATCAATTACAAGTATATATCTCTTATCCACGTCTCTTCCTCCTAGTATTATACATATCCATAAAGCCCCCTTACAGAAACTTCTCCGGAATTGATAAGTCTTTTTGTTCCATCCTCTTTTTGAATAATAAGCTCTCCGACATCAGTTATACCAAGCGCCGTAGCTGCAAACTCTTCGTCTTTTTCAATAATTTTAACTTTTCTGCCTTTATTTAGAAGCCTACTTTCATATTCATCTTTAAGGAATTTTAGATTATCACACTTGCAAAAAAGTTCATAGTCTTTTTCAAAGAATTCCATGACCCTTGCAATAACGATATTTCTGTCATACATAGTTCCTGTTTCGGAATACATAGAGCCTGCCATATCGGCTATCTCTTTGGCAAAATCCTCTTTTTTCTGATTGACATTTATTCCGACACCTATTACAACATCGTATTCTTCTCTTCCGGGATAGATATGCATTTCCGTAAGGATACCGCACAATTTATGTTTATTTAGGACTATGTCATTTGGCCATTTTATGCCGACTTTCTCGTTACATACACTCTCTATACCCTGCGCCAGAGCAAGTCCCATCACCAACGTTAGCATAGGCGATTTTGCCTTGTCAAAAGATGGTTTCAAAAGAAGTGACATCGCTATATTGTCTTTTTTTTCCGTCTTCCATTCTCTGCCATTTCTGCCTCGCCCCTTTGTTTGCTTATCAGCAACAACAAGGCTTCCGTTTGCGGCTCCCTCTTTTGATATGCGTGCCGCATCATCATTTGTAGATGTTGTTTCATCTTTTACAATTAAATTTCTGGCCATCCATTTTGTTGATAGTTCCTTCAAAATGAGCTCTTTTTGCATCATAATCATCTAAAATATCCCCTTTTTCCAACATCCTATTATAATGCAAAGTCATTTGTTTTTTCAACACCCGCGGCAAATATAGCTATTTATAAAGTTGCATACATTACAGCTTTTATCGTATGCATGCGGTTTTCTGCTTCTTGAAATACTAAAGATTTCTCTGATTCAAATACTTCGTTTGAAACTTCCATCTCCGTAAGTCCGTATTTTTCTTTTATTTTTTTTCCGACTTTCGTATTTAAATCGTGGAATGAAGGAAGGCAATGCATAAATATTGCATTATCTCCCGCATTATTCATGACGTCCATAGTAACCTTGTATGGACTAAGATTCCTTATCCTCTCTTCCCATACGCTTTCCTCTTCGCCCATTGATACCCATATATCTGTTGATATTACATCGCATTCTTTTGTTGCTTCCATTAAATTATTACTAAAATCAATTACAGCTCCTGTATCTTTAGCGATTTCCCTGCACTTATCTATAAGCTCTTTTGAAGGAAAATATTTTTCATTGCTTACTGCCGTATAATGCATGCCCATCTTTGCGCACGCAACCATGAGTGAATTGCCTGTATTATATCTTGCATCCCCAAGGTAGCAAAGATGTATTCCTTTTAGGTATCCAAAATGCTCTCTTATCGTAAGTAAGTCTGCAAGCATTTGAGTTGGATGAAATTCATTGGTGAGTCCATTCCATACAGGCACATCCGAATACTTTGCGAGCTCTTCAACGATATCCTGACCAAATCCCCTATACTCTATGCCATCAAACATCGATGACAAAACTCTTGCCGTATCAGCTATGCTTTCTTTATGGCCTATCTGAGATCCTGACGGATCAAGGTATGTAGAACCCATTCCAAGGTCATGGGCTGCAACTTCAAACGCACATCTTGTTCTTGTGCTTGTTTTCTCGAATATCAGTGCAATATTTTTTGTAGGATATTCATTGTGAGGAATTCCATTCTTCTTTTTTTCTTTGAAATCACTTGCAAGATCCAAAAGATATTCAATTTCCTCAGGTGTATAATCCAAAAGTTTCAAAAAATCTCTTCCCTTTAAATTTATATTTTTATTCATAGTCATTCCTCCTATGGTTTTTTTCGTAATTATTTCGTGCCATAAATACTTCAAACAAATAAAAAGCAGTTAAAACTGCATTTTTATAATATTATAATGCATATTTTAACTGCTTTATTCATGAATGTAAAGTTTAAACTAATAAATTATCAATCTTTCTTGTCGTCTTCAACAATAGCTTTTAGACTTCCGGCAAGACCTGCGATTGACTGAATTTCTGAAGGAATGATAATCTTTGTTGCATTACCGTCAGCTGCATGTGCAAATGCTTCAAGACTCTTCATTGTGAGAACCGCATTATCAGCTCCTGCTTCTTTTATCATTCTGATACCATCTGCATTAGCTTCCTGTACGGCTCTGATAGCCTGTGCGCGACCTTCTGCTTCTCTGATTTCTTTTTCCTTCTGAGCTTCTGCGGCAAGAATTGTTGCCTGTTTTCTGGCTTCAGCTTCAAGAATCTGTGATTCCTTTTTACCTTCTGCAACAAGGACTGTAGACTTCTTCTCACCTTCTGCACGAAGAATAGCTTCTCTTCTTTCACGTTCTGCCTTCATCTGTTTTTCCATAGCATCACGAATTGCAACAGGTGGATTGATATTCTTAAGCTCTACTCTTGTAACCTTGATGCCCCATGGGTCTGTAGCTGTATCAAGAAGTGCTCTCATCTGTGTATTGATAGTCTCACGGCTTGTAAGTGTCTGGTCAAGTTCCATGTCTCCTATGATATTTCTAAGTGTTGTAGCTGTAA
>Ga0065711_1009783_pt1 | contig 14123 bp, 15 predicted proteins | sample Hoacrofraction12_FD_59098 | JGI IMG/M metagenome (GOLD analysis project Ga0065711, IMG submission 59098) | Hoatzin crop microbial communities from Cojedes, Venezuela - Epithelial fraction 12 v2 (version 2) | ecosystem: Host-associated > Birds > Digestive system > Esophagus > Crop | place...
TGGGGGAGGGGGGAGGGGAGGGCATCGGTTACCACCACTAGGGATTCGACGATGTCCAGTTGGCTCAGTTTCTGTGCAGGCGTGAAGGCCCTGGCAAGGCCAGAGCCCAGCAGCAAGGCAGCGAGGAGGAAAGCAAGAGAAAGAGAGGGCTCCGAGGAGCATGTGCTGCCCTTTTATAGGGGCATTTGGGCATGTGCAGAGCACGTCCACATACGTGCAGTTCATGCCATGTGTGCTGCCTGCTTAGACAAGTCCGCTCTTACCAGTCCGCGCGCTACTCTGTGAGCAAGCACTTTCCTGCAGGTCATTGTGGTGTTTTTTTCGGAGGCCATGAAGAGATGACAATAGCAATGTCGAAACAAAACCAGTTTGTAGCGGTCTTCTACATCACCCCGTGGCTCGACATTGCTGCCTTTGCAGTGATGTGGGAGGTGGTGGTCTAGAGACAGAGAGAGAACAAGAGACAGACAGAGAGAAATGAGAGAGAGAGAGAAATAGGGGTAGAAACCAGGATAGAGGGGATGGGTGACACAGCAGGGGAAGGAGAGACCAAAAAAGGGATATGGCACAAAAAATGCACAATTGCAGGCAATATGAAACATTACACAATGTAAACAGTATTTCTTTTAACACTGCTAATTTTAACAATGTCTTATCGAACAAAAGTTTGAGGAATCAGGTAAGTGTGAGGTAGTCTTTTCATGATAACAAACATAGAACAACAGGCTGGGTGTGACACAGTATAGGTATGCGATTCTTCTCTTTGACAATCAATGAATTCTATAGGGTCTAAATGATGGGTACAATGGTCGGTTCTGGTTGACAAATGACATGTATCTGTCTTACGCCATCAGGGGATGTGATGGGTATGAATTGCATATTCGATACCACATGTCAGATTAACTGAACAAAACAGGGGATAATACATGGTAAAAACATTAAAGCAGCAACCGTGCATAATAGTAGTAATTGTTTTACCCATCGTGTCCCTGTTAACCAGGACCACAAATCAACAGTCCAGTCATTCCATGTTTGGACAGGAACATGAGCGATTCTCCTAATATCTTCGGTCACTTGGAGGACCACTTCGCCCACGTCATCGATCTCCAAGCAACAGTTAGAAATATTTAGTTTCCCACACACACCCCCCTCTTCAGCTAACAGGTAATGCAGGACCATGCAATGCTGAAGGACTGCCGTGCACATCTGTTGAGACTGTCGAGTTAAAAAGTCTGAGGCATCTGCAGTTTTATTAGTGATGATTTCTAGAGCCGCTTGCAATCGAATTATCCGATTTAAATTATAAATTGGTTCCCATGCCCCCGATATTAGTTCATTGGGGTTTCAGGTGGCGGGTCCATAATGCTGAATTATTCTCTCAGGAGGCCACTCATCACTCCCCCATTTTTGCGTTCCACCCAGGTTAACCTCAATAGATCACATTTTACGGGTGATCCTTCTATCCCCCAGATCATCATGTAGTCTTATCCCCAAAAGAGGTCCACCCGTCTTCAGGAGGAGGAAAAATATGGGCCGGATAATCCCTAGATAACAAGTCCCTGACCATTCTGCTGGTAAACATTTATAGGCAGTGTGTCTGCAGATCCAATAATGACCCCTTTTTGCCTTAGTGCCATAAGCAGATGGTCCAGCTGTCTCCCTTGGAGACTGAAAATGAGTTGTGTCTTTGTCGCCAAAAGGGCTAAAAAACTCAGTGGGGCTGTCATTTATACGGCCAGTGCAGTACCAGACACGAGAATTGTTTTTCCACTCACACACTTGACTATAGGGGTAATAACTGGACCATTGGAGGAAGAATGTTTCATTTTTGCTTGACCAGTATCCTTTAAATCCCCGATTGAGCCCGACTTTGTCAAGCCACATCCATATGTGGACACCTCTATCTTTATCAACTAACTTATGGGTTAGTGTCCATTTGCACTTGGATTCCCCAACATGGATCCCTCCCTCCTGAGCACGGTTTAAACAATACTGCCCGACAGCCGGAAATGGAATTGGCCACGTTCCGCTATCGCCCCAAGTGTAATTCGTGGTCTCACTGTAATTGCTCACAATCTGGGCTGGGGTGAGGCATGGACAGCTCAGGGGTCCATCGCAGACCCAACAGTGACTCAGATTGAAAGTTTGACTTACAGCCTTGGCTTACAACACAAACTCATTGTCCTTAAAGGGATCATAGGGATCAGTGGGAGGTGGAGGACCCACAAACACTTTCTCTCAAGTGAAGGGAGTTGTTTTCTAGGGAGTGTCTGCCCAAACAGACATGACACTGTTCACAAGAGAATATACATGTTTTGCATTCCTCCCTGGTAACTGGCCACCATCGAGCTTGTGCCTCACGAAATAAATCATACCATTTCCATACGGAGGCCCTTTGGTCCACCCCGTCAGGGGGTGGGGTTCCCATTAAAACTGCTTTGGTCACTTTAAATGGGTTCCAAAGGATTATGGGTTGCTGTCGGATAGTTCGTTCTGCCTCTCTCAAAGCCAGTCTACAAATAGGCCCTTTTCCCAAGTTGTGTATCTTTTTCCAGCATCTTCGAAACTACGCGAATAGAACCCGATGGGCCGAATGGGCCCCTCTGGCCCCTTTTGCCACAAATGAATAGAGAGCCTGGTTTGGGCAAATCCCCCATTCAATTTGGGTAGGGATTTGCCTCAAACACGAACAGTCGTCATGCCTCATCGTGGACATGGGTCCATTCCCATTGGGCCTTTTTCAACATTAAATCACACAAAGGTCTAGCAATAATCAAAAAATCAGGGATATGTTTTCTCCAGAACACAAGTAGTCCTAATACATGTTGTAGATCTTTCTTTGATTCTGGCATTTTAATTAGGTAGAGGGAGGACAGAGTATCAGGAGGGATACAAGTCATTCCCCCCCTCCACCAGATTCCCAAAAATTTCACTTCACTAGCAGGGGCTTGTATCTTTTCAGGCGGGATCGTCAATCCTATGCATTCTAAATGGGCAATAATGTCCCTCTGCTCCTCCCCAGCTTCCTCTATCTGACTCCCTCCCACAAGCACATCGTCTGTATACTGATAAATCTTCACCCCCACTTCAATGGGAATCGCTTCTAATTCCTGCGCTAGGGCATGGTGAGCTAACGTGGGAGAGTGCTTGTAGCCCTGGGGAAGCCGCGTGGAAGTGTCCTGTGTGGATAATTAGGGCTTGGCGGTCGGAAGATGTCGCGCTGTATGGAAATATAGGGCCCCTCTCTGGATAGCCAATAGCGTTTAGGCTATGATGTAAGCAGACGGAAGTGACACTGTAAACCCAAGCTATATAATGCTGTGCTACTCACCAATAAACGCCATTTGTTGTCCACCACGTTGGTGTCTGTGAGCTGATGGCCCGAGCGGCCTGGGATTGGTCGCCGTGCCGTTCCTGAACCAAGTCGTTACGCCTTTGAAGGCAACCAGTGGTGCCGAAACCCGGGACACTCGCCTGGGTGAACGGCGGCCGGAGCGGCAGGACCAGCCAGGTGAGGAGGACGCTCCCGGACCAACAAGGAGGATGGAAGCCCTTATGAAGGTCGTATCACAATTACATAAGCAGTGGGGTATTGATTGTAAACCCAAAGATTTTACTCTCGCAGTTGCGAGGCTTTTGCAAATTGGGGTCATTGACCAGCCGGTGGGTATTCTCCACCCCGAAGTGTGAGATAAGTGCACTAAAGCGTTAGCCGAGGAGACGATGTCCTCGGGTTGTGGGAAAAACCTTAAGTCGTGGTGGGAAAAGTCATACAGGCCCTGCAGAAGGCCATACAGGAACAGGAGACCTGGAGGGCAGCAAAGAACCCTTTGTTGGTCACCCCAAAATTGGGAATCGGGGCAGCCACACAGACTTTGCACCCCCCAGACGATGACGATTCTGCTGAGCGTAAAGATCTGCAAGAGGGCGACACGTCCCCTCAATTCCCGAACCCCGACCCGCTTACGGAGGGACAGAAACGAGTTAAAACCTTCTGGCGTGGGTTAGCCAAGGAGGCTAGGGGCACCGTGGAGAAACCAGAGTCCGAGGAAGTCTGGACTAGACCACCGTTCTATGCACCCCAAGATGGTGCAGAGCAGAAAAGGGAAGGACGGGGCAAAGATGCCCTTGGCGGGAACAGGGAGGAAGCGCTAGAATTAACAAGCGCACACAAACGGGAGGGGGAGGAGAACAAGAAGGAAAAGGGTGACAGGAGCAACCAAAAAGGGGAAAAGAAAACTAGCGAGGGGCAGAGAACCAATCAGAACATGCATTTAAAAATATGTCCTTATAGGGTAAAGACCCCACCGAGTGGAAGGCGGGGCGGGTCAAGAGGGAGGGAACGGCCTGCCCACAAGGGAAGCGGGCGGGGCCAAAGCCCGACAAAAAGGTACTGGAATGTGGAAGTAACCAGTCAGTCGAGTTCCGACTCCGAATCAAACACTAGCTGGGATGAGTGGCTCGCAACTGGTTCAAACTTAGAAGAGGAGGAAGCAGAGATAAACAGAGTCAAGAGCCAAAATATCCCCATCCAAATTAAAGAGGAACCGCGAGGGGGAGAAATCCCTCTCATGGACTGGAGGAAAATAAAGATTGCATGCGCCGACTGGGCGCCATTGGCCGCCCTAGCGTTCCAGGTCTGGGTAACGGACGGGGGACAGAGGGTCCACTCGCCAATAAACCCTAAGGATATACAAGCGATTTTTAAGGCAATCGCGGATAAAGGTCTTAATTCTGCCATGGTCTCTACCCTCATAGATGGTGTCTTCGGGGGAGACGATATGCTCCTGTTCGATATAAAACAAACTTGTAGATTGATCTTTGACAGAGCAAGGATGATCGTTTTTAAACAAGAATGGGAGGACTACCATGCGAGGCAACTGGCCCAAGTAACTGGTGCGGATCATCCACTGCACGGCTCCAGCCTGCAGCGGTTAATGGGCACAGATCCCATAATGTTTACCCCCCAGGCACAAACCCAGGGCCTGTGGGCCCATGAAGTTATTACAACTACTCATGCGGCCAGAGAAGCTATTCGCACAGCCTCTAGAGTCATTGCCAAACCATCGTCATGGTCCACAATAAAGCAAAGTGAAAGTGAGAGCTTTACACAATTTGTGGATCGTCTCCAAGCAGCGGTCGACTCTTCGGCCCTGCCTGCGGAGGCAAAAGGCCCAGTCATAGCAGAATGTTTACGTCAGCAGTGTAGTTCGACAACCAAAGAAATCCTGCGATCACTACTGGCGGGGTCAAGCATCGCGGACATGATTAAGCATGTCGCGAAGGAAGAGCATCTAACCCCGATCCAGGTGGCTGTTCGCACCATAATAGCTAATGTGATGACATGTTCTAAATGTGGCCAGGCGGGCCACATCGTAACAAACTGCCCTCGGTTGGGGGACCCGCCAACACTGCTCCCCCCGCGCCAAAATCGACCCAGAGGACCGTGTTGGGCCTGTGGGAAGAAAGGGCATTTCGCCAAAGAATGCAAATCTAAAAACCAGGGAAATGGAAGGCGGAGAGGGCACCCGGGCTGCGCACAGCCCTCTCCCACTTGGGACTTGAGGCGGACCAATTATGCCAACCCCAAATGGGGCGAAGTGCTCCCGAACCCGCTGCCCCCTCGAGAAGAAACCAACTTTATAGTTCAACCGACGATCCAGCCGAACCTGTCCCTACCTCAGGGACAGCAAGGACCACCCCTTGAGGGCGAGACCCCAGGGTGGCCCTGGCAATAAAGTGTGATAACCCGCCAGTGGTGTGGGGGATCTGTTCCCTCTATAATATCTTAAATGGCACCACCATTAGTGTCCCCTTTTTGATCGATACCGGAGCAGATGTTACAGTTATCCCTGAGACAAACTGGTCCCTGCATTGGAAATTGGAAGACGCCCCCATGGTGGGTGGAGTTGGGGGATTAACCCGAGCTCAGAAGAGCATTCAATTGGTAGCAATCACGCTTCACACTGAAAAAGGACCGGAGAAAACCATTACCCTCTTCCCATATATCGTGTCAGGAGTCCCACCCCTGCTGGGAAGGGATGCTCTAACCCTATTAAAAGCCAGGGTGACAAATTTACCGTAAGGGCCACTGGCGCACACCCACTTCCACCAATTAAACTGACGTGGAAATCGTCCGACCCGGCGTGGGTTGAGCAGTGGCCCCTGTCGAAGCCTCGAATGGATGCCCTTCTCGAGCTAGACGACCGCGAACTACAGCGAGGTCATATAGAGACTTCCACTAGCCCATGGAACACCCCGGTTTTTGTAATACCCAAACGAACCGGTGGGGGGTTTCGCCTCCTCCATGACCTGCATGAAGTAAAGAAAAGAATCCAACCAATGGGTCCTGTTCAAACATTGTTGCCCATGAACTCTATGATACCGGAAGGGCAACCTTGTGCTGTCCTTGATATTAAAGACTGTTTTTTCTCCATACATCTGCATGAGGAAGACAAGGAGCGGTTTGCTTTTTCTGTTGTGTTTCCAAACAGCCAATGCCCCAACTTACGTTTCCAGTGGAAAGTGCTGCCTCAAGGAATGATCAACTAGCCTACTATCTGCCAGATTGCGGTAGATCGGACATTGACACCGGTCCTGCGCAGTGATCCGACCGCGACCATCATTCAATACATGGACGATATCTTAATTGCCACGCCGTCGGGAAGTCAGGTGGACCAGCTAGTGTCAACGGTCTTGGAAATTCTGAAAACAAATGGGTTCGAAATCTCGAGCGTGAAAATTAAAAGAGGACCATGCGTGAGTTTTCTAGGAGTGAGGATCACAAGTTCGTACGTGACCCCCCCCCAAATAAAAATCCGTCGTCACATCAAAACGCTCCATGATATGCAGCAGTTAGTAGGGTCCTTACAATGGCTCCGCAACATTGTCCTGATCCCTCCCGAAACCATGGCCCCCCTATATGATCTCTTAAAAGGAAAGAACCCATGGGAGAAAAAAACTCTGACGAAGGAAGCAATGAACTCTCTTGACTTTATTGAGCAACAGGTATCGTCAAGCACGCTTGCCAGATGGAACCCAAATGTACCACTTGATCTGTATGTACATTTCACGGAAGGGGGGGGAGTGGGAGCACTAGCACAGGGCCCCCCTGAAAAAGCAATACAATGGATAGTTCTGGGAAAACCGTCACGCACATTCTCTCCAGGAGTCGAATGCCTTGGTAATCTTGTCATGAAAAGCAGAAAACTCGCCCTAAGACACCTAGGCATCGAACCCGCCAGGATATACCTACCCTTCCGCAAACAACTCTCCACGCAATCAGTGGCAATGCCAGAGTATCTGGCTATAGCTCTCGTCGGATTTGGTGGAGAAGTCCAGTACGCTACAAAGCCCCCCTGGACTCAAATGATAACAATTGTCAACATCGACCTCCCGCGAAAGATCATAGACCAGCCCCAACGGGGACCAACGGTCTTCACAGATGCATCCTCGGCGACCTCAACCGCTGCGGCGGTATGGCATTCGGGAGGAGAATGGCACTGCATTAAAATGACCGATTGTGCGCTTTCAGTCCAACAACTAGAAGCGACGGCTGTAGTACTAGCGTGTGGACTGTTCCCAATAGAACACCTCAACATAGTGACCGATTCGATGTTCGTGGTCAAGCTTTGTTTAGCCATGTCGGGGCCCGGCGTGTCAACATCCACAGAAGCTCTAATGCTAGAAGAAGCACTTTTTTCCCGAAAGGGCACCATATCGTCATCCACGTCAACAGCCACAACCCAATCAAAGGGTTTTTCCAAATCGCTAATGACAAGGCAGACGCCACTGCAAAAGGGTTGTGGACGTTAAGAGATGCCTGTCAGCTACACGAGTCTCTCCACATCGGAGCTAAAGCGCTAGCAAAGAAATGTGGGATCTCAGTCACTGACACGAAACACATAATAGCCACGTGTCCTCAGTGTCAGAAAACACCACTGTGGTCCAGTGGAGTCAACCCCAGAGGTCTTAAGGCCTCCGAAGTGTGGCAGACAGATTTTACGCTCTGTCAGTTGCTGAAACCTCGAGCGTGGCTAGCGGTAACCGTAGATACATATAGCGGAGTGATCGTAGCCACACAACACCTTAGGACCGACTCCAAAGCGACCATCCAACATTGGTTAACGGTCATGGCATGGCTCGGCGTCCCTAATCAAATCAAAACAGACAATGGTCCAAACTTTGTCTCTAAATCTGTCCAGACATTTGCTTCGAAATGGGGTATCACCCTAACACGCGGCATTCCGTATAATAGCACAGGACAAGCTATAGTCGAATGAGTGAACCAGACTCTGAAATCTAAATTAGAGGTGTTAGCAAAAACAGAAGGTTTTGCCAACGCCGTTCCCCCGGGAGACCAAGCACGTCTGTTAGCGACCGCTCTTTTAGCACTAAATCAATTCCCCAGGGGGGAAGAGGTAAATAGCCCCACCTAAAAACATTGGGCCACCCGAGCACTAGAGGAAGGCCCGTTGGTCATAATTAGGAATGAGCTGGGGGAATGGGAACAAGGGTGGAGGCTAGTCCTTACAGGGCGAGGGTATGCCGCTGTCAAAAAAGATGGAAAAGTTAAGTGGTGTCCACTTAAGTCCATTAAACCGGACCTCCAGAATAAAACTAATGAAAACTGTGAGTTTTTGTTCACAGGGCTGGATCATCGGACACCCTCGTAACCCGTACACCCCGGTGACAAGAGAAGATGACAAGTTGGCAAACGTCCTGTCCAAGCCCGGGAGTTCCGCACTGGCAGAACACAGGCAACGGCAGAATAGCCTCCGCAAGGGGGGGCTATGATGCCTTTGTGTGATCTTAATTTTGGAGCTTATCACTATAGGACAGGCAGAATTAGGTTACCATCACCACCAACCTTTTGAATGGGTCCTTGGCAGCTGGGAAAAGTCACAAATAATTCGTAGAAACGTAACAGCAGGACGCCCAAGCTTTACTGCTGATCTGTGTGAACTAGCACCCATAGAGCCTTGCCTAAATCAGCGACCCTATTACTTGTGTCCACAATCTAACCCAGGAAAGGGATATTGTAATTCTCCTAATCAATACTATTGTGCATATTGGGACTGTGTTACTATCGCTTCTGCCTGGAAACCCCCACTCCAAGATAAGTATTTAACGACAATGTGGGGACCACTAGGTTGTAAACATCCACGAGTTGATCAGTCTGGGGGATCTGTAGGGACTAGTAATTGTTATGCCATAATCCTCCAAGTAATGCAACCAGAAGACCCAGGATGGATAAGGGGAACGACTTGGGGGGTCACGTACTGGGAACAGGGACAAGATCAAGGTGGATTGATATTTATAAGGAAGAAGGAAGTAAAAAGTTCTCCTCAAGGAGTTGGCCCCAATCCAATTATTAGTGGACCAGAGATAACTACTAGCCCCATGGAAACCACCAGAAATACTCTAACACCCTCCTTCGATAGAACGGGAAAACCCCCCCTGTGGAAAGTAATGCAAGCTACCTATGATACCTTGAACCAAACTAACCCAAACCTAACTACACACTGTTGACTGTGCTATGATGTGAAACCCCCTTTTTATGAGGCTATAGGGGCAAATACTACATATAACTTAGACAACCAAACCACACCACCTCAGTGTTCTTGGGAAAACAGGAAAAAGGGGATACCCATGCAATATGTTTCTGGATCTGGAGTCTGTATAGGCAAAGTGCAGGGACAAAAACAGAACCTCTGTAGTTCTGTCTCGGCCACAGTGGGGAAAGCCAATGAAAAATGGGTCATTCCCTCTGAAGGAACTCAATGGATCTGTTCCAAAACAGGCCTTACTCCATGCATATCTCTGGCTGTGTTTGATGCTTCTAATGAGTATTGTATTCAAGTCATTATTGTCCCAAGAATCCTATATCATGAAGAGAAAATAATCTATGACCATTGCGATGCGGAAAAACCCCGCATTACGAAAAGGGAACCCATCACTGCTATCACAATAGCCACCTTGTTAGGTATTGGAGCAGTGGGGGCTGGGACAGGAATAACATCTCTCATACAACAACAACAAGGTTTTAGCTCCTTAAGAGCTGCTGTAGACGAAGACTTGGAACGAATGGAAACATCAATTACGGCATTAGAAAAGTCCCTAACTTCACTGTCAGAAGTTGTGTTGCAAAATAGAAGGGGAATGGATATTCTTTTACAACGGCAGGGAGGGCTCTGTGCTGCATTAGGGGAAGAGTGTTGTTTTTATGCTGATCACACCGGGGTTGTTAGAGATACCATGGCCAAACTTAGGGAGGGTCTAGAAAAAAGAAAAAGAGACAGGGAAGCCCAGCAAGGGTGGTTTGAATCGTGGTTTAACCATTCGCCATGGTTAACCACCCTGATATCTACCTTGATAGGGCCGATTGCGATGATCATGACGACATTAATTTTTGGACCCTGTATACTGAATAGAATCATGTCGTTCGTCAAGAGCCGGCTACAGAAAGTTAACGTTATGTTGGTAGAACACCAGCAGCTGCTTTAAAAATGTACCTACCCAATGTTACCCCTAGTTATCCCTAAAGTTACCCCAACTTTCACCCGTTTACTGTGCCTTATGTTTTTTATTCTAGTTTATGACATATGCTTTTTAAGAGTGTTATAAAGTATAGAATAAAAACAGAATAAGAGTAAGAACAAGACTAAGAATAGCAATAGAATTTTTAAGATTGTTATATTTTAGCTAATTTAGAAATGTATTCGTCTAATGTGCCTTATGTTTGTTATCGTAAGATTTTGATATTTACATTTTTTAATTGAAGTTAAGCTTAATTAACGTTAAGTCTTATAGTTATATCTTAAAGATAAATCTCAAGACTAAGTATTGAGCTGAAGTCTTACAGTTAAGTATTAAGATTTTAATATTTTATATTAGCTTATTTAGTTAAACATAAGGAGGGGGGAAATGTGGATAGTTAGGGCATGGCGGTTGGAAGATGTCGCGCTGTATGGAAATATAGGGCCCCTCTCTGGATAGCCAATAGCGTTTAGGCTATGACATAAGCAGACGAAAGTGACACTGTAAACCCAAGCTATATAATGCTGTGCTACTCACCAATAAATGCCATTTGTCGTCCACCACGTTGGTGTCTGTGAGCTGATGGCCCGAGCGGCCTGGGATTGGTCGCCGTGCCGTTCCTGAACCAAGTCGCCACGCCTTTGAAGGCAACAGTCCTGCTGTCCCTCCCAGGTAAAAGCAAAACGGGTCTGATCTTCAGGTTGAACTGGAACCATAAAGAACATATCCTTAACATCAATAGTTGCCAGAATCGAGTGCGTGTGTTCCTGAATGGTGCTAATGAGTTCGGCAATGTTGGGCACAGCAGCGGTTAACAGTCCTGTATTAGCATTCAAACGGCACTAATCGACAGTTAACCGCCACTTTCCATTAGGTTTTCGAACCGGCCAGACCGGGGAATTGTAAGCGAGTGGGTGGGAACTACCACTCCTTGTTTCTGTCGCTCTGCCAGCACAGGGGCTGTGCCTGCCCTGGCTCCCAATGGCAGCGGTTAGGGTTTCACATTCTTTGATTTAGAAGGGGGGAGGGCAGGCGCCGCTTGTAGCAAATGCTCGTCCGCACTGGGAGTTTTAGCCAGTTGTCTAATTTGGGGGGGACCGAAGGACCACGAATTCCCTGGGTATCACACCACTGTTTACCCTTTAAAATATCCGTGCCTAAAAGGTTCATTTGGAAAGGTCCAACAGTTACCATGGTGTCCACGGGTTCTTCCTCTCCTGGTAGCCATAATGTCCCTGGAGTCATGGGCACTGTCTGGGTTTTCCCCAAGGCGTTTAAAACTATCAGGTGTTTCAACAGGACTGAAATTCCACACCGTTCCGACTCGACCCGTCTTAGGGCAGTAATTTGTGCTCCGGTGTCAATCAAAAATGTTACTGGTCTCCTCCTTGGCCCTACCGCCACCGTAATCAATAAATCCCCTTTGTTATTGCAAGTGAGCTGTCTTACAAACATCCACCCTCCTCCTCCCCCCTCACCTTGGGAGGGGTGGAGGATTTAGTTTCTCAGTATCTTCTTCCGTATTTCTTTCCCTCCCCCAGATTCACCAAGGGTGGGGCAAAAGCAGTTTCTCACCCTGACCATTTCTGCACGAGCTGTTCTAGCCTCTTGGTCAGGAGTCCATCCCTGAGGTCCCAGGGAATGCCCTTCTGAAGCCCTAACTACCAGAGTCCCTGCCGATTCAGGGACTTTTCTGTCCTGCCTAAGATCCAGGCTTCTCCCCAAAGAAGACGACTGTTTACTTACTCGTTCTGTGGCTCGCAGGGCTCTGGTTTAAACTCTTTGATATGGCCAGTGAACTGGTCCCTATTTCCTCCCATAGTTAATCAACTCTTGGGCTATCTCCCCCCACGTCCACGCTTTCCTCCCCAACCACCGACGGTCGGGTGTCACCCCCCCCCTCCAGGGCAGCCGCGATTCTCTCCTCACTGGGGGTGTTTTGAATTCTCCCCTGCAGCTGGATCCCTATGGGTTTCAGGGAATTGGGACGTCCCCATATTAGGGGAGTCTTTCTTTCGGGGTCTGCCGGCAGCAGCATTGGGGAGCTCAGATTAGGCTTAAGTTCCCAGTCACACATCATCTGAACGCAAGCCGCTTTCTGAATGCTTTCCAATAACTGATCTGTCATGCCTGTTATGGCCAGGGGATCCCCCCTCTCCAGCAAGTTCAACCCCCCTGCCCAGTATGCAGCCCTCTGAGTCAGCGACCATGGGGCTGGGTGATCTCCGGTGGTTAAGAACACACCCGGGCCCCAGTACCCTTCCGCTTCCCTTTATGACAACAAGATCCCGTTCGCCCACTTCAGGGACACCCTCCAGACATATTCCGTCTCCGATTCTCTTGCGGTTCTCGTAAAATCTTTTTGCAGCCTTGTCAATTCAGTTGCTTCGAAAGGGATTACTTTAGTAATAACCTGGGGACGATTATCACCCTCGTCTTCATATACGTATTCCGTTTTAACCAACGGGTACATGTGTGGGGGGCTGTCTGAGGTCTCTTTTACTCCCTTCAAGTCACCCTGGGGATAGATTGATCGTGTCCCTTTCTCTGCGAGCGCTACTTCTGTTTCCGCTAAGGAGTCTGCCTCCCTCAGGAGCTGATTCCTTAACTCCTCCTTCAATATTACGTTTTGACACCTCTCCTCCTCCTCCTCCTCCAGCAGCTGTTTACTTTCTTGCAACTGTTCCCGCAGCATTTCTATCACCACTTGCAGAGAATCTACCACCGCCGCAGCCTGACCAGAACTCTGGTTCCTTTCCTCCACCTCCACCGCAGCAGTCAAACACACAGAATATAGCTTTTCCCTTCCCCCTCTTAACTCTGGCTTCTTTTTGCAACACTTTAATTCTGTCTACCACACTCTGTAACCGAAACCAATGGTCCCTAGCCCAGCCTTGCCCCTGGAGTGAGGGGCGAGCTCGGTGCGCCTCTGGAAACTCAGACAGTCTCTCTCCTTCCTCAGCCTGCATGGACGCGCAGTCACAGGTATGCACTGCCTGCTGTGCGGCCATGTTCCTACACATGAGATGTCATCCCAGGGCCATATACTAATACACAAGTCAATGATAAGAGCAGTACAAAAGGAATAGAGAAACCACCATTCACACCTTCTTCACACTTTGTTCGTTCTCCTTCAGAGGCAACAAGAGAGCACACCACAGCAAGAAACCACGACACTCTCGCCTCGAGGGATCCTGTCTGTGATGCCAATAAAAATGTCCTGATCTGATATCGGGGAGGTTTCGATGCAATCCCAGGAGATGGAGTCATATGCCGTGTAACCTTGCAAACTTTATTTCAGTGAACTGGGAAACAGCAGGGACAGCAGAGACAGGAGGAGAAGAAGACACAGAAAAAAAGGAGTAAAGTCGCAAAAAACAGAGTGGGTGGGGAAAAGAGGTGCAGGGGGGGAAGCAATGTCGAGACAAAACTGAGTTTGCAGCGGTATTCTACAACACTTCCTTTCCTTTCCTTTCCTTTCCTTTCCTTTCCTTTCCTTTCCTTTCCTTTCCTTTCCTTTCCTTTCCTTTCCTTTCCTTTCCTTTCCTTTCCTTTCCTTTCCTTTCCTTTCCTTTCCTTTCCTT
>Ga0065711_1044401_pt1 | contig 14123 bp, 5 predicted proteins | sample Hoacrofraction12_FD_59098 | JGI IMG/M metagenome (GOLD analysis project Ga0065711, IMG submission 59098) | Hoatzin crop microbial communities from Cojedes, Venezuela - Epithelial fraction 12 v2 (version 2) | ecosystem: Host-associated > Birds > Digestive system > Esophagus > Crop | place...
CTGCAGCTGTGTCCCATCCTCAGAGCTCCTTTTGATTTCATGCTTTTCCTCAATGGGTGAACACTGCTACGTTTTTCATATAAACCTTAATTTTCAGATGTAAAACCTTAATTTTACTAATAATTCCACATCTGCGAATTTCAAACCTCTGGTATTGTTCCATTTCTTTTAAACCATCACACAAATACACAAGAGCCATGCAGTCCAAAAGGAGGGGTGATTTTCTTTTTTAAAGGACAATGTAATCTTACCATGGCATGCATCTTAATTTGCTGTCAGAAGTGACTTCATGAAAAGGATCTAATCAGATAACACTTACTTGTGCCAATAACGTTTTTAGAGCTTTTAATAGAAAGTGCCTCTTACTATCTTCTCGGACTGGTTTAGGATTAACTGGTTTGACACCCATGATTGCAAATATCAGATGAATAAAGTGAATTTAAAGAGTTAAGAATAGTAAGATGAGTGAGAGTAAATTTCAAGTTTATTTAGGTTGATGGCATTACAAAGACACAAATCATTATGCTCTGCATGCGAGTGTCATCTAAACACATTCGCATTTCAAATTCTGTCTCAGATTAAGACTGCTAAAGTGTTGTATTATCTGCCTTATTTTACCTCTGTCTACTTTATAAATCAGCATAACCAATGGTGATACTAAAAACTTGGCATTCAAACTGGAACTAAGTCACTCCAATGATACACTTCATGTTTTTATAAAAAGTTATCCTATTTTAATTCCTTTTGATTTTCATTTCTTCCAGTTTCAAGTCTCTTTCCGTCTCAAAAACAACTAATAGCAAGGTTTTACCACATAGCCCCTTAAAAAAACAACTCATTTGTTGGACAATCACTGCATGAATTAAAAACAGTTAACATTACAGGCCACAACACTCAGTAAGAAGTGTCATGCTCTTTTGAAAGTCTACCTACTTATCTAGAGTTTGAACTATGGATACAAAACCCTCTGCTTTTCAAATGGCGACTCTTTGTGAAGATATTTTACAGATACTTTAAATCAGAACAAGAGAAAGCTGCATTAATAAACTCTCAAAAAAAGAGCAGATTGCAACATATCTGTCAAGTAGATCAAATATTACATTAGTAATCATGTTTTATGGAATGATAAACTGAAAAATACATTTATAAGACAAATCGTTGACTGAGCTAGGATTCCCATCTCCTGAACTAAGATGATGGTGTGTTGTTGTAAAGTTCAAGTAATATTTGTGAAATCTGTGCAGCCTGCTCTAGGTGACCCTGCTTCAGCAGGGGGGTTGGACTAGATGATCCACAGAGGTCCCTTCCAACCACAGAATCACAGAATGGCAGGGAAGTGCTAAAATATGGTGCCTGACAGAAGCACAAAGTATGATTATACCTTATGAGTGTAGTTTCTAGCGAAAACTATGTAAAGAGCAGCTAGTAATTAAACATTTGACAAATTTGTCAGAATAAAGTAAGATTAAAGCCAAACATTTAAGCAAGAATCAAACCTGAAACCTAGGAAAACACTGCTATCAAATACTTTTAAACAGACACATTTTTTTCCATGCTTTTACTTTTAAAAACGTCACAAGCCTAACGGATCAAATTAATTCCTTCTATTCCTCCACTCTAATATTTGATGGCCTCTACTGAAAAGAGAGTTTGTGAATATATTTGCACACACATCCACGCAGTTGCAAAGAAATATAAGTCCATGTTGCTCAAGTGGCGTCTTCACAGAACCAAGTCATAAATTACAAGAAACATCCTGAAAAGCTGTGCTTGAGGTATGACAAATCTCCTTGTGCCTAAGAAATTTATCTAAGTAGTTCTTGAGCAAATTGTATCTGTTACTGACACTCTAAGCCAGGCTGCTTTTGCACTGCAACTACTAAGAAGCTCTCCTCACCTTATAAGATGATGTTATTGGTTATATGAAAATAAGGACTTGCCAGCTAACAAGGAAGATGTATTAAACATGAGTGCTTTGCAGTGTGTTCTCATTTTATTAGTTGCTAGGTGCTTGACTGTATGTTATACTATTAGATTTCTTCCCTTTCTATTATTGCTGTCCTCAAGATTATCTCTTTGCTCAAGTAGAGTAATCTAAGTCTCCTCAGTACTGGTGACACCATCCCGGTTTTGTTTTGCCCCTGTTTATGAAATCTGCTTACAAACACTACTTTATGCACCAACCTCACTTACGTGTAACAGGACTGTTCCCAAGACTAGGGCATGAGGCACACCCCATGCAGCCTCTCTCCATTATTAAACGTCCTTTGTAAGATGACCCAAGCTGGCTAAACGGTAAATTAATTTCTTCTCTCTCTTCTAAGGCATACTATTCCTTTTTGTCTCTCTTAAATAATATTTTCCCACAAGGCAATGTACCTTACACACTTTACTTAAACCTACATGTGTATTTGATCTGTTACTTCAACCTTGCGTAGCAAACCCGTTATCTTATCAAAGTTAGATATTGGTCTAGTATGACACAATCAGCTTTTGTTAAAAACATGTTGCATTTTATCCAATTTTCCATGTAATTTCATGTCCTTGCATTACCCTTTTCCTTCAAAAGGTGTTCAAAGACTTTGCTTAGTACTGAGGTCAGACTTACATAGCCATCCTTAACTTAAAATACTTTTAATTCTCTGTCTTTGACTACTACCCTAGGTCAGACAAAGATGTATTTGTACATATCGTTGGGCCTTAACTGTGCTGGTCAAATATTTTCCCTCAAAACTGTTTTCAACAGACAAAGCAGCTTTCAACTGAATGAAAATGCCCTGGGAAAATTCTGGCTTTTCACTGAAGTGTCAGGCATCTAAACCCAGCAATATTTTCATCTGAGAAATCAAGGATATTTCTATTACAAATGTTAATTTAGCATCTTTCAGGAATTGGAGTTTGAGTCCCTCACTCTGATCAAAAAGAGCTTTCCTGGATGTGCAGTAGTCAAGAACTACTGTGACAGAATCCAGAATAACTCCCACCATCGTGTTCAGACACAGAAAATTATCATTTAAGAAGGGACAGACAGAGAACTCTTGTCTGCAGTCTGGAGGTGCGTATGCCAAAAAAAGCAGAGGGAGCTGCTCCAGTGGTGCTCTGGAAGAAAATCATTAGCTATAGAGGTAAAAAAATTATATATTTTTAGTACAGGTCTCATAATCCCTCATCTGGATTATGACAATGGCAATAACCCAAATGGATGAAAGGAAATTGTCCCTTCAAGGGGTTCCTTATGGTTGCTGAAGTGAAACTAAGACAAGGCAACCTCATCTAAGTGTTTCATAGTACCGATACCCACAAATCATCGTACACTAACTATATCATAGAATGCTTTGGGTTGTAAAGATCCTTTAGAGGCCATCTAGCCCACCTCCCCCCCTGCAGTCAGCAGGGACATCTTCAACTAGGTCAGGTTGATCAGAGCCCCATCCAACCTGGCCTTCGATGTTTCTGGGGATGGCACCTCCACTACCTCTCTGGGCAACTTGTGCCAGAGTTTCACCCCCCTCACTGTAAAAAATTTCTTCCTTATATCCAGTCTAAATCTACTGTCCCTTAATTTAAAGCCATTACTCCTTGTCCTGTCACAACAGGCCTTGCTAAACAGTTTGTCCCCATCTTTGCTACAGGCCCCCCCTTTAAGTACTGAAAGGCCGCAATAAGGTCTCCCCGCAGCCTTCTCTTCTCCAGGCTGAACAAGCCCAACTCTCTCAGCCTGTCCTCATCGCAGAGGTGCTCCAGCCCTTGGATCATTTTTGTTGCCCTCCACTGGACCTGCTCCAACCACTCCGTGTCCTGCTCATATACCAGCTACTGCCACACTGTTAAGCCTTCTGGGCAAGGAGCTAATCAGGTTTCTGGACACCACACCTAGTATCTCTCTTGCATCTCACTAACTCCCCAGAAGATGAACATCTGTCCCTGGGAGAGAAATTGTCGTGGGCAGAGGCACTAGGAACACTCTTCCCCAACACAGCTTCCTCCTTTGCTGCTGTTTTCCTAGGTGCAGACATCCCCAGCTGATCCCATGCACACAGGTTTGCTCCAGCTCTTTGGGGCACAGAGAAAGTAGCACCACTGGCCAGGCAAAAAGGAAAGAAAAGCAGCCGCCCTCCAGGAGAAGCAGAGGTTGTGCAAAACACTAGGACAGGAACTGGACAGCACAGGAGTGAAGACAGACACAGCATGGAGTGAGGATGGTCCCAGCTATGCAGGGTGATATAGGGCCACACACAAAACTAGTGTTGTAGATACTGCCACAACCTGGTAATTTTACTACTCGTTTACCAGTCAGATATTTGTAATCATGACATTTGTGAAGTTTAAGTCTAGTTAACATAGCTTTAAGGCAGCTCCTGTGACAGTACCAAAGGTATCTGTTGCATGGGATACATAGTGTGTGTGTGACACCTGTAGCAAAATAAACATTTGACCTTCTCAAAGTTGTCCATCACTAATCCTATCCTAGCTGGAGTGGCGCTTTCCCTACCCACCATCAAATGCCTTGCCACAGCACATTAACAACAGTTGTGCAGAGATAGACTAATCTTTGATCTGGTGTCAATTTCCATGAGATCTTCCATGTGATTTGGTGATATTTTTCCAGAATAAGAGAATAGTCCAGTACTGTAATTGTATTCATATGTTGGAGACAGTTAAAAAAAAGTCAAAATTACTTTAAATCTGAATACTTTGCACACAGCAATTTTCTCAAAGTGCTAAACGAGTAAAGTGTCCTCTGCAGTTGGTTGTTGACAAATTTGAAGCTAGCGATTATAATTGGGTACAAAGCCAATACAGTATTGTAAAACTCATTCAAGAACTACAGGTTCACATGCAAATATAGTGAAATACTTATTCCACTGGTAAAGAACAAAGAGGAGCTTATATGATGTGCTTCCACAGAACATTAACAAGCTAAATGAAGCACAGCTAAGTAACTAGAAAGACAGTGTTCAGTATGTGTAGTCACACAGACATAACGTGGGACAATTAGGCACATAAGAAATCAAGAAAACACAAAAAGTTATGCTTAATTTAAATATTAAAAATTTCTCAGGTACTATCCAACACATATAGCCAACTATCTTTCCAGACGGACTTTGATTGAGCACTTCTATGACTTTGCTAGTGTCAAAAGTCTTCCAAGATGTTAGCTAATTAGATTCATAAAGCTTAAGTTTCATGGTGCACATGGCCTTTTACATTCTCAAGTCTGAACTCCTGGACATCAAATACACTTAAATTTCACCCTGTACTGATTTCAGAAACTTGTGAGCTAAATGACACCAGGTCTCAGGAAGGTATCCATTTCCGATCAGAAAATATCAGCAAAGAAGGCTTCATTACTTCCCTCCAGAATATTTTCCACTGGTTAGTCACTGTTAAAACAGATAAGTTTGTGTAATTTAGGACAGATTTAGCTTATTGCCTGCACTAATCTATTAAAAAAACCCAACTTTCCAGTATTATGTTTTCTTTCATGAAAAGGTACTTACAGAGTTCATTAAGACACTATTTTACCTTTTCCTTTAATTTTAGTGTTTTGGGGGAAGAATGAGAGGGCTCTTTCTTTCTTGCATCCTTCCCAACTGTTTGAAAACCACTTTAAGACATGGATCGCTGCACTGGGCATGGTATTCCAGCACTCGTCAGCACTCGCCTCGCTAGTGTCTAATACAGAAGGACTGGCACACTTGTTTTATTCTCTACTCACTGTTTGCGTGCATTGCTTTCCTCAGAGCTTATGAAAAGTCTTGGCACTACAACCCACAAGCACTGCAGGGAAGTTTAGGCCTCCTTGCTTTTTATTTTCTTCAGGAATGCAATTAGAGGAAATGTATTTGAATAAGACCAGCTAACCAGGCCATCAGGGCACGTCTACACAACTGCTCTGTCCTTATCATGATTTAGCCCACATCATCCAGGCATTTTATCATCAGCAACTTCATAGTGGTGAAATTATTGAACATCAAATTTCCTATTGACCTCTCTAAAACACGCATTGAAATACTCACCAATTCATGGCAGCTCTCCACTGGCAATTACTATTTCAGGTCTATCAACCAGCCAATTCGTAACCAATTTACTGCATGTCTTATTGATACTATAGAGAGCCAGTTTTTTATCATAATGCCATTCCAAATGCCTTAAAGCTTATTACATGCAGGTCATTTTTATCAAACTTGTAATTTCATCCAAGGATAAAATTAGATCTGTCTGACAAGATCTATTTTCTATAAAAACATTATCAACAACCTTATATGTAGATTAAATAGATGTTATTGTCACTGTGTTACAATTCTCTTCTTCCTTGAAGGCCACAGGAAAAAAGTTCCAAATACAGCCTAAAATGGTCTATCTAAAAGGGCTATATCACAGAGGTGGGAGAAGGTTTCTAGTACCACACACCAGAAAGTAAGAGTGTATTTTTCACTTTTATATTATGCAATTTTAAACTAATTATAATTAATTAATGCTGGGCTGGTCTTTTTTTTATATATAATTGCTGACAATTTGCAATATTAAGCCTCTTTGATACTTAGTCCCCAGATTCCACAGTAAACAGGGTGAAGATAAACATAGGTCAGTTTAAAATAATTTCTTGAAAATTTAAATAATGTCTAGTGCAAGATATAGACAATTTCCAATTTTGGCAAAACCAAAATATTTATTTGACTCTTCCCTATTTCTTTTCCACTTTTTCTAGAAGAATTTGACTTTAACTTTTCAGGCAGCTCATTCCCTAGTACAGCAATGCAAGCTCTGTATTTTCTAAGAGACTGCCTTGGTGCCAGCTACTTCTATACTGCAATGTTACATAAAATTCATTAAGTACTCAAAAACACGACTGCTACTGCTAAGATATCCAGTGAGCTTAGCAATATATTTCTTGTTTCCACCCTTTCTACAGGTTTTATGGGAGGTTTGGGGGTTTTTTGGTTTGGTGGGGTTGTTTTGGTTTTTTGTTTGGTTTTTTTTTTTCTAATGTCCCGTCATGGATTTTGATTTAAAAAAAAAATTAACGGTCATCATCCCCCTAATAAATAACAGGCGACCTTCAATTTGTATTATTAATTAACAAGACACAGATCTAGATGCAGTGGTCCATATACCAGAGTACCAGAAAGCCTTGCAAATTCATGTGCCTGGGGCAGTATTGTTCAGGTCTATTGTTCACATGGAAAGCAGGATGCATACCATACCTACTGCGCCTCAAAGCTCTTTCACATTTTGAGAAAAGCAGGTCCAAACAAGATTTCAGTTCTTTGCTTGAACTTCTGTCCTCTACACTAGAGTGTTCTGGTTGTTATTGAATTAGCTGTAGCCATGCCATTGCAGAAGATTGGTTATTTATAGGGCCAGGCTGTCCATGCTCCTCTCACAGGCTTAGAAGTCACTTTTATATCTTTCAGGTCTTAGTCATAGGCATTCCTGGGAACCAGAGCAAGAAAGTCAGTAGACCTTCTGTAGTTCCAGAGAAGAAAGGACCATGCTTTTCCTCCCTCCCACAGCAGACCACAGAGCTAAAGGGAGTTAAAAACCTGCTGAAAACAGGTCCCCTCTACATGCAATGACATTTTGGAAAAACTTAGTGCAGTCAAGTGCCTTCAAGTGACCAAATTCCTTCTTATGCTCTCTCACAGGAATAAAACACATCAACAGGCTTAGCTATCCAAGTGCCGTCATCCAACCAAGCTGTCATCAACAGCTACACAATAATTGGAAAGTTCACTGAATCAGAACAAGCCATACCTCTACCAAAAGAAAAAAAATATGACTACATCAGTTTTATGTGGAGGAAAAATAGCTGTGAAAAAAAGGAAATAAACAACTTAAGTCTGTGCAGAGTTAGTCTTTTGAATACAAATCTAGGTCTAAATCAATTAAAATGTGAAGTTATCTGGAAATAAGCCATTAGAGCAATATCTGAGTGGCAAACAGTTTTCAAATCAGATCTGGATTAGAAGTTGAGTGCAGGAGTTGTCAGAAACGGGAAAGGAAAAGCAACATTTTCAATGAATGTGTTTCTTAACCAAATCACATTCATGGAACAGCTACACTTGCTCATGCACAGTATAGCTAGCTTTTGTATTACGAGCAACTCGTGCCTGAAACCCCAGTAGCTGACCTCTATAATGTTTCTGTAATGAAACACTGAGAATGAGAAAACCTCATGCTCATTCTTTCTGCACTGTACTTCTCCCCACCTCTATTATTGCCTGTATTTGGGTCAGTGCCAGCATTGGTACATGTATGCAGTGTATTGCACCAATAAATAGAAGGGAATGATGCCAAATTAGAACAAAAGTATCTCCTATAATCTCTTTCCAGAATCTTTCACTGAAAACATAATGAACTGTCAGACATGAGGTAGGCAAGCTTTAAGAGACTGGCTTAACCTCTCTGAAACTAATGCCTCATTAATACCTGCAACATCTCTAATAACACATCAAAATAATCCATTTAAAAGAATTACAAAAGCATTTTGTACTTTAGTCAAACACAGCAATGACAATATCACAAGGGCACAGATTTCCTTGTACTGTGGCAGATTCATTATTTACCGTCATGCCGATATTCCAGCAGCAGATGGAAGAAATAGAACCCTCCAAGTATATCTTGTGGGTTGTATAGAAAAAGGAGCGGGAATTCCCTCACCCCTCCCAGAGGCCAAAGGTCTTGCACCCCCTGTAGCCGTGGCTCACACAGCTCCAGTTGTGTTACAGTATCAGATGACACCTCCCTTTATCACAGGCTCCATGACTTCTTCAGGCAATGATTGTCACACCTTGAACACCTGCTGTAAAATCATCTTTCTGTTTGCATGAAAGAGAGTGCCCTTTAATTTCCTGAAGTTCCCACATCCCTTTAAAAGTGTAGTAAAACAGAACAAAGGCTTAGAAATTCTCATTACAGCTTCTCATCTGGAATACCATAGCTTTGCAAAACTGTATCCCCTTTAAATCTAGCAAAAAGTCATTTTATTTTTCCACCTTTGCCCAGCTATATTTCTAACCAAACCACAGCAGTCACTTGCTGCACTTGCAAAAATCTATCTTGTTTGCATGCACCCACCCCACGTTTCTCATTTTCCCCACCACAGCGCACCGTCCTCACTCAGCATACTTTTCTCTAGCATTCACAGGCTTGCAGGAAAGCGTTCCATACAGAGACAGAGATTAAGAGTTTGGTTATCCTGCTCCAGACTAGTATGACAAGAGCAGTGAGACGAACTATCCCAAAAGGAAAAGCTAGAGCTAGATTTCCAATTTCTGTTTTATATTTGATAAGCTTCTCTGCTACTCAAAAGGCAGCTTGATGTCTTTAAATGTATCCTCTGCACTTTTATTTTCATCTGCCACTGTTCCTATATAAAATATTCTGGTTTACCTATTTAAAATTTTAAAGTGCAATATTAGGATAAATACCTCAGATTTCTTTCATTCCTAGCAGTATAAAAGCTGCTGTTATCCTTGTTCAGTAAATATCTTTTTTTTTGCTAGGATCTCTGCCATAATTCATTATCCTCAATTGTTTTTTGCACTGAAATTTGCATATCTCTTAAGGAACATTTTATCATGAGGATTTTCTAACTGGTCTTCCTTCATTTTAAAGCATCTTTACAAAAACAAAGATCTGGCTTGCCAGCAGGCTACTTTCTTTCTATTACAGCAGAACCTAATCCTGTGCAATATGTCTTCCCTTCCACAACACTGAGTCCTTCACTTAATGTGCTTTCTTCACTAACCTATTAGAGACTTCCACCTTCATCCAGCTAGCTAATTGTGTGTATAACATGGGTTACACAGCGGAAAAAGCTGCTGGAGAATCCAGAGACATAATCTTTAGACCAATCTGCTCACAGGACTAGAGATGCTCAAAGGATATACTAAACTAAACAAGCTTTCTATTAACAAGGCTTTACAAAGGCTATCCTGCTCTTAGCAGCTCAGCACAGATTAAAAGACCTTTTTTTAAGTCACTCCCAGCACCTCTTACTCATTACCCAACCGGCCAGAAGTACAACACGTTACTGAATAAAATAGCCTTCCACAACAGTGCTAAACCACTTCCTGATCTTGTCTCACAGGTTTTGAATCTACCACCATATCTGGAATGGATATGGTTTCTGACACTTGTACAAAGAAGCAATAATATTATTTCATTAATACATTGTATGTTACCCTGTTGCTGTCAGCTTTGTCATAGCTTCACCCCGCACAGGTCACCTTGGTGCCCTGCTTTTATGTTCTGTAGGGATACACACATCCTGGATCACAGTTCCGTTTCTACGCTCTCATATGGGCCGAGAGAATAGCTCTCTGGTTTACCTTCACTACTGTACCAGTCCTCAAAAAAACTTTTTCAGAATTTTCCTTTTCTTTGGACTTACTGCTCCCTTCTCTTCTGGCATGACACTTGTTTCCTTATTTACTCTCTTTATTCCCCTGTCTTCTGATGAAGCAAGAGAGAGTCTGTTATTTTTATACAGATCAGGTTTTTGGTGGTTTTTTTGTTTGTTTTGTTGTTTGTTTGTTTTTTCTCTAAAAGATACAGTACATTATCACTTTTGTCTCACTGGTTTTGTTAGCATCTTTACAAACACACAAGCAAGCATCAGAATATAAGACACATTATTCCTCTAAGCCTTCCTCCATGTTCATAGCTCATCCTTCAAGAAAATTGTGCAAGAAAAGAAATTCTTTACAGGATTTTCTCATAGGGGATCATATTTCCCTTTCAAGTTGTACCTTTATAACTGTGAGAGCAACCTCTGAATCTTGGCAGTGCAGAAGCTGGAGATTTGTCAAAAACAGTCTCCACAGATCTGTGAGCTATTTTACCTGCTATTGTGCAGCTATGTCTATGTAATGATGAAATATCTGATCTGATTTCCTGAAAAAATGCCAAATAATTCTTTTCCTATTTGAGTATAGTTTCAGTGTGCTGGCTTTAGCTCTCAATTCGTGTCACCAGAGGGCCATAGCAAGAATATTACTCCAGCTGTTGCTTACAAAGCTCTAGCAGACATTTAATTGCCTTGCTTTCACTGTAGTATTTTTGTTTGAGCACAATGATGCCCTTCTTGCTTGGAAAGTCTTGTTGACATTACTTTCTCACAACCCACTCCTTCCACCACCCTCCTGGTCCCCAAGTTCTCCTTTCCCACGGTAGAAGCACTACAGCCATCGCTATCCTCAGTTCCTATCTTAGTAGGTGTGAGTTCATTGTACCAGATATAATTTATTGATCAGACATTTTTAAAAGCTATGTAGCTTTCACTTCATTTGGATCAGATCTTTTCTTTCTTCCTCTATGATGCAATTGAAGTAATCCATTTGATCAAAACAAATCTGTACTTGTACTTCACTGTGTTTAAGGTTTACTCTCCCTGCACCTTGCAAATTCTTACATTTTTGGTGCCACTGGTATTAGATTATCATTAGCAAGGCAAGTAACCACTGCCAGTCTTCTCAGGCAGACAGTGGTGGCAAGGACATTCTCATGAAACAGTCTTCCACAGTCTGCATAAATCCCTGCTGACTTGCTCTTCTGCATTCATTCCCTCCACCAATACCAGGGCTGAAGCATTTTATACAATGAATGCACTTCATGTGAAGAGCTTGAAAGTGAGCTCATCTGAGGCAGCTGGCACCAGAGCCTTTTTCAGGCCTTAAGGGTCTATGCACAGCCAGGTCACACCAGTGTTCACCCTTTCTAAGTCAATAGCTTAGCTTACTCATGCCAATGCTATCTCCAGTTTTGTAATCATGTTAAAGATGTACCATATGCAGAAGTTCATTTTCTGCAGGAAAATAAACCCTATTGCCATGCCACGGGTAGACCAGTTTCGCAACGTCCCGAGAAATTTTCTATGCTTTCAAACCTGCCAGGAAGTCTTTTTAAGTTTTTTCTGAGGTGAAATTTCTGCTTATGAATTCCATGGTCATTCAGGTTTTCACAAGCTTAATGATTTTAAAGTTTTTGTTTCTGCTGTCAGCTTTGATGTCATGTTTATTACACAAATTCTTTTTTTTTTTTTCTTCTAAATGCATTTAATATAGTATTTCCTAATTAGGAAAACTGATGCCTTTCATACAATCCTAGTTTCCTTGGTATGGAGGATGTTGTGTTTGGTTTCTTATATTTTGCCTCAGGGGTTCTGTTTTCTTAGGTCCTGAAGTGAGATTCATTTCGCCAAACTTTAGATGCTTAATTATTAGCCATCTAAGTCTAATCTAGTTGTTCAGACTCTTTTATAGTCAATAAAGGGAAAGAAACTCATCCTAGTTTAAATTCATTCCAATTAACTCCAGCACTGCAGGATGAGACTAACTGCCTTGGGATTTGGCCATTTCTCTTTATTGATCAAAAAGTAAGACTGGTAGATAAGCTTTCTTTCAGATATCCTACTATGAGGTGTCTGAAGATAGGGGGTATGAATCCTAGCAGTTATGTCAATTTTGACTCTCGCACATTTTTCTGAAAAGTCACATACATGTTATCAATGCTGATGTCACTAGTGCAACACATCTCTTCATTGCATGTGCAGCTGACTCCTGTGCGTCTCCGGTGGTGCATTTTTTTTTTAGTTGGTTGCATTTTGGTTGGGTTGGGGTTTTTTGTCAGATTGAAGGTCAGTTCCTTGTTCTTCCGTGATGTCAGGGAGGATTTTTTCTTCTTCTTTTTAGCTGCCTCACTCAGTCTGCATCTTCCAAAGCTCTTTCTAATGTTAATTTGTCTGACATTTGTGCCTCTTCATATATTCCTTTTGAATCTTCTGTGAATATTCTCTTCTATCCTTTTGCATGCCCCATCCTTCCATGTTCAAGAGCAGCTGCATTACCCATTCATCAATTACATAAGCAAACCTCCACTTATGTCTCCGAGTTTTTCTTTGCACGGAGGCGATATAGTCAGGATATAATAGGTTTCAAACAACTCGAGTAGGGTGTCTCAATTTTCCTCTGCTTCAGTGAGCTCACAACTAGAAGGCCATGGTCTGCAAATACCCCAGACATTTTACTCAGTGCATACTGGAGAACAAGCCACTTCTCAGTCTACAGCCGCTTTTGTATAAGAAGACTAAAGATCCATTCTATTAACTCCCTCCATTTTGCCCACATGTCTTCTATGCTTCTAGTTTCAAAGTTGAAAGTAGCAAATTTTTAGCCATATTCTGCATAAAAGCCAGATTTAATTCTTCGGGTCGGACACTACATCTGACTCTAGAATCTGACAGACACACTTTCCTGTAAGGAAGCACTGAACCAATTTTTATTACCACTTATTTTCATCGTCTCTCCCTGACTTTCACATGTCTGAGAGCAAAGACAGACAGAGACAATGAATCTTAAAAAAGAGAGATCTGCTGATTTGACTTTGCAGGACTACAGTATCAGCCCTCAGTTGTTTTCTATTTTAAGTTACAACAGTAGTGGGATTTTTTAAAAAAAAAAAAACACTTCATAAAAAGAGAAGAAAGGGTCACAAAGAACTAGAGCAGAATTCACTAGTAAAAACTGTAAGTTAAAATACCATTTAAACCAGATTTAGTGATTCCTTCTCAGATTTCTCCACAGTGCGGGTTATCTTTACATGCGAAGTCACTGTAGATTTCATGGTCTTTTCAAAAACATACTGTATTATTCTAACAGTTAAATCTAATATAACCACGCCCTGCACTTTTCAACCAGTCTACACTTACAACTTCCCATCCTCTGAACAAAATTCCACAGTACATGAGGAAACACCATTCTCTCTTGCGAGACAGGAGGAGAGACCCCTCTAAAGAAACCTCTCCTCCTTCATGTGATTTTAATCTGCTGTGCATGCATTTAAGACCTGGAGATGTCTCTGTGCCTCACCAGCTCAGTCATGCGCACAAGCTGTTGTATAATGTAACTATAAAGTAACCAAGTAATCTCAGTCAGCTGTTAGCAGGAGGCAGTCATGTGCAGACCTTCGCCAGATAATCAAAGTTTCATGGTTTGCCTGCTCCTACGCAAACACTACCAAAATGGAAACGTTTGCTCTTTAAGCTATCACATAGCTAATATCAAAATCATTCTCTTTTATCTTGCCTTTTGCCTTTTTTTTTTTTTTTTTTTTTTTTT
>Ga0065711_1044402_pt1 | contig 14122 bp, 7 predicted proteins | sample Hoacrofraction12_FD_59098 | JGI IMG/M metagenome (GOLD analysis project Ga0065711, IMG submission 59098) | Hoatzin crop microbial communities from Cojedes, Venezuela - Epithelial fraction 12 v2 (version 2) | ecosystem: Host-associated > Birds > Digestive system > Esophagus > Crop | place...
GGGGGGGGGGGGGGAGCACCTGGGGCAAGGAGAGGGCAAGCATGGTCATGTGAAGCAGGGCTGGAAATCTTGTTCAGAGGGAAGGTCAGGGGATCAAGCCCAGCAAAGACCTGCAGCCTGTTTGGTATCCAGTGAGGTGTGTAACCAACCTTATCACACTACTTTCTGTCATATGTATGACATAAGATATTACATATGTATAGCTTTAAAATGCTAATATTTAAAGGGATGGGTAGACAAGCGCAATAGAAATGGAGAGGGAAGCTGGTATTTTGCAGGAGGTGCCCAGGCATAAAGTGGGGAAAGACAAACTCCACATCATGTCACCCAACTTACCACTGTTGCAATAGTTCTATAATAAAAAATGTAGGATTTGGGTTATGGATCATATTGATGATTTCTCTACAGCTTTGCTCATATGCAAAATACAGGTTCCCAACAATCACTGCCCAACTACCAGCTTCATTACATTACAGTAAGAGTCACAAGTGAAACCAGTCATTTAGGAGTCTCATTGCAGCTTTACGCCTACCCAGCTGCCACAGTATCCCATTTAATACACACCTGCAAACCTGCGCAACAATTTCAGCAGCACAAATGCTGACTAGTCCTTCACATTTATAAAAATGAGGACATTTAATAGCAAAATGCTTATTTAAAGGCAGTCTACTTGCTTTATGGTTTGCCATGCTCATCCAAAAGTTGCTAATTTGCTAATGTTTTGCTACAACTCAGCATTTTGGAAGGGCACGTGAAAGTACTGGACAACTTCAAGTGTATTAATGATATCTGTGCTCTTGAATAAAGGAATACTGCATCCCTTCACCCCCAGGACCCTTTACAAACTGGGATTTCCCTTCTATGGAACCTAATCAGGGACCTCTTTAATTTAACAAAATAGGACCACCTCAGCTGGATTATGGACATTCTTCTCTTAGAAGTCGACTTCACATAATACAGTCACATGCGGCATATGCAAATTACACAAGTATCCATATGTTTAATTTATATGACTATTTAACCAAACTGGCATAATAAATATGTCTAGTTAGATACTTGCAGTAAGTGTGCAGCTGTCTGGAAGGAGGTACAAAATCACCATCAGTGAAATCCAAACTGCAGCTGTCGTTAATCAAAGCTTTGCCCTTGAACATTCATCACTGTGATATTGCTGTGACAAAGTGGACTTTTACTGCCATGTGGGATGGAAGATTTTACGTCCTTAAAATAATTCAAGGTCTGTAGTGGTGCAGATGCTGTGAAAAAGCCAGTTTTCATATTTGCTTTCAACACAGCAAATAAGCAGAGGAAAGATTGTCAAAATGTTACAGAACACTAAAATTGCCTGTAAAATGCTGCATATTTAAATGCTGAACTTTTGCATGGTCTGTAGAAAATCCCTACTGCAAGTATTCGTGTTCACTGGAAATCATAGATGTTTCTTGGATCAATGAACTGGAGATAACGCAGTCAGGGAAGATTTGATTGTTAGGTCAAATGAAGATTTTTACAATATTGAAAAGGTGGTGTAGAAGGAGCTTTTGTCAAGATAAGGTTCCATTGCTAAAGATACGCCATTCACTAAATCCTTTGATCAGAAAAGGGCAGTGGCTGTCAAGGTTATTCACTCACTGGACTGACAGTGAAGGAGAGGTTTGATGAGCTCAGGGAATGAAACCAGAGCAATCCAGAAAGCTTTCTCATGGTGAATATGGCAAATATTCACATCACAGAATCATAGAATGGTATTGCATTGGAAGGGATCTTTAAAGGTCATCTAGCCCAACCCCCTGCAGTGAGCAGGGACATCTTCAACCAGACCACATTACTCAGAGCCCCGTCCAACCAGACCTGGAATGCTTCCAGGGATGAGACATGTACCACCTCTCTGGGAAACCAGTGCCAGTGTTATATCTAATCTAAATCTCCCCTTTTCAGCCTGAAGTCATTACATCTTGTCCTATCACTACATGCCCTTGTAAAAGGCCTCTCCCCAGCTTTCTTGTAGGCCCCTTCAGGTACTGGAAGGCTGAAATAAAGTCTCCCCAGAGCCTGCTCTTCTCCAGGCTGAACAGCCCCAGCTCTCCCAGCCTTTCCTCCCAGTAGAGGTGCTCCAGCCCTCCGATCATTGCTGTGGCCTCTTCTGGCCCCACTCCAACAACTCCAGCTCTGTCCTGTGCTGAGGGCTCCAGAGCCGGATGCAGGACTCCCAGGGGGGTCTCACCAGAGCAGAGCAGAGGGGCAGAATCCCCTCCCTCGCCCTGCTGCCCACACTGCTGGGGATGAAGCTCAGGATACAGATGGCCTTCTGGGCTGCGTCAAGGCTTCACTGTACTTCAGACTACGAGCCATTATTCCTTTTCAAAGATGAGTAACATTTTTCCAAAGATTTTTGTTTTCATGTACTTGTTAGGAATATATGAGCCTTATTTTATATGCATTGACCAGCAGTTAACCGAGGCGCTTCACAGACCACATGATATCAGTCCATAGAGGCTAACAGGCCAGTGGACTTACTCGGATTCACCAAAATCAAATTTAGCCACAAGGACAAAGTTTTAGGTCACTGCCATCAGACATATTATTTAGGGTAGATGAAAGATGATAAACTTGAATTAAATCAATGTGGACAATCTGCAACATCTGAATAAGTGTCTGAAGGCATATTCTGACAATGCCTGTGAGATCTCTCCCAACAGCCTCCATATGCAAGCTGTGCCACATAAATCACACATGCTTGGGACCATCTTCTAGCACTAAGCCTGGATTCATACTTTAAAATTGTCTTAATTGCCAGAACCAAGCAGCCACATGTATCAAATTCTGGGCTGTGAATTGTTTGGGAGAATGCTGGTTGGATGGGCCAAAACCTCATCAGAAACCATTCAAGCAATCTTACAGTACAGTTGATTGAGTGCCCCCCGTGCAGAAACATGCCTGTTCCCAGGTTAATTCACTAATAAAGACATTTCCCAACATATTTCAGCTGTCAGGATGTTCTCAGAGAGTGGTTAATTGGACAGTGAGAGTGTGCACGTGGGCAGTTAGTTCACTTGCTGGAAATCCATGCTTCTGCTTGCCTTGCCATGACTTTGTCATGTACCCATACTTGAAGCGAATTACTGAGAATTTGCTGACTGCAGCTTCTTCCACATTTGTGAGACATCTGTTTGGTCCTAGCATTTGTGTGTATTGCTTGCACACAAGATCTACACCGCTTTACTGGATGCTGTTTTATGAGAATGTTTGGGGACCTAATATATACTTACAAATATCTGAAGGGTGGGTGTCAGGAGGATGGGGCCAAGCTCTTTTCAGTAGTGCCCAGCGACAGGACAAGGGGCAATGGGCACAAACTAAAGCACAGGAAGTTCCGTCTGAACATGAGGAAGAGCTTCTTCCCTCTGAGGGTGACGGAGCCCTGGAACAGGCTGCCCAGGGAGGTTGTGGAGTCTCCTTCTCTAGAGATATTCAAGAGCCGCCTGGACAAGGTCCGCTATAGACTACTGTACGTGACCCTGCTTCGGCAGGAGGGTTGGACTAGATGACCCACAGAGGTCCCTTCCAACCCCTACCATTCTGTGATTCTGTGATTCTGTTATCCAGTTCAGAAGGAGCAGAGATTCCCCTCACCCTCAGCTGTGCAGTCACCCACCAAAGGTTTCAAATGCACTCACGGTGCCGTTGAGAGCCTTTAAGGATATAACCTACATATAGCAACCTCTTGAAGTATTTTTCCTGCACTATGGCAATTGTATTTCAAAGCAGAAGACTGTGTTTTAGCCAAGAATTATTGTAAATCTATGGTTTTGTGAAGGTCTCCCCAAAACCTTGTTATTTGCCCAACACTTGTCAAATAGCTTCTGGTTCAGGAAAAAGCACTGCAGCTGGTGACACAGTTCTAGCACACAGCAATATGTGATGAGCAATGGGCCTGAGATAGATGGCTACCATGTCTCTCATGTCCAGTGATTTGCAGGGAAGGCGCTGAAGAGGAATTGTAATACTCTCTGAGGCATTTTTTGCAGCAAAAAGAAGAGGTCTGGCAGCGCAACTACCTCAAACTATAACATTTTCCTTTTCACCATGACTACTTTCATACTACTGTTTTTCAAACAGATGATGAGGACTGGCACTGAAGAAGCTGGAGGAAGTTGACAATTTGAATGAATGACAATCCTAAAAAATGCTTTTGAGAACTGTGAAGAGAATAATTCTGTGCGGGAACATCCATATCTCCTATGCTTTGGCAGGGCTTAACACGTGTTTGCCTTCCACAATGATACAAGTCCTGTTTCAAAGGAAGGTTCTTCCAGAAACTTTCACATCAAACTTCTTTGAGTGAAAAGCTTGCAGAACATGAATTCTGACTGAAAAATCTTACAATTCTTGTATTTCTCCTTAAAGTGGTGCTGGATGAGAGCACTTTGTCAGCATAGGTTATGTCAGAAACCTGGTGCGACAATACGACACAACTCTTCTTACAAGTTATTTATAAGCCTATTCAAGTTCGTAATCCACTTTCAAAATGTGTTTATTCCACTGAAAACTGAGTATACACATCTAGGGTTCCTGTGTCTTCATCTCTAATCCTTTGCTTACCACCCACACTGCTTAGCAAAAGTTCAGGAGTGGCCCTTTTGTTTATGCAGATGTCCTCCACTGCTGTAGGGTTGTTTTGATTTAATGACAACTCCCCATTTAAATGCAAAATATACCTGGCATAACATCATTACAGCACTATTACTGTATCACGCCTCACAACCCCATCTCTATTTCTCCAGAGATCCATATCCTCACCACCTGAAAATCAGTATGCAAAGCTACAAGCACAAATACAAATCTGGTGTTCAACAAAAGGCCATTGGCGTTCACTTCTTGGACCTCCCTTTAGTGAAAGTAAAGCCAACCTGCAAGAAAACCGGGTACAAAGAGAGAAGGCCAGCAGTTCTTCATCTGCATGCCCTTATTACAGGGACCTTCACAATTTATCCTAATCTACACCAGGAAAGCCCAAATTCTGTAGGCAAATGCTGGAGGAAACCCCACAGCACTCTGGTACTCCAGGAGACTCTTGACATCCTGGGGTTGAGGAGCAGTATGCCAAAGAAGAGGCAATTCCCCTCAAAGGCACAAATCCCATCCTTCCACCTCAACTGCAGAGGCCAAAGGTGAAAATGTAGTGAAAATTCTTAATTCACAACCTCTTTTTTAAATTTACTAACTTGTTCTATTGATTTTCTCCTTCAACTGAAATTTTAAAAGGAAGAAATGATCTTGAAAGAAAAGGTCATGAGTGACATAGGAGATAAGAGAAAGGCACTCCTATGGGAAGCTGGTGCTTGGCAGCAAGTCCCACCCAAGCCAAAACGTCTTACATGACAAACAAAACACTCAGCAAAGCTAACAAATAGTGCCTGTCCCTTACCTTCCCCAGAGCCCTGGCAGTGACTTTATCTCATTACAGCACTGGATGTTCTTATCCAATATTTACAGTCCTGTTTTTAAGTTATTCTAACAATTGCTATAGTCTCAGACAAGCAGTCAATGAAAGATGCATGTATTTTGTGTGGAGTATCCGCTGGGATTCTTATGTTGTCACCAAGACACCTCACTTAATCCCCAGGAATCACCGACAAAGCTTTCGAGAGATCTTGTCCTTCTCTCTGACGTGCAACCTCTGCACCACACACAGGAAAGATTTTCTTGTCGTGGTGCTTCTTCATATGTGTCCAGCTTAGACTATTTAAGTAAAGAACATTGAAATTTGTGCAAAAAATCCATTGCACAATTACACATAGCCTCCCAACTAAAGGTGGTTCCTTCTCCTTCAGGAGTGCCTGTTCAGAAAAATAAGGATGTTTCAGAAACAATTCCAGCTCCACCCAGAAACAGATCTTCTAAAGCGTGTTTTAAAGCAGAAGTTGTCTTCACTGTTCCTGTACATTTGCTGTTGTTATTGTTCTGCTTTGGGTTAGTTCTTAGTACACAATTCAGCCAATCTAACGAAGTCATCTCAGCTCAGGCAAACAGGGTCTCCTACTTTCAAAGGCACCACCTCTTTCCATTGCCTCCAGAGAGTTATATCCTTCTATTTAGGGGTATAACCTCATTGCAAAGGCCAACCCAGTTGCGGTGCAACTTGTGTGGACTGAATCTAACCCTGCAGTTTCTTTTGGCCTGTGGATAATACTCAGCTGCAGGTTACAGGCATCTAGGCTGACCTCTGTTCCTAGCTCATCTCACAGAAGACTGGGAACTAAACAAAATCAGCGGACCCTCACTCGCAGGTGGTTGGGATAACCGCAAGTTTAGTAGAGTATTATAAAATATCTGGCTTTAATTTTTAATTTCCATTAAAATATTGATCTTTCTTGCATTAGAGTCCATCAAGCTGGTTTATCCAATCAGAATCACTCAGATTTCATGTTACAAGCAAGTACCATCCAAAGCAAGACTGGCAGTAAAAAGTCTCATAGATGACAGCTCCATCCACAGACAGACATACATTTGTCCAAACTGTAAGACAAATAATTTCCAGTAATTAACAGATTTGTAAAAGTAACAATTTACCATGAACAATGCAAAAACACAGAGCTATGTATTTAGTAATAATTTGTATATCAAAGCTCATTGTCCCCTCCTATTTTCATATATTCAAATTGCTAATTACTGCTTGCCATTTCCTGACCCACTCTTGCTCTAGGTGGATATCATATCCCTTCTTCCACAGTGAAGACATCAAAACTGAACAAGAACAGGGCCCTGACTGGGTCTAAATTCTCTCCAAGAGAATGAAGGCAGACAATGCTTTCATTATAACTTGAGTCTGACAGCCTAAATCTGGATGATCCCATGGTGTGATGTAAGCTTTGGATTCCTCAGTTAAGCTCCATGTTCAGTCACAAGTGTCCTAGGAGGACTTGGGTCAGTCACTAAAGCCTTTGTTCAGATCAGCTGGGGTTTGCAATTTGTAAACCAAGTCCCAGCAGTGCCATGGACAGCTGGGCACCACGCCACAAGCATGGGACTCCTCGAGAGGCGTCTGGGTTATTTAGACATGGTCATTAGAAGTCTCATTCTTACCAAACACATGCACTGCGATGCTGCTTAGGTGTCAAACAGAGGCACCAAATCGTAGCCAGTTGCAGGGTGAAGGAGCACTGTACACACAGACACCTAAAACTTCTTCTTGATGAAATGGGGAATACTAGTTATCTCCCTATTCCAAAGGAGGGCTGTGAAGGTGTGGTCTTCAAAATAAAGAGGCACTCCTCTGAGACCATCCAAATCTCTCAGATTGGTTGTCCTTGCTGCAAACTCAAGTATCAACTCACGAAATGTAATGTTGACCTCACATAACACATTCATTTTAGAATGCTTTATACACCCTGTGTTATGAGCAAAAATTAACAGTCTAAAAGGGCTTTCTAATTCCTCATCTAATGAGACTCTATACAGAAAAGTAGCTGGAGCTCCTGCTCGTAAACACCTTGCTATAATTACAAGATAAGCAAAAGAATTAGGCTTTCTAATCATAATAAATTACCAGCAGAAAATGTAATAACATCTAACAAGGTCTCTCTATATTGCATTGTGTTAATATAACCTTTTTTTATTACCATCTATTGCAAAATGCTATGCATGCAACTAATTCAGTGAAGAGAGTTTTTCTTGGGTTAAGTAGAGCACCTACATTTCTGCAGTTACCATACCTTTGGAAAGTCTGTCCTCATTCTGTTCCCATTCAAAGATGGGAAGAGAAATCGAGTCAGCATTATAGCAAGTTTTGTGTGATTGTTCTGAAGTGCATTTAGCAAATGCTCAAAAAGGCCAGGTAAAAGAGTTCTAAATAAACAAACAATGCTTTGCACAGCCATAGTGCCTCTCATCCAAGGACTTCAGTGCATTTGATAAATATTAACTCCCATACTGCTGCTTTGAAGTAGGCAAAGAATGTATTAAAGTATGACTTTGCTACTGAAATGCTTTCCCTCTTTCCGCTCTTGAGCAGGATGCAGCAGCTGTTTAACAACACACATGAATATTAAACATGAGTTTTAGAGAAGAAGTAAGGAATACTTAATCCAAAAGAAACCCCAGAGGGATTTACATGGGTAGAAAGCAATTACTTCTAGCAACGGCCCCCAAGCTCCGTGGGTGACTTTGTTCTCCTTCAGCCACCTCCGCTTTAAATTTAAATTTGCTGCAGCTATTAATAAATTGGAGGATTTTGCAGGCAGCCTGTCACCTCTGAGCTGTAGAAAGAGGAACAGCAGCACAACACCTGGCCCACAATTGGTAGAACCTTGGTTTTATTCTGACAAAATCAGCCAGGGGACTTAAGTGATCACAGCACAGTAAGAATTGGCTTTATGCTGCTGAAAGAGGATACGAATTTCTGGTTGGAGTTCAGGGGATTCAATAATTATGCCCCATTTCTCTTGGTGGTTGCATCAAAGGTGGACAGGTTGTACGTGGCAGGGTGCATCTCCTGCCAGTGCACAGAATTCACCGCCTGGAAGTCACAGCTTTGGGGAAAACTGTGGTTTGCACAATGTCATCTCAGCCTCATGTCCTGCATTACAGGGAAACCTCTGTACAGTCTCATAGTGCATCATCTGCTTAATACCCAGCTGTCTCAGCATGAAGACTAAGTTCTTGCTCAGGCAGATGAAAACTATTACAGAAGACTCAGATTCATAACAAGTCAAAATTTGCCAAGCAGCCACTCAAAAACTGCAAGAGGGATGCTGCTGACTGTGCAGCAGAAATTAAATAGAAAGAGCAGGTAGCTTTCCTTTACCATGAAACATCACCAGTTGTTTCCTGTTGTGACAACAAGTGAGGTAGTTCAAACAAGCACAGCACTAGTTTGGTACCTAAATTTATACCCACAAATTTCTTCACTACTTCAACGGTCTCTGTTGGAATGGGTAAAGACAATTTGCCAAGGAAATCTCCAGGGTTATCCCTGTAAATACGTGATTTAAACACACTTTACGTACTTCAAATACAATTTTTACAGGCTTTTCCTAAACTATATTTGAGAAATTTAACCAGCCAGCCTATTCTGATAGGCTATCCAAATTATTTGCTTATTTTTACACCAAATCTACATCAGCGCTTCCAGTTCCAGTATCAGGATTATATTAACAGTTTAACTTGTACTTCGTTATTAACCAGAAACAATTCTGGCAGGCAAACCAAACATTCATCGTAACTGAAAAAATCACGTCTTTATTTTTCCATCAAATTAATAAATGAGGTCACCACATGGCCCTTTTAGGATCACTCAGTTGGGCTTCTTGGGTCTTACGTTCCTTGTATGCTTTACCACGAAGCTAAAACTCCTGAACATTGCCAGCACATCACAGGAATCACTCGCCCAGCACTGGCACTCTCATGACCAAAATGCCTCCGGCAAAAGCCTGAAATACACACACACAGAATCCTTTCCTGAATCAGGTCTCCCGTATTCACAGTACCTGACAGCAGAGCTGGGACCACACGTTATGAGTGATGCACCACGGAGGCAGGAGGTGGAGGGACTTTCCATTTGACATGAGTTAATGAAGCTGTTCCCTTAAAAAGAATTTACTTCTTAGAAAGGTCAAGTGTCTTTTACTGAACAGTTAATTTTGCAACCAGGTATTCAACCTGCCAGACGGGCACTATGGTAACATTGATCACCATTATATGTAGTTCAAACTTGACCTAGCAGAATATTAGCATCTTTCTCCTCTTCACTGTTGAGGAACAGGAACAGACCTTCGTATGGCTGATTTGAGAGAGACCGTGCCAGGCAGTACTTTGTTTGGCCTGACAATAACTCTCTATAGGGCCAGGGCTCCTGCATTTCTGCAGAGGGCTTCCCAAAAGAGAAAGCAAATCTTCCATGTTTTCCCAAATCCTTTAATCTTCTGAACACAAAACCATCCTACACCCCCACCTTGCAGGCTGAGCAGCTGCTAGGCATTTGGATGAGGTTGGGTGGTGGTGCATTTACACCACCTAGTACCTTGGAGGCTGATCCATAGGTAGAGAGTGAACACACTACTGCAGTACAGATCCTACACAGGCTTATGTATTTCTACATTGACAAATTCTCCACGCCAGCTTCCTGGCCATGTTTATCCTTACCTAAAACCAAGCAAATCTTTGGACAGCTAATGAATTAGCACAAACAGATGTTGCTGAGAGATGTCGCACTCCTGTTTGCTTTGGCATCATGGTTAATTGAAACTTTTTGGGCAATTCCAAAAGATAGTCAGCTGCTGGAAGAGCATCAAAACATCTTGAACTGGAATTCAGAATACTGGGAACTCACAGGTATTCACAGGATAAACTTCATGCAGTAAAAGATAAAGCATACCTGTAGGATCTTACACCACATAGCAATGTTTTCTCAGATCTCACAAAAGCCCTAGTGATCCTCAGAAGTCACTATACACTTCTGCTACACAATCCATAACATTTTCAAACAGAAAACACCACGCTTATTGTGGACAAAATAAAATAAGACCAACAGATATGTATACTTGAAATCAATGTTACCACAAGATGTCACTCTAAACTTTATTTAGAGAAAGGGTTTGACTACTTCAACTTTCGGGAGCTCAAAGTTACTTTTTTCCAAGTATATTTATGCTCTTCCAAATTGTACTGACAAAACTTAGAACATAAATTAATTGCTTATAAGGAAAAAACAACTAAAGATGAGAAATACAGACCACCACATCAAAACTCGCTGGTAAATCCTCAGAAGGCAGGCTGGGTATGAAATGGTAACGAGTAAAAACAGAACAGTCTTTTGGTTTTAGAGGTTAAAGAAGAAAAAGAATGAAGTTACAGTTCTATATTGCAGTTCAACACTGGAGATTAAAAATAATTCACGAAAAAGCAGAACTTGGGAGAAAATATCCAGTACACAATGTAACCCTGTATCTATCCTCCTGTCTCACCGTAATTAGGTTGGATTTCTCCTGCTATCTAATTACTATCAGTTTTGAATGATACTCCTCCACAACAATTCCTCCTACCACCTGCAGATACTTGGATTCTGTGAAGACAGTGAATCTCCTAACAAATTCCCTGATGAAAATGAGCATTCATATATATGACTATATATACGTAAAAATATGCCATTATATCATGCATGTGTGTATATATGTGCATGTATAGATACACATAATATCGTGAATATATGTAATTTTTATGTAAATATATATATATAACACCAGAATTTCGGTAGCAGAAGGCAATGAGGACACTCAAGCCACATCTCCACCCATCTGTGGTGGAGGCAGAGGACCGGCCCTGGGCATGCAGCAAGGCAGTGGCAGAGCCAGGATCTCAAAGTGAGTCCTCTGAGCAAAGCTGCTCTGACACCATCTGCTCTGACATTTCCATTACCAGTAACACATCAAAAATGGTGGTGCTCCCAATCCCAGGGCCTCCAAGAAATATGCCTTCATAACACTTATTTTGGAGAAGAAAACCATCTCATTCATCTAAACCATGTAACTGTTGGGACATTGGGACAAAATTCAGATTTAAGAGAAAGGAAGCAGTACCTTGGGTAGTGACAGCATCTCCATTAGCTAAAGTAGCAAAGGCTGGTGTGAAGCGTCCGACAGTTCTGACCTCGCTTTAAAACGAGTGTGCTATCAATGTCATCACACAATGGAATTTGCGTTGAGAAGCTCTTTTTACTATCCTTAGAGTCTAGGATATCACCATGTAAAATTAACTTCAAGACATTGATAAGGTTGTAAAGGTAACTCCCAAGGTTAGAAAGTGTCACTATTTTAGAATAGGGTCACGTCCCATTTTTCTCTCTGCTCTGACACTTTATTCAGTAAACCGAATGGGCCTGCTCTGGGGAAGCTGTCTGAGCAATCTTTGCACCATTTATCTCAGGAGCTGAAAGGCTGAGAGCGATAAGAGCATTTCTTGAAGGTTCTTTAGCTTAAGAGCATTAAATGCCACCCCGGGAATTAGATCCTACCTCTGACTGCTACAGAGAAGCTCAGTGATGGTTGGGAAGTCAGGTATGCTGTATTTTTCCAAAATGATCACCCATGATGATCCCCATCTTTTAAGGGCCCGAAATGAGACATTGGGACAGTCTTGCTGGAATAGCAGTACTCCCTGCTGCAGGTGGACATTGAAAGTGGTGTATGTGGTGAGGCATCAGGTCAGAGGCGTCTCCCGTCAGGCCTCTAAAACGTGTCGGTGTTTTTACCTCTATATCTCAGGGCTTCAGTACCACCTCCATAGCACAGACCTACAATCAACTCATCACACAGTCAGTAACGACAGGAAAGCAATGGACTGAATATCTGCTCACGAGCTGAGTCCTGCCCCTTCTGCACACTGAATGAAGCAGGATTTTTGAAGGAATACAGTTTGAGGTCAAATAAATAAGAAGTATCACACTGTATGCATGTACAGGAATTGAACTCAGTTCTCAGATGCTGCCTTAGTTATAGCACTGCCCTACCTCTGACTACAGACCTAACTCTCTTCTTTTCACATTGTATTGAAATACCATATAATTTCTGTGTAACATAATTATTATAAAAGCTACTTTATATTTCTAGTGGCTGGGATTTTATGCAATAGTGTGTTAATCAACCACATCAGCAGAAATTCAAAACCACACAACTATGATGACGAAATGGAGACAGGAAAGAACAAATGAAAGCCATAAATTCAGTCTTCGTTGAATAGAGCTTGCAATTATCTTAGTGGCAGATCAGGGTGACAGAGCCCAAACAGTTGCAGAAAATGGACCACACAACAGAATAAACACGCAATGGGAATGAACACCACAGTCTGCAGTATTTCTTGTCAAGACATGTTTTAATACCCAACAGAGCTCCAAAGTACAGAACCATACCTGAGCAAACTACAGTAGAATCTGAGATAAATAGGACATCCATGGCTACGTGTTACTATCTATATATTCATTTATGTAAGAATTTTATATATGTGTGTACATATACACAAATACACACGTATATGTGTATATAGGCTTAACTAGTTTACCTTCATGCATCCTTCTATTCAGTGTTCAATCCCAATTGCACTTAAATCCCTTCAATCAGTGCTTTCCACTGACTCTCACGACACTGGAAGCACAGGGTTAAGAAAAAGAGTCCCGGGATTTCAGAAGAGCCACAGGGGTGGTACCAGGCAACAGATTTGGCTCATTTATAGCAGCTTTGAAAACCGTAAGGTATAACATTCTTCAAAGCTAAAATGTTTCTGTGATTTTGAAACTACCAGGCAGTTTCTTACAAAAAAATCACACCACAGTCTAACCTAAAATGACTCTGCAGACGAAAACATTAGAGAGGGAGAACAGCTCTGTTATTTTAGAGACAAAAATAAACATTGGGATTACTGACGGAACAGCTTGCTCCAGATTACTTTCTTCCATTTTATTAGTAGATGTACAAACTACATTAGGAAGATATAAATCCAGTCTGTCTTTATTTAACACCAAAAAAAAAAATTCTTTCTCATTGTTCTTTCATATTCCATCAGCTAGAAAAAGGAGAATACATTATTCAAAATAAAACCAGATTATCTAAATGCATCTCTTAATAATTTGTCTCTATTTCTCATCACAAACCAAGAATAAAGGGCTATCCCTATTCAAGGCAAAGAGAAAGAAAAGCTTCACACTGGGACAGCAGCCACACAGCAACAGCTGCTGCAACTGCATTTTATTAATTCTAATTATACACGGCCAAGACACGCTTCAAAAAAACACTACAGGAACAAAACCCAGCTTTTATTCTATGCTGGATATTGAACACTAACAAGCTCAACAATTATCATATTGCTTATATTAAAAACTCATCTTAAAAATGGTTTATTTCCAATGCAGAGCTTTTGCATTTTGAATGAGAAAAGTCCACAAAGCTCCTGAATTCCTCATACGAGATGCAAATGCTATCATTACTTGGTTAAAAGGCAGCAAAACACGAGCAGAGGGTTGCATTAGGATTACAAGTGATTATGTATTACCTAGGTTGATTCAGTGCTGTAATCGGTTTCTTCTTGTATACAGATAGGCTGAGAATCCAAACACAGACCTGGGCTGGGATTC
>Ga0065711_1044403_pt1 | contig 14122 bp, 9 predicted proteins | sample Hoacrofraction12_FD_59098 | JGI IMG/M metagenome (GOLD analysis project Ga0065711, IMG submission 59098) | Hoatzin crop microbial communities from Cojedes, Venezuela - Epithelial fraction 12 v2 (version 2) | ecosystem: Host-associated > Birds > Digestive system > Esophagus > Crop | place...
CGGCTCCCGGCCCACAGCCCCGGCCGGGCGCTGCCGCCGTCGGGTGAGGCTCTGCCGGGCGCCTGTACCCGGCGCAGCGTGCGCGGGGCCACAGCGGCCGTTGCGGGAGCGCGCTTTCCCGTCGGCGGCTCCCAGCCGGCGCTGAGCTTTCCTCCGTCCCCGCCGGCAGCGAGAGGCTGGAAAGCCCCTGTGAATCTGCGCTAGCGCGGCCGACTTGGTGCTCGCAGGTGCCTCGCTGCGCCCGTCCTCGCCGCCGCTTTCAGGCTGAGGTGGTTGTGTTTGGGGCAGTAAACCCTAGCTGGTCGCTTCACAGGTGTGAATACAAGCCTTCACTGAAGTGCCTGGTTTTGGAAGCTCTCACCTGTTCCCACCAAAAAGAAATCAAAAGCAAAAAGCTGTGTGCACCTCCCAGGGGGAGCAGGGGAGAAATGCCTCTGCAGCTTCTACCCAGAATGCTTGCAAATCAAGTGGGTGAGATACATGACTTATGTCACCAGCACACTATCGTTTGAACAGGCTGTGGTCATACACTCGATGGGCTTTCCCTCTGTTTAATATAGTGGTATTTCAGGTAGTGCAGTCAACTTAAAACAGATGCCTGCCAAAGACAGCAATGCAGTAATTATTTTCTGTTTAACAGAAAACAAATTATTTTTTAGTTAGAACATCTTCCAAGAGTTCTGACTCCTAATACATCTGAAAATTTCAAAAATTCAGATCATCATTGTTGTATTGACTTAGTGTGCTTCCTCATCAACACACACAACCCCCACCTGCCATAGCGGGAATCAGTTAAAAGTACACATTAGCACTTGAGGCAAGCTTGGTGCATAGCCTGCAACAAACTTCTCTGAATCAAGTTACTTACTAAATTACTTACGAAATTGCTGTTAAAACGTTAACTTAGCTGCAGTGAGCTTTGATCATTCTGTTCCAGTTATCCTAGTTTGAAAGACAAACTTTGTGCACCTAATGAAAAAAAAGATTAGTTCTGAACATAACCAGTTTACTAAGTTTGACAGATGGTCTTTAAAAGAGAGGAGGAAAAAAAAAAATATCATTCAAAGTCAGTACCAGAGTGAAAGTACATAAATAGGCAAAGGCACTGGAACTTTTATGTAGTAAAACTTAACAGAGCACTCTTAGTGCTCAGCAGACACTGAAAATAAGAATTTTTAAAACTTCATTGATCTACAAAAGATTCTATACTTCTTATTTGTATTCTTCAGTGCAGATCTGAAGAGCTGTGCAGGGTAAAAACTTCAGGAGAGGTCTTAGTTAACATAGAATACAGAAATATTAGTGAAGAAGAGTTCAGACAGCCTGACAGTTTAGGACTAGTCCTTAAAATACAGGATTTAGGTTTTGACCTGAGAAATCACTGCTAAGTATTAGACTACTGAAGTCTTTCTATTTTCAGATAACTTGCGAAAAACAGAACCAAGTTTGCTTTATTTTCAGAATGAAATACATACCCTTTTTTTGCAAACTCACATGTTCATAACATTATGCCTCTATTGTTCTTGCTTTATGTGTGAACAGTGGAGCATTCTTAACAATAGGCTGAGAAAACTTGTTTAAAAATAGTTGTTCAGCTGTAGTCAGTTCTGTCTTGAATCAGGTATAAAATTATACTTTAAAACAAGTTTACTGGCCTGAGTATAGCCCAGCATATTGTTTATGTGTGGATCAGTTAAATCACTAGACAATAGCATGTTCTATGCAAGACCTTTGAAATACTGTGCATGCAGTTTAATGTATGGAAATGTGTTGTATAATTGCTTCAGATGCATACATCTGTTTCAGAAAAGAATAAAGTATTACAATCAAGAGGATTTCTGCTGCAAAAATGCTCCAGGCAGTGGCTTTACAGAGTAATTTTAAGAAGCCTATTAGGTTCTCAGTGTTCTCTGGAAAACTTCTGCACTGCTGTGTTCAGTTTTCTGTATATTGGATAAAGCTTACGCATTTCATGTCATTAGGTTGTGTGATGTTGTTTGCTTTTATTGGAAGTTGCATCCCAGACTTTTTCTGTTACACAGTCGGCTGATAATTTACTGATTAAAGAGGCATATTGCCCTGTTCAGTGGTTAGCACAAATAACTGTGACATGGTTTAACCCCAGCTGGCAACTAAGCACCACACAGCCGCTCACTCACTCCCCCACAGTGGGATGGGAGGGAGGATAGGAAAGGTAAAAGTGAGAAACTTGTGGGTTGAGATGAAAACAGTTTAATAATTAAAAAGAAATTCAAAGAGAAAACTGAGGAAAAGCAAAAAATTAAAACCAAAAAAACCAAGCAATGCAACTGAAAACAGTTGCTCACCACCGACCAAATGACTGATGCCCATCTGGTCCCTGAGCAGCAGCCCCGTCTGCCAGCCTCTCCCCCAGTTTTATTGCTGAGCATGGTGTCATAGGGTATAGAATATCCCTTCGCTCAGCTGTCCCAGCTGTGTGCCCTCCCAACTTTTTGCGTACCTGCAACCTTCTCACTGACAGGGGATTCCGAGGAGCAGAAAAGGACTTGACAGTGTGTAAGCACTGGTCAGCAGTAACTAAAACACCAACATGTTATCAACACTATTTTCAGTACAAATCCAAAACATAGCCACATACAAGCTACTATGAAGAAATATAACCCTGTCCCAGCCAAAACCAGTACACTATGCTCTTTAATTTGTCCGATTTTGTCTTTGTAGAATAGTATGTAGGTGATCATTAAGATCCTAGTTAGGTCATATTCATTGTAATTAAGGTTCTCAGAGGTATTGAAAGCAAATGAATTCCTTTCTTTCGGTAGAAATTTATCCTTAATGTTGCCATAGAAAATAACGCAAGGTAGGCTCAAGCTCTGATGTTTTAGGGCCAGCACTGGATTTGCAACACACTTTGGCACAAGACCACTCTGCAGTAGCTAGCTTTGTGTTTGTGTTTAAACAACTGCCCAATATTTACATCATACAGACATGGCACTCAGTTGGAAAGACCTGCATGCAAAGGTCACATGACCACAACTGCACATACCTAAAACCACTGATCTTTGTGTATACCACAGGCTGTTTCTTGGAAAGGCTCAGGTTGATTCCATGTGTGTGTTGACCTGCAGCTGGTAGACGTGGGAAGAACATGCAGGAAGGCACTGTTGGATGTGAATTGCTAAGTGACATCAGACAGCCCACGCAGCCTACCTTCAGTAGCTTTTTTTCCTAGAAACTACTTGGAAACAGGATGGGCGAATTGTTTAGCCATCAACAGTCTCTTCATGTGGGCCAGCTTCACAACTCGTCTTCACTAGGAGGGGTTGTGCCAAGAGGAGGTCCCCAGGGAACTGATGACCAGAGCAGGCTCCTGTCTGAACAATTCATCCACCACTTGCTCCCAGATTGCTTTTCAGAAAGTAATGCTACTAAATATTTTGAATTTATACTTAACTGTAGTGGGGAAAAAAATGCCTCTGAAAGGAACAGAAGATTCATGGTTTAACTCCAGAATTAAATTCAGTGTATTTTTAGTCTTTTCTAGACTAGAAGGCATTACATGTTTTTTTTTGAAATTGCTTAAACCTAGTCTGTCAAGGTAACAGCTAAAGGTTTGCAGCACTGATTGATTTTAATGCTTTCCCTAGGGTGACCTTCCTAGTAACTACTAAGACTTCAAAGAACTCACATTAGGCAAAATAAGTGAAATAAGTTGTTCTGTTAAAGTGAAATGGATCCTTGTTCAGTTGGAGTTCAGCTTCAAGCTACCAACGAGTGCCATAAAACCTATTATACCCGTCACACTGGCTTCAAGACTAAGCAAGATGTATCTTCGTCTGACCTACTGTTGCTTCAGCTTAGGACTGGAATAACCCTTTCAGAGAACAACACAATCTGCTTCCACCATGCAAAAATTTACATTGAAAGATTCGAAGACTTACAGAAATCATGTTGTGATCCCTTTAATATACACAGAAAACTATCAAAGAAAAACTTACGTGCAATTGACTTAGATGATGCAACTTTTCTAAGTGCCAAGTTTGGAAGACAGTTTGTACCTGGTTGGAAGCTTTGTCCCAAATGTATGCAGATAATAAACGGAAGCGTGGATGTTGAATCCGAAGAGCGCCAAAGAAGAAAACTTGATTCAGACGTATGTATATGGATCATTTTTCCCACCCCCCTAAGTTCTGCAAGCTATTGGAATTGGACTTCATACAAAGTCCTGCATAAATAAATTAACGTTCTTAATAGATGTGTGGGAGTTTATTGTATTTGAACCTTTATTTAGAGGACCTTAATCCTCTTCCCTAATTAAATATGATGGCCTTTTAAATACAAATGGTAGCGTGTGCTAGGGTGACTTACAACTCGGAAGTTTTTGTAAATACCAGACTGCTGCTGGTATTTTAAGCTCTTACTCAAGCCTTACAAAAAACAAGCTCTTGCGTTTAAAATGGAACACTGCAAAGGTTGCTTCTAAGGATGTTGAGATAAACTTCTGGTTTAGTCTCTTCACTTTGAAAAAAAAAAACCCACTTCCTCTAGCAGTTCATTACCAAGTGAACGTGTATTGAGGTGAACTAAGTGTACCCTTGTTGTGGTGTCTGAGCTGTGAAGGCCATGGTGTTTGTTCAGGGATGTAATGAACTGGTGTGGGAGGATCATGCTTTAAGTGCCAAGTTTGGAATATAGCTTGTACATTGTTGGATGCATTGTTCAGGATCTATGCAGGTAGTCAGTAGAAGCGTGGGCAACCAAATCAGCAAGAGCCCATTCATATCTGCCCTGCAGCAAAACAGAATTGCCTGCTAGGAGCTGTTGCCCCTTTCAGCCCAGGGGCTGTTGCCCAACTGGATTTTTCAATTGAGTGTCAGTATGATTAGGAGACTGACAGGGGGTGAAATTTGAAAGCATTGATTAAAACTGCTACTATAAAGCTTGTATTGGAGTTTGAGACTGATACAGTTCCCCAGTACAAAAATTTTAAGACTTAAGTTGTTTCTCCTGAGAAATCCAGTACTTGGAATTGAGGTCAACAATTTACCTAAGTTACAAATACAAACGTAAATTCATAAAAAATGTCCAGTCAAGCCAGTATATTGTAGGAATTAAATGAGGTTTTCTGTCTTTGTTCAGGGGCGTACAGCTAAGGCTTTAAAGTCCCTACAGTTTGCTAATCCAGGACGACAGACTGAATTCATTCCTGAGACCAGCAAAAGGGAAAAAAGAAGGCTGCAAACCAAAAATGCATCATTTAATTCTGACAGGTGAGCTATTTGCTGTATTTACATTAGCTTTCACTTCAAATAAAATAGCCTTGGTAGTCAGAAGCAGCATAACATTTTCTGTATGAATGTTTGCATGTTTATGGATTGCTTTTTTTAGTTTTGAGGATGTTAAAGCTCACTTCCATTATGGAGATAAAAAAAACCAGAAGATAAAACTATTAACATGCAGTCCATATTTCAGACAATTAGTATTTGGTAAGGCATGATAATACCACACAGATCATAGATGAAACTATTAATTTATACATATACTAAATATTTGAATACAGTAAGATCAAGCAGACTACACTTAAAATATTGGAGTTGTCATTTTTTTAATAAACTCAGTAGTTACACTTTGTAAACAAAAGTGCGCAAGTTAGGACCTTACCTTGCTTTTAAAAAAGGAAGTTACTGTCCAAGCTGGACAATACTATATAATAATGACAACCTTCTAATGTGACTGGTTTTAAAATTATGCTTTCTACAGAGGAAAGTTATATGCAGCTGAATTTTGTCTATCATTTTCCACTGAAAGTTTGGATCATTTCAGTCTTGTCGTAATAAGAGTGATAGAAATCCCAGCTTTCACTAGCCATATTTGTTAAAACATGCCAGAAAGATCACATTAATACTTTTTCCCTGCTCTCCACCTAAGTTTAGCTTTACCAGACAGAAACAGACACTAGATGCACTGTTCATAAACTACCCATCCTTTTCTCCTCTGTTTGTTTCTTCTGCTCAGTTTGGGCACAAGTTGCAACCAGGGATATTTTGATGAGATGTTAGGAAAACTGTACTGTTTCTATGTATGTAGTAAAACACTGGATCAAAAGTGTTGCGGCATCTCTGACATTAGAGTTGTTCAGAACTCGACTAGATGCAGCCCTAAGCAACGTAATTTGAGTTGATCTGGCTTTGAACAGCAGGTCAAATGAGGTGACTTCCAGAGGTCCCTTCCAAACAGAGTTTTTCTGTGATTCTGCAGTTTAACAGAACTGTTACAGAAATGGATAATGATAAAAGCATACAAAATACTTTTAAATTAGGATGTGCACACCCTAAATGATGCTATGTGATGTCCTTTGAAATACAGCTACACATTGCAAAAGAAAAGTGAATTAAGGCAGCATTTCACATCATTTGAAAGGTGATCTGCAGTTTACATCATATGACTAAGAATATTTAGAAGTGGTTGAATAAGTGTGCTATTAAAGAAATAAAAACTCCCCATTCTTGAAATTACTTCAAAAGCACTATAGTGGAGATACAATTAGAACTGAGAAATGTTGTCAAATACAGTGACTTATATACATCTTTTAAATTAACAGTGTTAAAATGAACACCTGAAGAGAGCAAACTTCTGTCCACAACTGTTGGCAGCTTGGTGTCAAAATAGGTGGATTTTTAAATGTGAAAATAATTGTTGTTTTTCATTATACAGGCAAGTTATACCAGCCAAGAGTAAAGTCTACGATAGCCAGGGACTACTACTCTACAGTGGGATCGACCTCTGTGACTGTCTCGACGAAGATTGCCTGGGATGCTTCTATGCTTGCCCCAAGTGTGGCTCCAACAAGTGCGGAGCTGAATGTCGCTGTGACCGCAAGTGGCTGTATGAGCAAATAGAGATAGAAGGAGGAGAAATAATTAGAAATAAGCATGTTGGTTAGTGTATATGCACACTGTTTATCCTGAGTATATGTTCCATGCTTTGATTAAACACAGCACATTCATAATTTAGTAGTCTAATGAAAGCCAGTGGAATTTACTGTGATCCACATGATTAATGTGCTGCCTTTCACATTCATTTTCAGTATGATTATGGAAATAATCATACTGCTGTCTTTTCACACTTCATTCTACCTCATACTCTGTCTTGTTAGTCATCCAAGTAAGTTCTCTTTGAACAGTCTTTCACTATATCTAACTATAAAGATGCAAAGTTTTCACGCGACATATCCCGAGCCACTCACCATCATTTCACATACTGTTTTGTAGAGGGTAACATCTCCATGTATCCCTCATTTTTCCTTCTCTAGTTCAGGATCTTGTGGTTCTGAACCTGTTTTATGTGAAACACGCTAAAAGTTCTTAGTGAATTTATATGCAGTATGTAAAGCTCTCTGCAGTATTAATAGTGAATTCTGTATCTTCTATAGATTACCCTAGCTACATCTGATAAATTCAGTCCTGTTCACTTAAATGGATTCAAAGGCATTTCGGAATTCAGATCCCATCCAAGTTACTGGGATTTGAGATCAGGTTATCCTTATGAATTCAAGCCTCACTGTTAAAGTGCTATTAAACTGTCAAGGCACTGAAAAATGTGTAAAGTATTTAATTATGGTAATGGTTTGTTGGTTTCTGTATAACAGTTGAAATAATTTTGCTGTATTTGGTATCAGTCTGTGATTGGACTGGACTGGTACTTCAACAGCCCTCTCCCCTTTTATTTTTGAATGTTTACATGCAGCTGAAGTGAATTTGAGTGTCTGTTCCCAAACTAACAGTATCTAAACTGCTACAAAAAAACCTCAGTTGAATTAAAATTGTTTGGTTGATGCAGTATCTATCCTCAGAACACTGAAATTTTACAGTACAATGAGATTTATGGAAAAGAGATTTTATAATTGAGATCTTGGTAACGTTAATAGTTATTCCTTGGTATTTTTGTTGTGTTTCGGATAAATTTCCTACTTCTGTAATAGACTTGGAACATCTGCATGTTTACTGGGTTATATTTGTTCAAGAACACTTAACTGTTGCTTTCTGAAGACTTACTTGATAAAGTTGTTAAATCTTGCTATTTGAATATTTTCTGTTAAGTGTCATGAAGGTTGCATCACTGAAATCCCAAGTTATGCTTTGAGTTGTGCTGACATCTGCTGGTCCCCATGAAGTGTAAGCATCAACTTATACTGCATTTTTGATAAGTCTGCTACAAAAATAAACAGACTTTCTTTTTTTTGATCAGATCATTGGCTCTTCTTCCAGTGGATGCGTCTCTCTTTGGCTTTGGATTCCAGCCACATTTGTCACAGGAACCATCCTGGGTGTTTATTTAGGGAGAGCAGCACGCTCTTTACACTCTTTTCAAGATAGCAGCACCACAAATGTGTAATAGCCACGGCTTCCCTTACATGCAAGTGTCATTTAATACATTTGACTTTGTTGACTACAGCACATGCTTATCCTGATGTAACAATTCATCTTCTGTATTTGTTCCATGTTTGGAACTGTTTCATCTCTTAAGCAACTTTCTGAATTAGATGAAAATACAAAGATAAACCTCCATGAAAGTGAGAGCAGAAAAAAGCTGGTCCAGTTTTTTAATGTTTATGTATTTATGTTTGATGAATATAAGTTGCCACTTCAGTCCACAGTTAGACTTTGGATTCACTGAAGTGAAATGTGAGTCTTACCAGTAGGTTGAATTGCCTAGAGCATCCCATTATTAGAATTATATTTCTCCATCTCTATCAAGTCTCCAAAAAGTTAGTGTATTCAGTCTCTCATTTTGCAGATTCACTAGCAATGAGTACTTTCCCAAATAAATCACTCAAGTTGTTTCCTAGCAAAATGCATAGGACTGCCATTTGAGTAAAAGCCTGCACTAAGTACTGAGTACTGTTGATTGCTATAGAAGCTATGGGAGACTTACGGTTTTCTCCAGTAAAACTGGACTTTTTGGTATTGGATGTTCACACATCCTGCCTACATATTTAGGACATTTCCATTTAGCTTCATTTCCTTAACATGCCTTTGTTGCAGTGTGTTACTAAGTTCATTAATATGTTTTTATACACTTCCATGGCCGCCTCATCTATTTTTCTGTTAAAAGACGTCATTGCGAGTCAAACTTTAGGATCTTGCTAGATGTAAAATGCTTACAGCTATGAATTTCTCTGATTCTTTTCTGTATGTTTTTATAAACTCTACACAAACTTACCCCATCAGCATAATACATATCCAAGCTATTTTATCATCATCAAAAAATGACTGGATATTGTTCCCAATCACATATGTAGTTCCCTATCTTTCAGAATTACTCTATAACTAAGCCTCTTAAACGCTATGTTCTTTTAATATAGCCAAAGGAAACAACTATTTTCCATAAAAGCCAAAGTTCATCAGCCAGCTATAATAACAACTTTAAACTCTGGATGCATTAAAAAGAAAAAACAACTGGAGATATACCCCAGTTACCACAATAAAACTTGCCTTTTGAGATTAATTGCAAAAATTAATGCCTAGATGAGTTACATATTCAAAAGACAGAAATCAATGACAATAAAAGAATGTTTTATGAATAATACATATCCCATGGATCAATTTGAGTTGATGGAACAGAAGCTCCAGATCTCTTAAGTACAGTGTTGAGTACTGGTTTGGTTTCCTTCTCACACAGAGCAAAATTCACACCGAGTTTAGAACACGGCCAAATTTAACATTTTACAAAGTCAGCGAGGGCTCTTCCATGGAGCTTGAGAGAGTTACCACACAACCTCGTGGTCAGGTCTGAGAAAGGGTGTGCCCTGTTATCCACCCCCAGGCTTAGTGGAGTTGAAAGTTTCAAACTGATGAACGATGCCCTGAGATGCTTTCTGTTAAATATTCAAATAATGAGTATAAATACTCAAATAACAATATAGCACAGTCAGGTAATTACTCAGAGATGGTGTTATATTAACGGTTTCAGCATCTATGCTACTAAAAGGCATTTTAGTTGTGGGAGCTGCATTATAATCTCCTTAGAGCATGAATTTGGTTTTCTGTTAATCAGTTAAGTTTATAACTCTTAGAAACTAACACGAGGACACTTTTGAGTGTCTTGGCTGACTGTTCAAGGCATCAGAAACAGCAGGAAGTGGACAGACCAAAAAAAAAAGCACAATTTTATAAATTCAGAAGTCAGAATCGAAGCCTCTAAGGGAAAAAAGAAAACTGAGTTAAGGTGACAGAATTCTTTTTCCTGATTTTAGACCCAGTTTAATGTTCTTTTTAGCCTTATAGAATAGGTGTTTCTTGTATTAGCCCAAATGGACCAACAGACAATTGTGCGAGTTCGCACTGAAACCCCATAGTGACACAGCTACGCAGAGGTAAGTGTTTGGTGCACATCTGTCACTCGTTATGTGACAGAAACAGCTACAACTTGCTGGAATCGGCATCAAAGCCTTTGAGTTCTCCTAGTCTCATGAAAAAGCATAAGGCTTATAATTTTCAGTTTCAATTACTTTGTTTCCCTCTAAAATGAGAGTCAGATTTTTGGCCATATTTGTGTCATAACAAATGCAGAGTTTCAGCATTTTCTGACTGATTTCTCAGTGGAGTATAGGATGTTCAGACATGCAGTAACTTGTCCCTTCTGATGCAGATAATTTTCCCCAGTAATTCTTCAGCGAACGTTCTTGAAGTTTTATTCACATTTATCGCGACTTCTAACCAGTCAATATCATACTAATCACAGCTAGGCTAAATAATTCTCTCCAACTTTAAGTTATGCATGCTTTTAAATCCTACTAACAGTAGAAGAACTATTTCATAAAAGTAATATATTTGTATTTAAAGATCCTTAATTACAAGTTTCATCTAATATTTACCAATGTGGAAGCCGTAACCGGAACTATTCTTATACACATTCAGTGCAATTGGATTTCAAAATTAACAGCTCTCCTCCAAGCACCCATTAAAAAAAAATTGTAGGGAGGTGCGAACGACTGCGATTAAACTGTCCAGTTCACTCCATGTAGGCGTTTTGTTTGAAATTCGTTATCCAGCTCAGAAATAGGTTTGCATTGTCAAAGTTTTTCCTACCCAGCAGATGGCATGAGTTTACTGCAAAAACCTGACTGTGAGCTGCTCCTGGACCACCTCCGAGCCAAGCATCCCCACTCATCTGAGCAGAGGGGGTTTCGGTATTGGACGGGTTCAGGAATCGAGCCCAAGACAAGAGATGCATTCATTACCCACGTCTCTGAGGTGGAAATATAGCAGCCTCAAGTACAAGATTAGCACTTAAAAAATAACAGAAATTGTTTCTCTTTCTGGTCTTCATAAAAGCTTCTCACCAGCCCCCCAAATACCTTGTGAATTGTTAGGTCTTGAAGTAGAGATCGACATAATTATTAATAGCTACATTTACAATTTAGCGTTCACTATGAAACCTTGGTTTAAGGCTTCTACCCGAGAACTCCTGTAGCAATTCAGCATAAAGTGGCCGAGAAGCCCACTCGCAGCAGGGTCCTGCACTTGCTGGGAGACTCTCGCGGGAAACTGTGTGACACCCACGCTGATGCTACTGCCAGTGTGCAATACGCAGCCAAATAACCACAGGCATCCCAGCTCCCAGAGAAACGGGTAAAATGCTCTGACAGCATTTTACCAGAGTAGCTATGATGGTAACCAGAACCAGCCTAGCATAAGTTGTGTTAGGCCCATGTGGGGAAAGACAAGCGGGGCAGCTGGGGAGGGGAAAAGCTTCTCTCGGTCTCCTGCTATTATGGAGTGGGGAGAAAATTGCCCTAATTCTTCTCTTCTTCCCCCAGCTTCCTTTGGCAGCCCTTCACATGTACTCACCAGCAAATTGAATCTGTATAGCACAGTAAATGACTTGCCCTTCTAGGCTCTAGTGAGGGCAATATTAACAACTGGAGTGCCATAAACTCAGTTCATCTCACCCACAGACAACAGCACTATCTACTGCAGCCTCCTGAGAGTAAACAGCGATGTAGTGCCCACACAGAGCCCCAGACTACAACTAGAAGCAAAAGCAATTCTCTTTGGTCATCTTCTGATTTTCTGCTTGTTATTCTTCTGTTTGTTCTTGCATTTTAATTGCTAGCTATACCTACTTTAAACGTTCATTTTAGCTACTGAATTAATACCATGAATCAGACAACGTTAATTTACAGTAAGAAAAAAGAAAGAAAAGAACAAAAAAGTACCAGAAATCACCAGCTAAGCCTCACAGGTGAGCCACTTATCAGAAGCCGCAGAACTTAAAAACTTCTTAAAGAGAAATCACTGGGAATTCAAGATCCTAGTCCATTCACAGCTCTTAAGGCCTCACAAGTCGTCTAAGAAACTGGAACTAAGAATTCCATTAACACAACTACTTTGCTTAAAGGTAGAAAATCAGATTTTATAGGCCTTCAGTAGCATAACAATTTTCCTAAATTCAGTATTTCTTGTTCTAGTTCACCATTCCTGAGAGTACCTGATAATCCAGATATATTCAGGAGAATGAGTTTGCTCCTCACGTCATCCATTTTCTGCTGCAAACTTGTAGCACAAAAAAAAAAACAACCAAAAAACAATTAAACAACTAAAAATCCCCACCGCCAAACCTCCAAGCAACTCCTTTCCTTCTGTTTTATAACATGGTAGTGCTTTCACAGGGGACTCCCTTGGCAGTTTCCAAACACATGGGCTGAATCCTGACAGCTGTCTTCAATGTTCTCGGAACTTTTCTCCTGACAACCAGCTCCTCTTAATAGTTATTAATTAGAGTGATTATATTTCAGCTTAGTTTTCAGTTATTAGCTTTGTGCTTCTTTCTGGGAGTTTGAGCTCGATCTCCAAGAGAGAAGAAAATCAGAGTTGCTACTCTGTTAAATACACTTGTGTAGTACGCCTAACCTCCAGCCAGACTCCTTAAACTGTACAGGTGTCAGGGTTCAGCCCTGAACGGCGACTAAGCCCCACACAGCCGCTCGCTCACTTCCCCCTGGTGGGATGGGGGAAGAGAATCAGAAAAGTGAGAAAACTCATGGGTTGAGATAAAGACAGTTTAATAGGTAAGGCAAAAGCTGTGCGCACAAGCAAAGCAAAGTAAGGAATTCATTCAGTACTTCCCATGGGCAGGCAGGTGTTCAGACTTCTCCAGGAAAGCAGGGTTTCATCTCCCATAACAGTTACTTGGGAAAACACACGCCGTAACTCCTAATGTCCCTCCCCCTCCTCCTTTCCCCCAGCTTTGATGGCTGAGCAGCGTGTCATATGGCATGGAATGTCCCTTTGGTCCATTGGGGTCAGCTCTCCCGGCTTCTTGTGCACCCCTAGCCTACTCGTCCCCCCCGCCAGCAGAAGGCAGCTATGGAGCAGCCATCAGCGTACACCTAACATAAATTCTCCTTCTGCTTCTGGGGACCTAAAATAAAACATTTGTGTAACCTTTACAGGCTTGGCCCCCAAAGACCAGACCTGGAGAAGCCTGAAAACCTATGAAACGTGAAGTGCCAAATGCCTGCATCTGGACTGAAATAGTTGGGCTTCCTTTTGGAGTTCAGAGTCAGGCTTGGAGATGGGGACAAGACAGCCAAACACAGAGAAGTGAAATGGATGACTTTTAAATGCTTTCTGTTGGGTGTAATCATAATAAACTAGCTGGGTAGAGAGCACAGAGTAATTAACTTACACTAATGAAAGTTGCTAATATCTCTAGGCAAATCCAGAATTTTATTTTTCTAAAGAGGTTTTCTTCCTACTGTTGTGTTTTCGGTTTGTTTTTGCTTGTATCAAAAAACCAGAAAGGCACAATTTATCCAGCCTAGTCTGTGCCAACTACCTCCGCTTTACGATTCCCCTGTGTTAATTTCTTGTCTGTGAACTCCTGACTCTTTGAAGTAAAACATTGGGTGAGATCTGGTTTGGAGCAAATGAGAATGCAGGGCTGCTGACAAAGGACATCCATCATAGGAATCGCTGCAGAAGATGTCTGCAGTTTCTCCTCCTCTGGTGTGAGTGAACTCACAGAGTTTTCCTCGTGTACTGTCTGAGCACATACTGATTCCTTATTTTTAATCAATATTTTTCTCCCAGAATGGCAGAACCTAACCCGCTAACTTTGTACATATAGGTTGGGG
>Ga0065711_1044404_pt1 | contig 14122 bp, 6 predicted proteins | sample Hoacrofraction12_FD_59098 | JGI IMG/M metagenome (GOLD analysis project Ga0065711, IMG submission 59098) | Hoatzin crop microbial communities from Cojedes, Venezuela - Epithelial fraction 12 v2 (version 2) | ecosystem: Host-associated > Birds > Digestive system > Esophagus > Crop | place...
CCTGTCACTGGGCACTACTGAAAAGAGCTTGGCCCCATCCTCCTGACACCCACCCTTCAGATATTTGTAAGTATATATTAGGTCCCCTCGCAGCCTTCTCTTCTTCAAGCTGAACAAGCACAGCTCGCTCAGCCTCTCCTCAGAGGAGAGATGCTCCAGTCCCCTCACCATCCTCTCCGCCTTTCCTCATAGGAGAGGTGCTCCAGCCCTCGGATCATTGCTGTGGGCTCCTCTGGCCCTGCTCCAGCAGCTCCGTGTCTTTCCTGTGTTAGATGTTTTTGACTTAGGTGTTTATTTTAAATGCCCATCTCACTTTGTTACATCCTTGCTGTAAAAGCAGCTGTGAGCTACAGCTTGATCAGGTGTTTTTTTATGGCAGAGTTGTTGGTGCCACAAGCAGCATTTTTTGGATTCAGCAGAGGACAGGTTTGATGAGAGACGCGAGGCATTTGCAACAATCCTCTTTCATCGACACTACCTCAGGTCTTCAGGGATTACAAACCAGTAGCACTGATACAGGTAGAATCCTTTTCACTGAAGTCTGTAGACTTCCTGTCCTTTGACCTGTGGTTTTCAGTGCATTGCCAGTGTAAATCAGCCTGTAGCTGTCAGCAGTGCTTGCCTAGGTGACATTTCTCATGGGAGTTTCCATTCTTGAAACGTTGTTTCATGAAGCAGGAACTGTAGTGAGGCAGCCAAACCAGTTGACAGGGGCAAATGTCATCCATCTGGCAATGCTCTGGCACAAAGCTGCTGTTGACTTCTCTTGCTTCTGGGAGACGGTACTTCCAGGGGTGTCCCAATAAGGTTTTTATTCTAGAGATGCTTGGTTTTTAATACGCTTTAATTTTGTGCATAGAGTGTTTGTTGTAAAGATGCTTGCAAAAGAGCAAACCTATATTAATGCAAAACTGTACTGAAGTATCAAAACCCCATAAATCCTTTTAGAAGTGCAAGACCCAAAACTAAAAAAGCAGATTTTGCCTACAGCGGCTCACAGCAAGGAAAGCGATAGGTGAAAAGCCTTTAGCTAACACAGAACAAAACCACAGAGTTTACCAATTTTTCCCAGGCCAGGTACCATTGTACAGAAAATCAACGGAGTACCAAGAATTTGGTGTCCCTTGCAGCAGTAACCTGTCACCAGCTCGATGCTCAACCACTCTTCCCATGGGTGCTTGCTGCTTGCAGTGCCTGCTCAGCACGCCATCACCGTCCGCTGTCGCTGCCCTCAGACAGCAGTCACCAGCGGCATGGGACACACGGTGGAGAGCAGCAGTGGATAGCAGTGGGTACAAACAATGCAAAGAAACCTTCCAGTGACTCAAGTCTCAGATGGTGTTCCCGTTTTCTTACTGCTTCCTGGAGAGAGACAGACTGATCCTGCTGGAGCGAGTTGCTCCTCTGCCCAGTTGGCCTGCCAGGCCAGCGGGCAGGCTGCCTCAGGTTCCTGAAAAGCCCACGTCACGTTCCACGCTGACACTCTCCAAAAGTTTCCCAGCGTGCCCTTGAACAATCCATTTTGTTCTCCTGAGGAATAACACGCATAGCGTGTGTCGGATTACTCACGATCAGCTTTAATCAAGCTTTAAGATAAAGTGATGGTTGCTTAGAATCGTAGGCTTGAGAAATGGAACCAAGGTATAACCCAGGGAAGCCACAGCACGCACTGTTAGAAGCCTGTTTACAGCTTCTCGGCGGCTGCTTGTGTTTGGCTGAGCTGGCGTCAGGAGCCAGCCTCAGAAACGGTCCCCAGCACAGGCTGGAATCTTCCTCAGCTTGGACCTCTCTTGGCTCTGCTTTGAAGCCTGGCTGCTGGTGGCCCTCAGAGCAGCCCCTCCGGGCAGGTCAGGCCCTCTCCCTTCTCCCCTGCCTGCCCTTGTGTGCCAAGACATCACCATGTGAAATGGGGACTTTGTGTTTTCCCTCCTGCCGAAAGTTTTTTTGATCAATGCATATTATTTCCTAACGAGATCATGCTCTTGACTTCAGCTTAGTTTGTAATCAGGGGCAACTTGTATACAGCCCTGCGTTTTCGCTAGCTGAAAGAAGCAAGAGTCAGAAGATCTAACAGCAAAGCTAGAATTATTCCTGTGCGTGGGTGTCAGGACAGAGTTGTGAGCTCACAGTTCCCAGCAAAACAGTTTTGAGCAGGATCTCGCGCTGTGCGTCCCAAGCACACCATCCAGGGCTCCTGCCGAGCCGCGGCAGCAGAGGCATGTGGCAGGAGCAGCAGCGTGTCCGACAGAACCACGTGGCCGGCCTGGCTCGTGTTCGCGGCGACGGAACACACGTCGTGATGAAGATCCGCACTTGTTTCCTGCGAGCTCGTGCATGTGAGCAAAAGCTTTGGTGTGTTTCTTTGACAGGTAGCCGTCACGGCTCTGTGGCAGTGTTTGGCACTGGTTCAGCTGCTGCCAGAGCCAGCATTCACAGGAATAGTGCTGCACTGGAAGGAGTCGGAGAAGGGCTGTGAGAATATCTGAAAACCCAAAACACACCTGACGGTGGGAGCCACGGAGCTCAGCCTGTTTCATTCAACGTGCTGCGGAGACCTGAGCACGGTTTCCAAGCGCCTACAAGGAGAACAGCAGCAGGACAATAGAAAGCCCTTCAAGCTACCACATAAACATATCATTTACAGACGTTCATTTATGCTTAGAATTACCAAAAGTCTGGTGGACTGTGGGTCCTAGAAGTGTTTAAATCGGGACTGGATGTTCTCCAAAAGGAACCATGGGTTAGGTTAAAGAAGATCCAAGGGCAGTCCAGCAGTACGCATAGTGCAGCAGATCCCGGTGCCCAGTGACAGGACCAGAGGCAATGGGCACAAACGGAAACACAGGGGGTTCCCTCTGAACATCAGGAAACACTTTTTCACTGTTGAGGGTGACCGAGCGCTGGCATAGGCCACCCAGAGAGGTGGTGGAGTCTCCATCCTTGGAGAGGTTCAAAAGCTGTCTGGACGTGGTCCTGGGCAGCCTGCTCTGAGGGCTGCACCAGGTGACCTCCAGAGGTCCCTTCCTACCTCAACTGTTCTGTGATTCTGTGATCTCTCCTGGCTTTGGGATCTACTGATGGAACTCGGAGTAGATCATCATGCCCTACTGAGCTTCTTTAATTTCTTACGTCTGTGAAATCAGCAGCAGGGCTGTTCCCCAGCATGCTAACACACGTAACAGCAGGATTTCATTCTGCAGAGGTTCCAGTCCTGCTGCCGATTTCCTTCCAGAAATCCCTATTCCAGTCACGTGCTGCTAGTGCTTACGGCTTGAACACATCCTAAACAGTGGCTGGTGAATCCAGGGCACTTTGTTGACAAGTTAATATTTTCTAATTACAGTTATCCAACACAGATATCTGATGCTGAGCTTTAGCAATCAAAACTATAGTTTCATTTTCTGTAAAGATTCCTTATATAGCTAATATAGTATGAAATTATTTTGTGCCACAAAAAAATTGTGTAAGCTATGCTAGAAAAGCAGAAGGTAATTATACCAGGGTGTTGCCTGACATCATACGTGAATTTTGCTGGCCACATATGAACAATTTTTTGAAAATTAATGTGTATATATATGAAAAATAAACTATGTCTTACACTGAATAAAGATTCGGGCTAAAAACTAGTTACTTTGAAAACAACACTATGAAAACTAGCTTCTTTATCTCATGTTTACTCAGAAATCTTAAGATCTTTTAATGAGTTCCCGTTGTGTTTGTAAGGTTGATCTTGGCTACAAACCCTCTCATAAGAAACCTGTTTAAAAGTTAAATATTGTTTGAGGCCAGCACAGAACAGAAATGTGCATTTGCTGATATCAGTCCTAACTTTGTCCCATTTCAGAAAGCTCTTTACAGCTTGAGGATTCCCCGTGTTTGAAATGCCATTTTGCTTCGCGCTGCGGGAGGATGGTGGTCCAGGGCCAAGGTCAGCTGGAGCAGAGTGCTGTGGAGGCAGGGGCACAGCAGCAGGTGTTTGGCAGAGGAACAAGCCCTGGGGCCGGTGCTGGAGTTCACTAAGGGCCGAACCCAGGAGCAGCTTTCGGAAGCAAGAGCCGATCTGTGAAAGGCCTGGAGATTCCTGGCCTTGGCCTGGGAGCTCTTGCTGGTCATGGAGACAAGATAAGACTTCTGAGGAGGGACAAACCTTGCTAGATTACAGCCTTGTTAACTCCAGAGCTCACCCTTCAAATCACATCAAATCAAATCACATTGTGTTGGAATATCTCTGCTTCCAGAGACCGAGGAGGCACAGTTACCTTCAAAGAGTGCACACAGACTGCCTTCCCGGGGTTCTCTCTTGCCGTCTGTGTCCTTCCCCCTGAGCCACAGAGGTTGCTACATCCAGTTATGTCATTTATAAACAAACGAAACAACCAGCTGTCACCCTGTCTCCACTTTCTGATAGTGACTGATCTGTGCAGAATATACAGCTGCATAAAATGGGGAACTGGGCTGAATGAATGGAGAGCTATGAACAGGAGCCAGAATCTTCTGAGCTTCAGCTGAAGGCATTGCAAGATTTCCCTTTGCAGTGCTGGATTAGTTCCTCACCTCTGCCACGCTTCCTCTTGCAGTGAAATGAATGCGGAGGTGTTGCTCACATGAGAGAAATAACTGATGCGAAAACCTGGGAACCAGTGTTGAAACTCAGAGAGTGCTCCGGGTTTCAAGCACTGAAGATCTTACTGGTTTCGCTGTGTACACTGGGTACACTGTGATGAGGTCAGTTTTGATTCGCAAATGTGATCTATACTGTGAAAGCACCACAGCGGAGAAATAGGGAATAGTTTAACACCAGACCCTTGGCCGGCCTTGGCAGCTGTCATCGCTCTGTGTCTCGGTGCACAATCACTGCGTAAGCAATGGAGAAACCTCGTCATTTTGAACTTCAAGATGCAAGCAACCCTTATTTACAGTTACACCCAGTGACCATTGTGCACAGGAAGAGCGTGGTTATAAAAACACAGCTAGGACAAGTCTTACAAGTCCGCCCTACCTGGCTGTGGCAGGATACACGTTGCCCTCACTGGATTAGATATCCTGCAGCAGTGCCCCTGAGGCGACCTAGAGCAGACTAGAGCTGTCACTTCTGGGGGCAGAGTCAGGGTCTTAGGAGCTTTGATGAGCCTCTCTGGATTCTTGTAGGACCTGGAGTCTCAGAGGAGAATTCCCCTGGAGGGCCAGGCCTTAAGACATTTCTTCTGACACTGTATTTACACATCTGAGTCTCTTTGGCCGCGCCTGCTGAATGTGCAGTAACCACCCTCCTGCCCTCATGGCATCTCATGGGTGTTCCTCTACAGCCTGAGTATACGTACGGATGATGCATCCCACAAGCAGCAGCTACTGGTAAACGATGTTTCTTTGCTCCAGTGATCAGAGGAGTGTGTCTCTGCACTAACAAGCTCCTGCACCAAGTTCAAAGCCCTCCGTTTTGAAGCCTTGAGGCTACATTGCAGCAGACAGCTGTAAGTTCAGAGCAAAAAGCACTTACTTCTTTTGTATAAAAAAATACAGTCAGCAAAAGGACAGTTCTGGATAAGATGAAAGTAGATCCAACTTGGGAGGCAGCGCAGCATTTAATCATCAGAACTGGAGTAGAAGATGTAATCTGACAGCTTTTCAACCACTCTGAGACACACACTGAAGGCAATGGCAGCAGTGATTCCCCCCGTTTCTGGCCAACACTTCTGTAACGCATTTGGATTTTTCTAGTCCCTCCTCCAAAGGCAACATAGAGTTTTGCAATACTTTTAAGTAGCATCAAGGACATACTGTTCCAGTTCCGCATCCCTGATGTATCAATTAACTTGCGGGACTTGGAAAGCTTGCCTTGAAGTTGTGCACATAATGTTGATATTAAAAAAGAAAATGCTGCCAACGTTTGTTGAAGTGCCAAAATGAAAGCGCTCTGTTCAGGCTCACCCCAACCACCTCCTTGTTCCCATCCTACCTCACACGACAATCAGACAGTGTCTGGGCGATCCTCCACCCTTTCCTCATTTTCTGTGCAGGGAAGCGTGAGATCAGCAGCTTTCTCCTTTTGTTCATTTTTGTCCTTTGCATGACTGCTATTGTTTTGATTTTTTAGTATTTATTTTCTTAAATAGAAAAAAATGTGTGGGGTATAATGTGAGGATACCTGCAGCCTAGAGAAGCTGTCTCTTGAGGCCCCATTATGCCAGGTCTACTCTACAGCATCACTGAGAGCTCTTAAATTTTAGATTTCCGCTCTGAGTTGCGCTGTAGAGATTTCCTGCTGACTGTAGAGGCAGCACACTGAGATTAACCTGGCTGGGCTAAAGAAAGCCTTTGTGAATGCCACTGCAGGGATTAGCAGGTTTATAATTGCTAATTTGGTATTCCGGCATTTAGAGATGTCTCTGGAAGTCGGAGGTGTTCGTGGTATAGGAGCGTTTACATAGAGCTCCCAGCTGGCTAGTAAACATTCAAAGACCCAAGTCTATTCGTGCCAGGAAACAAGTTCCCTGCTTATAACACAGAAATGTAAGAAACACAAATAGCAACCAAAAGCAAGAATTCTGTGGTCTGTAAGATTTAAGAGATATTTTCACAAAATAGAAGCAAAATCTGGATAACTATGTCATTAGTTACAGTGAGTAACTCACCTGTTCTAGAGAGTTTGGTCACAATTCCAAGCCAACTTCTTTTAATCCATGAAGTTTTTGGCAATGTCAGATGACAAACCACATACATCTTCTATTTATTTCCTCATGTAAAATCAGGAATTATATCCTTACCTATCAAAAACACAAGTACTAGCCATAAAAAACCTTTGGTGGTGCAGAATTCCTTTTGGTAAAACTTCCCGTACTTTACTCCTGCTAATTCTGATGTCTCAGTTCTCAGCCCCTTGCTTTCCCAGCTGTGTAGCCAGCGGGCTAATGACATAAACTAATCAGGAGAGGAGCTTCTGGCCACAGGCTAATTCACACTGTTCAAGGCAAGACAGGCCAACACAGAAAGTGTCCAAAGTGAGGCGTACGTAGCCACCCTTCTGGTAGTACAATATGTGCTTTTAACTACTGGCAGAATAACAAAAAGGAAGAACTCGAAGTCAAATCAGTCCCCAGCCATAAACACCAGGCATTGACTTTAACAACGCTTCTCCAGTACATGGCAGAATGGCACAGAGAGTGAAATTTCTGTTATGATTCATTTTTTCAGCCTCAGAGGTACCTGTCATTGCTCCCCCGTATTGCCTTGTTTCACGGATTCCCGTTATTTTTTATCTTATTTCCAGCCATTTTCTGGAGAGTCATGTTTACTGTTTTCTCAAAACTGCCAAGGAATACAGCCTGCACATGCAGAGTAATCTGGAAAGATTAGCAAAAATGACAGATTTCCAACTGTTAAACTTTTCTGTGTTCATCTTTTCACCTGTACTTGACGCTAAAGTAACAGTTGGGTTCCATTCTCCTGATTTTACACTCCTTCCTTCCTTCCCTCCCTGGTAGACAGCCACCCCCCACACGGGGGGAAGGCGAAGCAAGGCAAGTTTCCATCCTCTGGCTGTACCGAGGGTTCCTGTGATGAGCAGGGAAGTTGTGTTCTCAGCAGCAGTGCCTGGGCCTCTCTCTCTGTGGGTTCAGTGGATTGCAGTTGCGTGCTATGAGGAATTACTTTAATCTTCAGGTACATGTAGCAAAAGCAGTTCACCTTTTAATCCATATTTAGCAAAAGCCTTTCAACACACCTCTATAGTGCAGCCGAACACCTTTAACGCTTAGTACCAAATACTACAGTAGGTAACAAATAGGAGTACACCGGAGTTTAGAGCCCAGGCATTGTGCATGGTACCGGTTTCGGTCTGTGTGTTACTGCCCTGAGTTGTGAATGGGTCATAGAAAGGAACTGTAAGCAAAATGGTCAAGCAATAAGGAATTAAATTGTGGACTCTAGTTAAAAGCTAATTTAGTCTACTATGATTGTATCGAAACAATCTCATAGAAACTAAGTCTTACTAGAGAAAAGAACAAGAGACATAGTTTACCTCCTTGAAAATTCTCCCCATCATACACCTGAAGGAGGCGAGGTAACATGGTAAAGAACAGGAACAGCTAGTATACAAAAAAAAATAATCAAAACATCAGCATCAATTGCTATATGTCTTTTACTGAATTCATGGTGTGCCCTGCATGAGTTTCTGATGTCTCTTCAAGTTCCTTCAGACATTTACACTGTCGATTCTGAAACAAGTAGATCAGAAGCTCTGTAACCCTTCCAGTCAATATTTCTTCCTCTGGTTATTCTCCCACATAAATGGTCATTGAATACAATGTGGCTGTAAGATTTAGGGAAAATCCCTCAGATGCAGAGTACCCATTGGATTTGATACGCGTAAATTAGTAATTACATCAAATTAGGGCCAGGTTTTCAAAAAAATTAGGTTGTTACATGTCTAAGCACCTAATTTGCATGTGTAATCAAATATGTAAATATTCATTACCTCAAATGCATTTCTTTTCTCATTGTGGTGATATATGGAAGACTGAATTCTTTCTGCTTGAAAATTTCACCCTTCACTTTGGTCATTCAAACACATTCAGGGCAGTTGTAGCAGATGTGATACTACAGCTTGACATTAACCTGCTGTACCTGCACCTTCCCCAGCACTTCCAAACATGTGATCTCTGTTCAGTTCCCTGCACCTTCAGCCCTTCAGAGTGATGTTTCTCATGGTAGCTATCCGTCGTGGAGCACGGTTTCCAAACACGTTATTGCAGCTCACACACGTTCACCTCACCCAGGGCCCGAAGAGCAGCTGCTGTGGCCCTCACCCCAGACTGGGAAGCGAAGCACACTGCTGAGGTTATGTGCGACCCAAATCAGAAGATGTGCAGGGCACAGGGCAGCCGGGGGATGAGATGGGATGTTTTTGTGATCAAGGCAATCAAACACTTCTCTCGAGAATGCGGTCCTGTCGTCACATTGGCCTCTTGCTGCAGTTCAAGTCATTTAAAACAGCTATTTCAGATGTGTGGACAGGTCAAAATTTCAGAGGCTAACTCGAACCTAGGGAGCCTCTTCCAGCCGCCTCTATGGTCAGCAGAGAAGGACAGATGCCTCCAGAGGTGATCTGAAATCTCAAGTTAGACATTGCTCCGACCGGTGTTTCTCAGTGTGCACTGTGCAACATCTAAATGTGGTCTGCACAATAAATTAAATTCATTTTTAATTCACAGATATCCTCAAATGCATGAGCACATAAACAAATAATGGGGCGGAACAGTCAGAGTTTGGCCCCAGTTTTATTAGCTGGAAGTGACAGCCAGTGTCAATGCTACCTAACAGGCATATTCCTGGAAAACTAATGGGGCGGGGGGCTCCAATTTCTTTTTGACAAGTAAGAAATATGATCTATAGGTGCTCATCTCTTAGGATAAAATAAACTGTTGCGGGTCCTTGTAATGGTGTACTCCTTATTGTTTGAGTGTTTGACCTAGGACTTCAGCATCTCTACAGAATTTTAAATATTCTCAACTAAATGAAGAGGAGTAGCACTTCAAATGCAGTCTAAAAATCACAAAAATAAATACAAATAATATATTACACATAGAAAACAATATTTGATGTCAAGAACTCTGAGAAAATGGATTTTCAGACTGTGCCCTCCAAATTACCAGACACTTCATTATCTCTTCACCACCTTCTCCCTGGTAATATTCATAGAATGGAATAGAATCACAGAATAGTTTGGGTTGGAAGGGACCTTTAGAGGTTACCTAGCCCAACCCCCCCGCAATGAGCAGGGACATCTTCCACTGCATCAGGTTGCTCAGAGCCCTGTCCAACCTGACCTTGAATATTCCCAGGGATGGGGCATGTACCACATCTCTGGGCAACCTGTTCCAGTGTTTCACCACCCTCACTGTAAAAAAATTCTTCCTTATATCTAGTCTAAAGCTATTCTCTTTTAGTTTAAAACCATTACCCCTTGTCCTATTGCAAGAGGCCCTGCAAATCATTCATCTCCTAGGGCCTGTAGCAGTGAAAATAAAATATTCTCTGTGGCTTCTCAAGCAACAAAGCGCAATGTACAACACTGGGATGTGGCTTTTGCTTACTTTAAGCTGCACGTCGGCCCATTCTAGGCACAGTCCCAGTTATTACTTAAAACAGTATTTCCAAAAAACAAATGCAAAGAAAAGCAGAATGAGAAGAAACAAACAACGAAAAGCAAGGTGGGAGCAGGAGCAAAGTCTGAAAGCAGAACGAACTTCAAGCCCAAGAGGCTGAGGAGAGTCACACAGACATTCACCTCCGCCAGCCCAGCCTCGGCAGCAGGGAAAGCAGAGGCAAAAAAGGGTTAGCATCCACATCCCCCTCTTGCTGAGCACCGGGGATGGGCGTTGATTGCTGGCTGCACCAAGAGAATATCAGCTCACACAGATGTGCAGGGTGGTGCTGAGGATCTTCTCCCTGCTCTGGAGCAATCCACAATCGACACGACGCAAGGGATGGTGCTTCCCACCACAGCTCTCCCGGCTTCTGCTGCACCTCCATGGCTGAACACGCAACGGCCTTTGCCTTTTGTGGTGCAGACAGGGTTGCATTTCTGTATCTGAAAAACAGCTGATGTAACAGGGCTCACTATGACCCTCTAGCAAAGGAACTGCATTGTACAATAAATTGGGGTAGTTGGAAAAAGTAGGCATGACTTAAACCAGAGCTACACACATGTAAATAATACAAATACAATAATAATAATAGTAATATAAACACATTTAAATTTAGGCTGTTCTTTGTTCCTATATTCACAGGTCAACATCTTCTTGTAATTCTTAGTAATACTTGCTGCCCACTTTGGGAAGAAAAGCTTTCCTAACCTACCTTACCCGTTCAGCTATTGTAGTCTTCTAGTCCCTGTAATGGCAAATGTCCTTAGCCCTGAAATTGCTCCATCACTGCTTTTAATTTGGCCTCGTCTCTTACTGTGTTGTGCTTGGATCGCAGCTGAATGATTGATCTGAGCACCGAGCATGAAAAACAGAATCTTAGGGAAAGCAAATGAATGCACTCACTACTGCAGGTACAGCCTGCTAATGAAATTAGGGACCAGAAGCTCGTGTCCTTGTAGGTAACCTTAATCAGCAACATAAAGATTCATTAAAGAACAGGGCATAAATTCAGCTTTTTATTCAGCTGAGTCTGTATCTTTGAACAAGTTACTGCCAAAGCTAATTCCTTTGACTGCAAAAGACTGAAAAAGCATTCAGAAAACAAGACACATTTTTAATTGTCAAATTGGGAAGACTATTTAATATTTAATATCTGCTCAGTGGGGCAGATATTGCTCTGATAGAAATCTATAAAATTGTTAAATTCATTCAGTGAAGTTGAATCAGCTCAGAAACTAGACATACAAGTCCAGATACTAAAAAAAAAAAGTTTACAATACTAATAATAATATAATTTCTCAGTCAACTTAACAACAAGTACGCTTTGCTTGGATGAAGACCATCTCTGTTATATGCATCTGACAGTGCAACTTGCAAAAGAAATACCGACCTGACTGCAGGGGTCACTTTGATGTAAGGGGAAGCTGAGTAGGTCCCTTCAGTGGGTGACCATAAAGCACACTAAAAACTCAGGTTCCTTTCTTTTCTCCCTTCAAGCTTTTACGACATAATCACACTGTCTTAGGAAATCACACATTCACTAGGTCTCAGTAGATAACTACCAGCTGAGCAGGGAACGACTAGTACCACCAGAAAGGGAGGGATTAACTTTGGGGGCGTGGAAGGCCTCACAGTGGTGGTTCAGGCTGCAGCGGGTGCAGAGAAGTCAGAAGCTTCCTGGAGACGAAAGAGAGGATGTCTCAATCACCGGATCAAAACCACTCTGGTCACTGTCACTGAAGTTAATCTCCCATACTGCTTGCAGCAATGTGTTTTTTGCTTGAACTTCACAGGCTCCCTGGAGAGGTGGTTGGTGCCCCACACCTGCCAGTGTTGAAGAGGTATTTGGACAGTGCCCTTAACAACATGTGCTGACTTGCTCCGAATTGGTCAGGCAGTTGGACTAGATGATCGTTGCAGGTCCCTTCCAACTGAAAGGGGCTATTCTATTCTAAATTATTCTATTCAGATGCGAGTGCTAGCACCTAGCTATCCGAGAAGCCAACCTTTGAAAACACTGATTGTAAGTAGTCTTGGTAAGATTTTAAAGCAAGTTTCACTGAATATATTATCTAAAATCTTAACAGCCTGGCTCTGATCGATGTAAAGCAAGAGAACAACCGTTCATAGCTAAAATTAATGCTGTGCAGGGCACAAGCACAAGGTCCACGGGTCAGACCAAAACTTGGTGCCCAAGAAAGTGGTTAGTCTTTGTACAAGTCTGGGATGATGCCATATTCACAAATGGACCAGGATCATGGTTTTTTTCATGGCAATAGAGCAAATTTGTTGACTAGGTTACCACGTTCTGCAGACACCAACAAGCATACCAGCAAATCCCATCTTTGCAACAGAGGATATCATGATCCAATTTCTTGAGAGTGTGTTAGAAATCACGCTTTCTAAATTTGCCTTCTTTTTTATTACGTTTCTGGGATAAACTAGCTTTTATCTTTAAAGAATTCAAGCTGAAAAAAAACCCAATTGGTTTAATGTGTTTGATTGCATAATCAAAATGAGGACAAAATGGGGATCAAATCACCTAAAAAAATGCACTTCCATGTTCAATAATATTCTCTAAGCATAAAGATGGCATCATCTTAGGAGTAATAGCAGTTTTAGAGATATCTATTTCATAAGGCTTGAAAAATAGAGATAATATAGCATAGATAAATCTGAAGTTTGGCATTTCTTGCGAGTTCAAAGCTTATTTTATTCTTTAGAGTTTTTAGTTTGTGGTCCACTGATGTCACCAGCAGAGCAGCCATAACTTTCAGTTTCAAAAAATGCCGAATTAAAGCTTAAAACATTTGGATCATTACTGTGGGAATAGTTGTTGCTTTAGCATAGGAGATTGCCACACAAAGTTGGAATCAGTGGTGTGTTTTGGTATTTTGTTGGCAATATGGTCAAAATCAAGAATTTCAGAAGAAAAATTTCCCGAGTTTTGTTTGATTTAACATTTTGCTTATGCCCTAGAGATAATCAGTATCATTTGTATTTGGAAAGTAAAGCATAAGCTAAGGCTCAGGAAGGGCATTAAAGTGTACCCATCAAGAAATCATATATTCCATACTTCATTGCCAGGAAGAGCCTCCTTATTTGTAGGAGCTGGCAGGAGGGGACTAATGGACCAGCAAATACTTCTGCACATTTGTATGGGTAAGCACTAGCACAGCCTTGATGGCCGCGACAACCACTGCCCCTCAGGGTCATGGCTGGCAAACGAAAGAGTGCAGAGTCCTTTCTGCAGAAGGCTTGTGCCACTGTATGCGGCTTGGGGGGCGGGGTAGGAGGAGAAGATTGCCTCAGGATGAGAAAATGGATGTGGGTAAACACTGAGCAAACTTTGAGAATACAATTAAGAGCCCCTATTACAGTTTCCGTGGCGCCGATGGTCTTCCTGCTGGAGCAGAGCCTTTGGCAAACTGCTGGGATAAGCATTTGGTCAGACTCCTCGTCTTGGTGCTCTGGAGCAATGCCTGACTGTGGCCGGTGACTGCAATCAGCTGCCATCAGCCAAACCCACTTTCAGGCATTTTTATATCTATCAAACTGTTCATCCTCGTTTCACTCCTGGTGTATAGTTCAGAGTCCTGTCCTCCCAAGCTACTCACCAGTCATTGACTCTTTTCATGCAGTTCCTATAGATTTGTCCAGTGTTCCAGGTTGCCTCTTGCTTTACTTTGTTGTTTCTCCTGACGCAGACAAAATTGGTATAGTTAAGGTGTCTTCTGAAGGTTCAAAAGCACTGAAAGAGGGTACAGAGACTTGCCTTGGTGACATTAGTCTGCTTGCAACACAGGGCAGAGCTTAACAAAGGACGTCTTTTAGCTGTTTGGTAGCATAAAACTGCACAGTTGGTCTCAAGCCAGGTGTCTTGGTTTCGGCTGCCGCCGGCAACAAAAGTGCCACGCGGCCACCCCTCCCCCCGCCGGCGTGCGGAGGAGAATGAAAAGAAAGAGGCAGAAACTGGT
>Ga0065711_1044406_pt1 | contig 14122 bp, 8 predicted proteins | sample Hoacrofraction12_FD_59098 | JGI IMG/M metagenome (GOLD analysis project Ga0065711, IMG submission 59098) | Hoatzin crop microbial communities from Cojedes, Venezuela - Epithelial fraction 12 v2 (version 2) | ecosystem: Host-associated > Birds > Digestive system > Esophagus > Crop | place...
GGTTGTGGAGTCTCCTTCTCTGGAGATATTCAAGACCCGCCTGGACAAGGTCCTGTGCAGCCTGCTGTAGGTGACCCTGCTTCGACAGGAGGGTTGGACTAGATGACCCACAGAGGTCCCTTCCAACCCCAAACATTCTGTGATTCTGTGATTCTGTGGTAAGGAAGCAGCACCTGGAAAAGACTGGTGTAAATGTGCAGTGTTAGCTACTGTGCTGTTCTACAATGATACACAGTGCTGCTGAAGTCCTTCCACTAGTGCATGCTAAAAGCACAGAAGCAGCAAGCTAGATCCTCTGTTGACAAGCTAAACTTCCCACTTATCCTGTCAGTAGGTGCTTGAGTGCTTGGAATCCTTTCTCTGAAACAGTCCTGAGTAAGGCTTGCCCAAAATAAAGTGAAAACCATACACCTATTTCAGCTCACGTGTGGCTGCAACAACATACTTCCCTTTTTTGCCTCTGCTTCGGCTTTATGACTTCTACAACAAACCTCATCATCACTATTACTGTGACTATTCATGAAGCGTATGTTGCGTGACGTGGATGGACTCATAACACAGATGTAGCTTACAGTCTTAGACTGTATGTGATGTAATGTGATGTGATGACTTTCATAGAATCATAGAATGGTTTGGGTTGAAAGAGACCTTAAATACCATCTAGTTCCAATCCCCCTGCCATGGGCAGGGACACCTTCCACTAGACCAGGTTGCTCAAAGCACCATCCAGCCTGGCCTTGAACACTTCCAGGAAGGGGGCATCCACAGCTTCTCTGGGCAACCTGTTCCAGTGCCTCACCACCCTCACAGTAAAGAATTTCTTCCTTATACCTAATCTAGATCTACTCTCTTTCAGTTCAAAGCCATTATGCCTTGTCCTATTACTACAAGCCCTTGTAAAATGTCCCTCTCCAGCTTTCTTGTAGGCCCCCTTCAGGTGCTGAAAGGCTGCTATAAGGTCTTCCCGCAGCCTTCTCTCTTCCAGGCTGAACAGCCCCAACTCTCTCAGCCTTGCCTCATAGGAAGAGCAGAGGTGTTCCATCCCTCTGATCATCTTTGTGGCCCTCCTCTGGACCCACTCCAACAGGTCCATGTCTTTCCTGTGCTGAGGGCTCCAGAGCTGGACGCAGGACTCCAGGTGGGGTCTCATCAGAGCAGAATGGAGGGGCAGAATCCCCTCTCTCGACCTGCTGGCCATGCTGCTTTGGATGCAGCCCATGATACAGTGGGCTTTCTGGACCGTGAGCGCACACTGCTGGGTCGTGTTGAGCTTCTTATCAACCAGCCTCCCCAAGTCCTTCTCAGCAGGCTACTCAACCCATTCTCTGCCCAGTCCGTATTTGTACTTCTCTCTGTATCTTAACTTGCTCATATTCTTAACTAGCTCATATTCTTAACTAAATCAGAACTGGAAAGCTACAATGTCTATTCAAGTAGAAACACTCAGAAGTTACAGGTCATGCTGGAGGTAAGGATTCACATGAACAACTGGTGTGATACATACATCTTTGTACACATTTATTTGGAGTATTGAGCAGGACAAGAGAGATGATGGCACTGCTGAGAATTGTGTTGGTGTGGCCAACATTATGATGCTATGCACAGTCTTGCGCTGGAATTTGTCTCAATCACACACTCACAGCACTGACTTCTGCATGCGTTAATCTCTAGATGGCTTTCAGTTAATGGAAATGAGCTCATTTGAGATGATGCTTTTTTTATTACAAAAGTCATCCTAAAATAGCTTGAAGATGGCTGTCTGTGGCACATTGTAGGTGCTTCTCCTTAGGTTAAATGAAGCTCCTCTGTGGTGTCAGATACTGCTAAAAGTACTGAGAAACTGGAGAGTACGCAAAGTTATTCCAAGCTGTCTGAGAATCATGTACAAGAAGAATCCACCACTCTTTATGTTATCAGAAGACTGAAACATGACTTCTTAGAATAAAGAAGAAACAGAATAACAGAAATATAAATTGGTGGTAGCTAAACAGGGACCAAACTACTAAGGGGAAATGGAGAAATCTCCTGTCTGAAGAACAATTGGATATCTCTGTTCTTAGAATACACGGTTTAGCTGCAGACAAGACAGAGTACAGTGGTGAATGAGTGAAAAGAAATGGCCTGTGATATACTGATTAGGCTGGATGATCTAATGATCTCTTGTGATCTAACTTTGACGAGACAATGAGCTGCTCAGTTTAACTGCAGGAAAGATAAGGTTCTGATATAGAAATGCTCTCAGTATAAGAATGGAGGTGTACTTATTGGCAAATAGAGTTAAGACAAGCTGCAAATCTATGATTTAAATTTTATTACATGTTAGCTAATAGCATTTGTTTTTTTCCAAGAACTAAATTTCACAGCTTTTTGTGGGTCTGCTTGGTGCTAAAGCTATGGCACAAACAGGGTTTTATTATGGGGTAGGGACCAGATAGAAGGAAAAAAAGAAGAGTGTATTAGAATGCAGATGGAAGACAAGTAATACTAAAAAGCAGCTAACTCCCGTGTTGGCCCATCTTCACTAAGCAGTCAGGACTAGTAACCCCTTGCCTATATTCTGGAAATGTTTGATTAAAGATAAGCTGTCTTTTTTGTTATTAATGCATCAAGTAATGTATTACCAAGCCACAGCTTTGTCAAGTGCACCTAGAGAGCTATAGCTGTACCTCTTCAGGCTTGCCTTACGGTGCAGGACAGTATGTGTATGCCCATGGAGACCTCTATGCTGAGCTGAAGTCAGGAGCACTGTTAGTTCTCCAGCCTTAAAATGGAGTAGTTCAACTGAGTTGGTTGCTTTACTGGTAGATGAACCTCCTAAGGATCAGCTCTTTCTAGGAAGCTGCAGAAAGCTGTATTCATATCCGCAGTGCTCCATAAGGTAGTAAGAAAATGTATGGTGGTTAGAAAAAAAGAGCAGAAAAGATTTGCAGAGGCATGTTTGTCTTTGTTAACTTCATCACTTATACGTGCAGGGCCGTGTAAAATATGCAACAGATTAGGAACTGCAAACAGAAAGTAGCATTGACACAGAGCAAGCCACTTACCACTGTCAGTTCCTAGAAACATGAACCGAACTCTGGTAATAGGGAACATCAGCAGTGAGTACAAAGACCATAATAAAACATATCTGAATGTGATCTACACACTGATTTACCCTTAACTTACTGCTGCTCCTGATGCATGTCTAGTCCAGAAATCAGAGCACAATTCACAATATTTTTACTTCTTCTAAATTGATCAATCCCACTCTAAAATATACAGTTGAATGTTAATGAAAGACCTAGTCAGAAAATAAAAGTCTCCAAAAGCAGGCTTCTACGATTTTTTCCCAGCCCTCAGTCTTGTACTCTTCATTTTCTTACACGGAGTAAGTATCAACCACTGTTTTGCTAGTTTGAGTAAGCCACCCTCTTTGCTTCATTCTGTTCCATTCAGACCATGCTAGTCCTTCTTTACAGCTATGCCATGCAGAGTTTTTCTTGCATGTGAACGACCATGGCTCTACCCAGCATTCCCAATGGAATGGTTGCCAAATGGAGAACTGATCATGGATATGATAGAGCTCACTAGTCAGGGTGGATGTTGTACACTGTGTAGATACACTAAGAGAGGGAAGCTTTTCTTCAAAGAGGTGACAATAGACAACATAGCTGAGATGGACAAAAAGTGTGATATGAGACAGAAGGTCTTGCTTCCCTAGGATGAGGCAAGAAATGGAGGGCTGATATTAAAAAATACTTAAGGGTCTCAAGTAGATTTGTAGTAAGAGTTTCAAAAATGCTGTAGCTGACTAGGCACTTATATCTTGCTGACTGCACTAGAAGCTGGGTTCCTTATCTGCCGATTGCAAATCCACAGCGTCAGGCTAGCAGCAACCCAGGAAATCTCTGAGGTAGCAGAATGAGGTGGTGGATTCTTCACAGTTTCTACAATGGAACTCTGTCCCACTAGTTTGGGGATGACAGAGTATTAACAGCCATGCATTATAAACCATAGATAGGTGTAACACTAAATGAATTAACTCCTTAAAACATGAGCTTCTCCCTGTCGGGGAAACCTTTTCCTGAAAGATACTATGCTGTGACGGTGAAAACAGGTGGCAAAGAGCCAGGTTCTAGGCTAGGTAGTTTATTTCCTAGGCAAAAACACGACCCATTTCTCTAGAGAGGCATAATAATACCCCCTTTTATGAGGGGGTATTCTCTATCACCTCCAGCAATGTTAGTTTTAAAAACCTTTAGAAACCATCACTAGCTCTCCAGGATCAAGGACACTGTTCCTGAATTTTCAGGAAAAATTACTATGTGATCTGGCATTTCCAAACTCATATTCAGTTGGACATATATTTGAAGTAGCTAAAATAGTCTGAAAGGGAGGAGGGGAAGGAAACTCCATCTTACTAATACAGTGCTAACAACGTTAAAAAAAAGTGAGCATGCCAATTGTTAATGCAACATTTACAAAAGTCTTTGCAGGTTTTATCCAAGCTGTATCTCCGTCCAGCTAGTGAAAATGCTGTAACCTCCCATCCAAACACGCCCCTCTAACCCTTACTAATTCCTACATTTTTCTCATTCCTCTGCTGTAATGCTAGTTTGCTTACTAAAGTGTGGGTACCTAACTTGAGGCACAGCTGCTACTGTTTGTGAGCCAATCCATAGGACTGTGCATATTTTTGAAACACTAAGGCTGCTGTTTCCCTGTAGAAAGTGAAAGTGTTTCCCTGATAATGCACAACCAGCTGGCTGACCAGTTTTTGCATATGTACAGTCAAGGTCTATTGTTCTTCATTTTGCAGTGTTCTGAGAGATTCACCACTGATTAGTGTCCCAAAAGAAAACTTACCATCTCTTAATCGATTCACTCAGAATTCCCAGGAAATTCTTCATGCTCATCAGATCTTTAACGAAAACAAGAGTAAAAGATGTATTGCTGTCTGACCTAAAGGGATTTATTAAAGATACTTTATGCAGGATTTAAATAGACATTTATAAAGCAAGAGAAACTTTGAAAACAGTAACTTTGTATGTTATTACAGACAACTATGGATGAAAAATAAATGTGATGAACTATGGTATGAAATGCTCTAGCTTTTGTTTAAGCTGAGATTTAATGTCTTAAAAAGACATTTATGTTGTGGTATGTTTCCTGGACAGAATATCTATGTTATATAAAGGCCACTGAAGTGCTCCCTTCCCCCTTCTGTTTATAGCTTTTTTAGTTCATATCAATCGTCATCCGTCTGAACATGAAAAGCCACCTCTGATATTTTTCCCTTAGTGTTTTCTCTGTCTGCAGCAATCAACAAAAAAAAATATAAAAAGAAGAAATCAATGAAATTTTATCAAGCATGAAATGGCATTTTAACAAAACAGGGGTTTTTGCTGAAGTAATGTTTCAGTAAGGAAGGAAATACCATTGACTTTATTACAGCTGCCTAATGTTTTCCACGAACTGCAGAAAATAATTCACTGTATCTTAGTGACCTACAATAACAGCTGACTGCTTGCACTTGATGGAAATGTGATTTGTGCCTACTAGAAATTAACTGTTTAACTTCTCCATATTCTTCTCTCTGGTAACACATTAGTTCACTTTGCATTCTGTTTTGAACTGCTTCCTGAGATGCACACTCCAGTAAACACAAACACCAATTGCTATGCAATGTTCTTCCATGAAAGAAGAAAAATACAGGCAGACTGCATATTTCTGTGAGCTGTAAAACCCATGCTGGGCTCTAAAAGACTGCATTTAAATGAGACCTCTTCTTTTTAATAGTCATTTTATCTCAAAGATTCAATGACATAATAAATACAAAGGAACATTTCTGACAGTTGCACATGTGCAAATACTTGCATACACATGCATACTCAGCTGAAATTTCCAGAGTGAGAGTGTTAGAGAAGATGTAAAATCAATAAAGATTCAGAGCTGGACTGGATGAAGTGACAATGTAAAGGGAAAAGTAATAGTTTGTCTAAGTAGCTTGCAGAAAAATGAGTGGGGATGAGGCAGGAAGAATGGGAACAAAATCTTTGTCTATTGAGACATGCTGGAAGATTTACTCCCACTGTTTTTGCTGCCTCTGAGAAACACGAGATGGATGCAAGCTGTCCTGCTGCAACTGCTGCTGGAAGTCCGACAGATTTCATATTCACCATGTCATACTATCCCTTCATTACACAACTTACAGAATATGTTTTGTCCTTACTCAGTAATAGCACCAAAATATTGTACGCACATCTATGAAGATAATACTGTATGTATGATACATAGTATCTAGCCACATAGTGTAAAACTGTATATGTAGGTACATCACATATAGAGTACCTATGAACATATACATCTACACTGCATGTATACACAACCCCTAATGGATAGCTGTGCTGTTTACTAGGGAAGGAGAATTTGGCTGGGGATCGTAAGCAAGCCTTACCTTTATAGAAGGTGACCTGGGATCCTTCACGCCCATTCAGAATAAACAAGAACGAACTTTTCACCTTTGAATTTGACCAGTAGTGTATGCCTCCATAATTTGTATGAAAAATAGATACGGCATGTATAGAGGACTCTTTCTTCACACTTGAAAAGCAGCTGTATATCTTTGAAGTGTGCTGCCTCTTTTTTCTAGTCTTACTTGTTCAAATTAGAATAACTAGCATGAATCCAGGATTACTTCCACTGAGGTATTGCAACTACACAGAGGTAAAACTAGTGCAAGGAGACCACGGAGTCTCCACACTACCATTCCACAGCAGTTGGATTTTGTTTTATGCTTTCAAATGTGTGAATGGAAGGACCACTTCATGTTACTGAAATGAAACAAGACTATAAGCAATGAAGTGTTCAGACATTACTGGAACTGGAGATCATCTCTCTTAAAGTGGTTGAGACACTGTATTTTTAAGATTGCTGTAGAAGTCTAGACCTCCATTTTACATGCTAGTCAGAAAACATCATAATGAACACTACAGTGGCTCTCATCAGCAAAGAAACTGTTTTCCAACTCACTCATGGCAGGATGACAGGGTAGCACTCACTGAAACATGAATATCAGTTCATCAGAGGTCTATGTTTAAAATATTAAGTAGGTCTGCTTATGAGCTAAGCTCCCTTCATATCAGAAGCCAAGAGAACATGCCTGTTATTTAATCCTACCCTTTCTCATCTATAACATCTCTATAAATTCTCCACTTGAAAGTACTGGACCCATGTGTAAATTGCCTCAAGTTAGGTACGTCAACTTGCAGCTGGGCTCAAGGAATAGCTGAAATATCAAAGTGAGAAGGAACCTGTGGTTGTCAAACTACAACAAGCTTATATAATGAAAAGTTTGACTCTTCTGTCACTGGGAGGTCATTCAACAAAACGCTGTGAAATTTTTCAGTGTTTTGTTGGGCTTTTTATTTATTTCATCTTTCATGTCAAAGGGAAAGGATTGGGTAATCAATTGGCACAGGCTACAAGCAGACTTCACACCCCCGTGAGTACCTTCATACCGAGTTCACTTTTACCTGGTGAAAAGAAACTTATATTCGTATAGACCTATACCTTTCCTTTTCAGGCATTTAAACGAATGAAGAAAAAACATGCAATGTAAATCTTGATAAACAGGTTCAGAATGATGGCCATATACTCAAATATAGTTAAAATCGAATTCTACAGAAAACCAAATTCACTGAGAGCTGTGTCATAGCAGGCTGTTCAGGTGAATGTATCCCAATGGTAGCTTATGTCGTTCTTGCAAACTGAAGGTGGATATGTCTGACAGATTTTGTCTTGCTTAACTTCATATAAAACATCTATATGATGAAAACAAATGTTTGAACCATTCTATAAAAAACACTGCAAAGCTTTCTGTCTCGGTGGGTATTGCAATAGCATGCTTCAGACACTGCTTATGTAGAAAATATCACTCACTGATAGCCATTCTTTATAACTAATTTCACTTGACATACTCTTTGGGATAGAAGAAGCAAAATACAGATGCCTAAATGGCTTTTTCTACACCATTATTTTCTACCCTTCACCTTCTCTTCTAATATCCCTTCACACTAAACTATTGCCTCAAAATTTTTAGTCTGCCTTTATGTTGCAATCTTTCTCTGCCCTAGTAGGAATTAATGACAGAGTAAAAAGAAAGTTATATTTGCCATATTGTTTTTGCGCTTCTGTGATCTTAACACTCAGGTTAGAGAGGTAAAATTGATTCTATGTGGCATTAAAATGTTTACAGTATTATTTTCAATATTTTTCATAGAGTGACTTAATTTCTTGCTTACTTTTCAATGAGTGTTAAAAATGAAGCGGATATTTTTAGTTTATAATAATACCTGGGTATTATTTCCTAGCTGATTTAGAGCACATCAACATGCACAAGTAGTTTGCTTTCCTGGACTTACCTACACTGAATTCTGTATGTTGTCACGTTTGCACATTTTGTTATCTTCCCTTGAAGTTTGTCACTAGACTCTTGCCATTTTGCCACACCTTATCCCTCTTCCACCAACACTTGTAACAATTCGTAAGACTCTCTATTTTTTTTCTCCAGGTTAAACACCAGAGAGGAACTCTCACTTAGAATAAGATCTTAGAGAGTCCTAACCAAATATTACGATACTGTAGAATTTTATATTTTAATGTCATTATTAAAAAAATGCCTTACTGAAAAAAGTGCACTGAGGAATCTGCACAAAGATTACTTACAACACCAGTAGATAATGGTGCTCCCAGTGGCACCAATGGCATTGGGAATGACAGCACTGTAGTAAATATAGTTACAAGACATTGCTGTATCAGTGCCAAGGCAGAAAAGAATCAGTTCCATAATCTTTGGTTATATTTGCACAGTATTACTTCAAGAATATAACATAAAAATCACACTTCTTTTTTCCTAAAGGACAACTTCCAGATGAGCATGTAGTAATATCTTGTACACTTTCTCATTCCTATCTGTGTACACATTGTCCAAAAGTGTATGTACTGATTGTATTGTCTTCTACTGCCAACATGATTGTTCTTAAATACAGTTCAGAAGATGAGATGGTTAACTAACTGTGCCCTTTCTCAGGTTACAGCCAATCTTACTTACAACCTGGGAAGTTGAGAGATTACCCTTCAATGACTTTATCCTTGTATGCACCAAAGCAAGTACAAGTAAGGAGTGTAAAATTAATCCCTGTAGTGTTGTAGACGTTTAAAAGTATTTCAGTTAACGGTTGCAATTCAGTCTCAGCTTGGTGAGTGGTTCAGTATCTGATACACCAACACTTTCTTACTGTAGCTTCTTAACGGAAGCTGAGCATATTTCTCTAGCGCAGTTCGGTGCATGTAACTGCAGCCATGTCAATTACTGTATCATGGGTGTGTAGCAAAACACACCTCCAGTGTTCTGCTTGGCACGTCTTTAGTGAGCTGCCAGCTTTCCAGACAAATGTAAAAGTCTAGAGGGTACTGTAGCAGAGAAACCACAGTGGAGTGCTACAGCAAAAGAGTTAAGATTGGAAGCCCTACAAAATATGAAACATTAATAGTTGTAGTACAAAAAGCTATGTAAATAACATATGGTAAGAAGCTGTATTTTTGCATGCTAAACTAACTGATCTTCTGTGGAAATACAGTCTTCTCTCATACTTGTTAAATATATCCAGACAATGAGACAGCTTGCTTGCCAGGTGGATTTTCTTTCTTTTTTTTCCTTCAAATCTTGTGGAATAGTAAAGATAAATCCATGCCTAGATCACCACACTAATTGCTGAAGAGAGTGACGCAAGTCCATGTAAGTGAAATATCTGATGTTCAGCCAATATTGTACTTTTCAGGGGCCTTAGCTAAAAGGAACTTGCAATAGATGCTTGACAGAGAAATTGGAGTCTCTTGCAGGTTTGCCTCACTTGGGAGTTCAGTGCATGGTGGCTTCCATGTCTGACATCAAGAAGTACCTTTCAGTGGCATCTCTCAGGTCTACCAAGGTGCTCTGCCATTTCAGACCCCTGCCAATCCATGCACTCGGCCTTCCACAATGAATACAGTGAGTGGGACATCTCTTTTTCGCATGCTAAAAGGACTCTCTGTATGTATCTTGTTAGGAGCTGGTGCAGGCAAGCTGTCTCTGGAATGGTGAGACAGCTCATCTGTAAATTGGTTTTGCTTCAGTTCCACAGCTGCAAGAGCAGCAAACACTGGAGCCAGACGAGTCCAGAGAAGAGACTTTGCTAAAGGCTGGCCAGGAAGCCAAGCCACAGGCAGAGACACTGGTACATAAAATGCATTCCAGTGGTTGGCATCTGGGCCCTGCAGCTGCCAAGCACACCCAGTGTGTGGCCATGGGTGTTGGCTTCAATACTAGAACATTTTGAGGAGGAGGCCAACAAGCAGCAACCAGAGAAGACAGCGCCAAGTTACTACAGAAATTACATTCATGTGCCAATTTGCTTGCTATTTCAAAAGACAAAATTTTATCTCACAAGTATTGTTTTGAACATACCCACATGACAGTTAACAGAAATACGCTGATATTTGCTAGTAGGGGGAGGGTAAAATACTTATATAAGTGAAACGATGCTCCTTGGGGCACTGGTTAACAAAACAAAACCATATCCATTATATTCTTCCTTAATTAATGCACAAGTTTCCTTAGAGACCACAGCTCTGTTGGGGGACACAAGGCTGGTGTATTTCTTTCCAAGAGACAGTGTAGGTAGAGTTATATAAAACAAAGATAGAGGTGAAATGAAAGATACACAACAAGGCAAGTTTCAGCTCCAAAGACAGGCTTTGTGCACTATTAATGTGTGAGCAGGTCAGAGCATCATGTAAAAACAGAAAGGTTGTATTAAACCTTTAGAACAGAATAGAATTGAACACATGGCTTTGAGTACAGTATATCTAATAGGATACATGCTACGCACTCGCAAAATGTATCAGGCTGTATATCCAGCTCTCTTCACTGGAGATTATGTCACAACAGCCGACTACATTTAACAATGTGTTAAGAGCATACGGGGTCAATGTATAAGCAGAATCTTTACCTCCCTCCTGGGAGAGTTACCTTTAAAAAATACAAGCCCTTAGGAACTGAAAACACTTGAGCTGTGGTATCAAAAAATTCATACAGGCTAATTTACCAAACAGATCACATGTTAATTAGCCAAAGGGATTCTTGTTTTAAACACAGCATTCATTTTGCTTTGAATGAGGCTTGAGCATGTTCCTCCTGCACGATTCTTCAGTCCCTGTCCCCCCAAGCCCAAAAGCAATGCTGGGGTACAGTGCTTCTCTGAAGGAGAGCTCTCTAAAAACGTGAGGGTGAGATCCTGTCTCAATGCCTCTCGCAGACCTCCCACCAAATCTTCTCACTTCGCAGCATCTGCAAATTCAGTTAAGAATCTGAATGCCAATCAATGGTTTTCTCTGGCTCAGTAATCACTCACAATAATGATTTTGTTATTGAAACTTCAGCACGAGTTCTGTTGAAGATTTACAGGCCAGAATGGAATCCCCTCCCTGGCCTTTAATTATCCTAGCTCTATAGTGCTAAAAAACCTAGAAAAAAAAATCAAAAGCCACTGAATTAGGCAGATACAACTTTACAAGCTCTTGGGACATATTAATTGAGAATAGCAACATGGCCAACCAAGATAAAAAATCCTAAGTTTCTATCATATATGGACATGAATAAATAAAAACAAAACAAGAAACCTCAAATTGCACCAGAAACCTGTCAACAATCCACTCTCACAATTTTATTCTGAGATCTCAGCTTTTAAATGCCTATCTCATTCAGACTATAAATTAGTGGTGAACCCTTCAGCAGTTAAAATGCCAAGATGTAACAGTCACCCTAGTTAATAGGAATGTTTTCTTAACACAGTTACTAAGATTGCAAAGTGAGAAACAACTACCTTAAATCCTAGTTTAACTCAGTATTTTGCCTCTAAATGTAGCTGTTGCATATTAAATGTCCGATTTTAATCACTTTGTTATAACTGAGAATTTACTCACCAGATTACCATGTTCATATCAATGTAAAAAATTGTATGTGTATCACAGGAGAGCCTGTGAATTCAAATGGTAATGAGATCTTTTCTTTTCTGTTTCTGTGTTATTGGACTAGATTGTGCTGTACTGGGGCTTCTTAACAGTTTGATGTCTGTGGAACAGATGGCTGAACAGAATGAGTTACTGATGCAGATGCAAAGTTGACACAGAACCATCTCCAGGCAGTGATAATAGAGACGGATGGCTCTGGGAGGGAAAGTTCACACATCAGCGTGTCTTATCAGCACACTGTAGACCCTAAGTCCTTGATATTTCAGCTTGTTCTCGAGAAAGATGACTTATCTTTCCTGTTACACTCATTTTGTTTCTTTTGCTACTTGCCTTTTCATGACAAATGCAGGCTGAAGAAATTTAACTGTAAAGATTAGTGGTATTTTCTTGCTCTTCTGCAGAAACCCTACTTGCAAGACTTGTTACAAATAGCTTAACTAGGCAGCACTTTAAAACACCATTTTGTTTCTCCTTTTAACAAGGATCTCATTCCTGCTCTATCCTTGCCTTCTACTCAGCCTTCTGGGAAAGCATTTCCATATACCAATATGTAAAATGTGTGGCCACACTAAGCATCATTATCTTGAAAACTCCTATACACTGGTGGCAATAGGAGATTTATCAAGCATCTCAACTGTTGTCTCTTACGTTCCTCTGCTGTGCAGTCCACTGGTCAGTCTGTCATGAGGTGGTGACTCTTGCAACATTGCATTCATAGTATTGAGAACACTTGAGGTATTTTTTTAACTCTTCCTATGTTTTGTTTCACTGGAGCACACACATCCCATCATATGTATAAACTGGATCCATCTTCACCTTCTGAACTAAACAGTCAGTTTGTGCTCTTTTCTCATTTCTCTGAGTTACAAGACTTAAATTCAGGCACTATCGTTGAAGAAGGCAGGAAGCTAGCATGAGGACAGGTCTTCTTTCTTCCCTTCTTTCTCACCCCTTCTCATTATTATTGTTATTATTATTAATTCATAACTGTTACTGTATTCTTTGCTATTGCAACTTTCTCCTTCAGTCTCCCATCTGCTGTGAAGCCAGACCTCTCCCAACGCAGCCACAGCTGCACTGAAGCTGGTGCTACAGTCTGGTTCAGCAAGCAGCGGTGGAGCCCTGAGCTCCTCTCAGGGAACACAACTGCTGAGTGGGAAAGAGCTCTTTATTCATTCTGAGCTTTTAAGCAACAGCCAGGAACACGCAAGTGCCTACGAAGAGGAAGTCAGCAGTTGTCTTGTGACAGGTTACATAAACTGAAGGTTTGTAGTTCCAATAGGCAAAGAGAAACCAGAAAAAGCTTTCTGCAGCAGAGTCCTCAAATTAAAGCAATAGGGATTTGCCACAGCCAATACTCCCCTCACTGGAGGGCAGGCTGTGCTTCTACTGGGGTCAACCCAAAGTGAGAAACTCCCTGTGGTGCTGGCTCTCCTTGGTCCCCCTGGGCAAGGGTAAGCCCCTCCAGTCCAGCCCAGCCACTCTCCTCCAGTCTTTTTCTCTCAGGATGCATTAACTCTTGCCACACTGACACTGCCGCCTGGACCAGGGCCCGTGCGAAGCACCCCAGCTCGGGTGTTTCGCGGTTAGACCAAGTTCAGGTCACTCATTGCAGCCCCACTGGTCTCTGGTCCTTCCGCTCAGCATCTGCCAAAGCGGCAGCGGCTGGAGAGGGCACAGGTGACACCCTCGGACAGGCCCACGCTCAGTCCCCTCACGGCTCCGCTGGCGGCCACCCTCGCATGGGTTCCTGACGCAGGCGCGAAGCGGTCGGGAAGGGGAAGGCCCTGCCCCACGCGGGATGGATTTGCTCGTGGTTGCTCTCACGCAGCTTCGGGAGCAATTTCTCCACCGCTGCGGGCCTTCCCCTGAGGTGGCCCCCCGCCACACGGGGATGGCACTTTCCTCATCCCTCTCGCGCAGGACGAGACATCTCCGGCTACGGTGACGAAAGCGCCTCTGTCCCCTGGCCCCGCTGGCGGCAGCGGCGCCTTCCCGTCGGCTTCTCGCGGGACGCGCGTGACCGCGGCGGCGCGGCGGGGTGCGGCGCGGCGGGCGTGGAGCAGCAGCG
>Ga0065711_1009097_pt1 | contig 14121 bp, 14 predicted proteins | sample Hoacrofraction12_FD_59098 | JGI IMG/M metagenome (GOLD analysis project Ga0065711, IMG submission 59098) | Hoatzin crop microbial communities from Cojedes, Venezuela - Epithelial fraction 12 v2 (version 2) | ecosystem: Host-associated > Birds > Digestive system > Esophagus > Crop | place...
ATAAAGACAAAGATAAAAAGGTCATGCCCCATTTTATATGCTGTCAATCAGAAAAATAATTTAAACTTCTTAGTTTATAAAACTGCCACCCTGATGTATATTATATTCTCATGTATTTGAGAATTTTTTAATGAGTTACAATAGAGAGCTATGTGTGAATGGAGTTCAAATACAAAGCTTCCTCAGGCCTCAAAGGAAAACATGACCTTTCGTCCTCCTTACATTCTGGCAAAAGCTTCATGGCCAAAATTGTAATCTCCCATTCCATTTTTTTATCCTAGCTAGAATTCACTGTTTTACAGTCAGTCACCATTCTGACTTAGATCCAAATAGGTTATTTTTTACCTCTGAGGACAGAGTGCATTCTAGGAGGTAACAGGCCTCTGCTGCATAATAACAGAATAGCGAAACAGCTAACTTATTTCTTGTGCAGATATATATATAGATATATAGATATGAAATACAGCAACCATTAACATAGAATACCTGATAATTTAGATGACCCAGTTTAGTTTAATTTATATTACCTAAATCCTCCTAGAATGAACTGTTACCTCTCCACAAGCTCTTTTTCACAATCAAAACTTTGCCAGCACTGTTCATGTTGGCCAGAACGTTACAAGCCTTAACAAAGCAACCGAATAAATGAGAATGCTTACCAGCAGCAACTACAGCTGGAGGCGGCGAGCCTGCCTCGCCACCGCTTGTTTGGCTCATGGATGCTACAGATGTTTCTCTGGAAGGTGGTAACTGCAGCTCCTTTGGGAGAAGGTCATAGACAGATTCTGTTGAACAAAAAGCATTTAATCAAAAAATTATTCATGCCCTGTAAGAGAAGGAAATAATGTTTTGGCCTAAAAGATACAAACTGTAATCCAACCTTTTCAGAACCTTTTGAAAACGTTACATTAAGTGCTTGGAGATCTTAACATCATGGAATACAGTTATTTCAGAAAACAAACAAACCACGAAAGCATTAAGAAATACATTCCCAAGACTGAAACAAAAGGACACAAATTTGTTCAAACAAAGAAGTACTTCATGAACTTCCACGGAAACTGTACTCGTTTAGAATGAAAGGGAAGAATCACACGAGAACCAAATCTGTTCTCAGAACTCAAACCGTGCAACTGACTTCCAAAGAAAAAGACTAATTTAGTGCTGTCATCCACGGAATATCCTATAAAGTCCTCCCCAATACGTCGATTCTTCTTAGGCAAGATCCCTTACTTCCATTTACCTACAACTTTTTTTTTTTCCCCTCAAATTATTCAGTAAACTCATGCAGATGCTCCAAGAAAGCAGTCTCCACTAACAAAGCGGCCAGTGCCAGTCCATTTTACACAGAAAGCTCTTTGACCTCACTGCGGCAGATCCTGCGCAGTAGTACAACCTCTTCAGAATTTTTTTGGTGACTTCTCCATTGTGAAACAGCTATGGCCACCACACAGCTCATCTGACACAGCTTCAGCAGCCAAGCCCCAAGCAGTGAAGTCAACAGCCTCACACTCAACCTTCTTCTCGGTGCTTGCTGATGGTTCAAAGCAAGCCACTGCCTACAGTCCGATGGCTGCTTCGGAGTCCAGTCACCAAGAGCTCTCACTGCACCCAACGACTGAGAACGCATCATGGAGTTATTCCGAGATAACAACTCCACTCGGGCATGAGCACACAGCTGTAAACCCACCTCTTCGAGGGGATATGCTGAATGTGCATCATTTCAAATACCCGATTTGAGATGTAAATAACCTGGATGAACAGCTATAAACTGAATCAACAATTCTGCACCATAAAACTTCATGAAGTTCCTTTATATGTATTATTTAGGTGCCTGAGATGGATATGGAAAACTCAATGTGCATTTTAATAAAGCTCTTTTTTCCCCCAGGAAGCAACAATTATACTCGATTGATCCTCAAGTAAAATATACTTGTGCAGCAATTCCTCTGTAAAAATCAGAAAACCCACGGAGTCATTAACTGAAAAAATTGACTAAATAATCAAAGAGAAGTTATACTGATATTTGAACAAGAATGTCTGAGGAAGGTGAAGGAAGTAAAGGATTTTTCTGCCAACGAAACACAAGTGCTAAATTCATGGCAAAGAGATGCAATAGGTGTTCACCCTTAGAACAGCAGGAACAAACAGGGCACTAGAAGATCAATGTTACCTATTCTGCCTTGGATAAAAAAAAAATTAAAAATACACCAGCCAAGTTCTGGCTGGACTGTCCACTGAAGAAGAGTAGAGAAGTTGTGCACTGGCTTGCAAAAAGGGGCACATTTGATCTACTATAATTTAATACTCTACACAGTTGTATTCACAGCTTTTAACAACAGGGAGGACAGTGCAAAATCCAGAACTAGGAAGCGAAAAACCCGGTTACTTGTTCAAATAGTCACCGTCAGGCAGTTTCCACCCTGGCGCTACAAGGACAATACAACTTACCATCAGGTGTCATTGTAAATTCAAATCTGCTCTAACATACGGAACCCTTAGAGCAAGAACCCTATTAATGTACTTGCGCTGACTGCTAGTGGGGATTTGCAGTCTCGGTTCTCCTCTTTCTTTCATAAGCTGTGAAGCCAGTTCTTAGGTNNGAAGCCCAGGGAAGTTATATTGAAGAACGAAACGTGTGTGCCCCTTTCCAAAAACAAGCCAGCGTAACTCACACTCCCAAGCCACCTCATGCTCTACAAGCACAGGAACGCAGCCTGCGCTGCATATTTTGCAGACATTCTTTATTTGTCTTGCCACATTCTGGAAAGCTTCTGCGAACCACAAAATCCCAAGCAGTTTTCAGATAAAATGTTTACTTATTTCCATGTTAAATGGCCTCTATAAGCTTGGCTGCTGGCATAGCTATCAATACATCCAAAAATTCTCCAAATAAAATGTGGTGTTTGGAAACCACAGGATGTGCGTGGATCTATTTTCTGCTGAATTACAAATTTTCTTCAAGCTGAGTATTCAAGAGACTGAAGAATGAAAGGTGCAGATTTTGTCCCAACAACGAAAAGCACAAATACCAGCCAAAGAAAAATACAATTATAACATCCTACTTGACATCCCTGTGCCTCTAAGTGTTGCTGTCCCTGCAGGTAGCAATTCATACAACAGCTCCAGCCAGCAATCCCTCACACATGAGGGCCAGCCTTTACTCTGGCTGGCACTGGTACTACTACCTACAGGAGGCGAGTAAAACCCAAGCTCACTTCTGTCAAAGAAACACCCACCTGCAGATGCTGAGCGCTGGAGCAGCTGCTGCACTGTAATTACCACCCAAGGTATCCAGCATAACCTCATAAAGAGAAGGCTGCGGGGAGACCTGAGAGCAGCTGCCAGTGCCTGGAGGGGCTGCGAGAGAGCTGGAGAGGGGCTGTGACAAGGGCATGTGGTGATAGGACAAGGGGTGATGGCTTTAAACTGAAAGAGGGGAGATTTAGACTGGATATAAGCAAGCAATTTTTCACAATGAGGGTGGTGAAACACTGGAAGGGGTTGCCCAGAGAGGCAGTGGAAGCCCCATCCCTGGAAATGTTCCAGGCCAGGTTGGACAGGGCTCTGAGAGACCTGGTCTGGTTGCAGCTGTCCCTGCTCACTGCAGGGGGGTTGGGCTAGACGGCCTCTAAAGGTCCCTTCCAACCCAACACATTCTGTGATTCTATGAACTCTTGGCAGAAGTTTAAGCTCAAATCCAAACTTTAAGAAGAAAAAAAAAAAACACACTAGTTCCTGGCTTTTCTTCAGAACGGACGTAGCCTCACAGTCTACAACACATCTTTAGTGAGCTGGGTTACTAGGAGCTATTATTTCAAAACTCTGAGAAACCTTCTCTCGGATTCTACCCAAAATTGTTTGGGCACCTTTAAGAGAGCTTGCTGCAACAAACCTGCTCTTCACAAATCAGACTTCAAATGAAACTTTGTGTTTTCACCTAAACACAGGCCAATGTTTATATATGCTGCACTATAAATAGCATTAAAGCAAAACCTGACAAATTCCAGAAAGATTAGAGTTGTTGCAAGGAAATTATTTCTTCCCCAGAGGATATAGTTTCCCTCCACCCCTGATACTGTATTTAAATAGCTAAGACTCCCTCCCCTATTGATCCGCTCACCTCTATCACCATGTGCATGCACACGCACACTGAATATATGAAATTTACTTCTACAATTTTAGACTTATTCATGTGGAAAACACCCACAAAGAAGAAAAGGCTGTTGTGTGAATGCAGTAGTATATCTGAAAGCAAAAATAAAATTCAGCATCATTATGTATTTCTACCTAAAGGAAAAATACGTAGACAGAATTCCTCTTCTCAGCAGCCACTGTGTTGAATCGACGAGTCGTTTCAATCAGCTGGCAACAAAGCATCTTGTAACTTACTGCTGGTTTCAAATCCCCTTGACTAATATACTAGCTGAACTCAAGTTTATGGGTTTTTTTGTGCTAGAAGTAGCTCCATTTATACTCAGCATCTCCCCTAAACGCCTTTTCTTTCTCCATATAGGAAGAGAAGAACATGCACTTCAGCATTACTGGCATTACAAAACAAACAAGATCAACACACAAACAAAGTAACAACTATCAGCCAAGAGACACACACACTCATTTCCACATACAAACCTCCACCTGCATTCACATAATCAGTCATTAGACACCCTGTTTACAGTGAACTTTAGAATCTCGTATCTTCCCTCAAAATACCTCAACTAGACTAAGAAGACAAGCCCAGGCTTCACAAATTCTGCTACTGAAGGACACACGGGGACAGGCAGATTTACAAAAAGTATTTTGTGTCAAATTTCTTCTACTGCCTTTTATCCGATTATCCCACCCCTATAATCTCTCATCTGAGATCAGCTGCTTGTAGCTTTGATCTTCCTGCCAGTTATACTGACAGTTCAGAAAATTATATTTCACGTGGCTATACTGACCAGAACGGCAAACATCAGGTTAACATCCAACACCGAAAAATCTCAAATCTGGGGAGGACAAGATTTAGTCAGTGTACTGTTTGAAACTGCAGAAAACATTTAGAATTCAAATATTAATGAAAAATAATCAAGTAACAGGATACCAGACTTGCTTGTTATTGCAGCACATCAAAAGTAGCGCACCAGAGCCAAATAATAAGCATTCCAGTACAGCTGGCTATCAGCGGGAACTGGGCCAGTGACAACCGGGTAAAAGAACACGGATTTTTCGGACAATACCAGCATCGTGTCTCAGGTGAAAAATATTCACCACTTTTCTCAAAAAACTGCAATAGCAGCAACAAATCCTGGAGATACACAAAAGGGTATACAACACTGCTAGAAGGGATGCTCACCTGGTATGCACTGCTACACACAACTGCAATCAGTTCATTTTAAATGAAAAGAACAGAACAAAAACCACCTGTGAAAGGGCTGGATGCATTACTGTCAGTCTGCACAAAAATGTATCCTTGGGCCAACGTGTGTCTGGATCAGTCCCAGCAGCTGGTGACAGGAGCTCTGTCTTTGAGGGGCAGAGAGGAGAGGCCTAGGACTCGGGCAAAATTAGCTCCAAGAAGGTAGGAAACGGTGGGTGAAGCTGATCTGATGATATTACAGTGGAATTGCAAAAGGCTGGTGGTTTGTGATGGCAAACTAATTTGTACACACTCCTCCTCCTATTTTACTCCACCTTAGTGGACACACACACACAGTTGCCCCTTTTGTAAGAATGTTTTGAGATCTCTACATGCAGACTAACCAGGCTAAATTAGAGGCATCTGGGCTTACAGCAAAATCTAAGTACTCCCGCCGTTCCCCATCACCACCACCAAAAAATACTATACTGAAATTTTTAAACCATTCTCATCATTTCAGTATCGAAGGACCTTTCAGAAATACACCAAGCACATTAGGTTCCTCCTTTCTAAGTAGGAACTGTGATTCTATTTAGACTTTACTCTTAGGAACACAGCAGTTACACTTATGGAAGCAAAGTGAACACAACACAACTGCTTCCTGCTTGGGAGTGCTAAGCTCACTGTAAGATTCTGTGAGAAGTCACTGCAGCTTTGGACATGTCCCAAAGAAAGCCCTGCTTTTTCCAAAGCGTACATATTCTCACCATGGAGAGTGCTCTCCCTTGTAACAAGAAAGGAGAATTCCGATTTCAGAATTTCAGACAACCTCCTATGGTCAGAACGGAAGCCACTTTCAAGTAAGAGGTGTCCTGTTAAATAACACAAGTTTAACACTGAAACGGACATAGATGCTGTCACTTCAAGAGGATGGAAGGCAGGAAAAAGAAAGAGAAATAGTTTCCCCAAAATAGCTAATGAAAGTAGTTGCAAATAATCAGTTCAGCTGTAATGCAGCAAATCAGGTACACATGGACCCAGTATTCCATCACATGCAGCACCTGCAACACTTTTCTGCAGCTACCCACATTTAAGGAATCTTGAATGACTTTTCTGTTGCACCTACACAGGAATTTCAGCTATACAGACTAAGAACTGTGATTTCCAGTAATTTAGTGCCTCATTAACTCACATTGTGCTAGGACTGGTTCACGGTGTTACAAAAAGAACTTGTCTGTTCTTTTGAAACTTTTGTGAGGCTTTCTTAGCCTAGGAGCAAATTTAATTGAGATCCTTCTAATTGGTTGACCAAAGAACTGCTTCTTATAACTCAGCACTTGGTGACACTGGGAACACAGAAGATACTGAAAACAGCAGAGAATGCCAGTTTCCAGTGTTTAAAAGCAACAGCAGGCTCATCCATGATGAATGCAGACATCTTCACTTTGTCAGTACCACCAAATGCCTTACATGTTACGGCATGCTCTTTAGATACACCAGTGATTTCCCCACACTTTGCTATTCTGTACCAGAAGCAAAGCCATGCCACCCAGAACTTCCTCCACACATGGAAGTCAAACTATGAACCTGGTGGAGAACTTTGCCCTGAACTACTAGCAAACAAGGCCACAACTAGCACAGAGGGAGAGTGGTATCACCATCTGAAAAGATCATCTGCTCCAGCCTGCTACAGGTCCACAGAATCCTGCTATAGAACTAAGAGAGCAATATGCAGTCAAATAGCCATTTCTGCTTCCTAGGCATGTAATTCCCCCCCTCCCCACTTTTAAGTAATCCAATGTAAATTCAGTAGAATAACTAGTCAAGCTGCCGACATTTCCCTGCCATTTCAAGTTTAGTTTTGACAACATGTAGTTAAGAACACAAAAATGGAAGGCAGGAAAGAAGTATTGCTTCTGCCTTTAGCTGAAGCCATCCTTCCACTGCATGTAACAGCCTCTAAATCCATTTCTCATCATGATGTGGAAAATCCCTCTTTTTGCCACAGTTTTCCTCTTAACAACAAAGATGTCAGACATCACTGAACCTGGCTGTAGCTCCAACTCCTACTTCAGCACCACTTCTCCAGATTGTTCCGCAGGCCCAGCTTTGAGGAGGTCGCTGAAATACAGCCCCGGCTCTCCCTCTGCCCACCTCTCTGCCTGTTCCACCACGGTGATCTGCTCCTGCAACTTCACCCCCTCTCACGCTGGGGGCTTCTTCAGCAGCACCCTCCTCATCCCCACCCCTAGACTAAAAGGTAATGACAGCCTTCCCGCTCAAAAGGCAACCACGCAGGAGAGCATGATCAATAAATGGGTAATGAAGGAAACCAGCCAAATTGTTTGCAGTAGAGGCAGAGACGGCATTTTCCACTCACAGCTGGCATTTTTTGCTTTTAAGGGCAGGTACATCCTGGAAATCCCTTACCACTGCTACAATCTCATGAACACCAGCAAAGTTAATCCTTGTCTTTTAATAGGCTCCCGGCACTGAATGGCTGCCCGTTTGATCCCCCCTGATACTAGCCTCCTCAACATGTTTTAATACCCGTACAGATTTGGCTGCTTCTTCCAAAGCCACTTCCCTGCTGCAACACATGACAGTCACACCAGAGATTAGACAAAACCTTGGTGTACTCTTCTAATCAGCTGGCACCATCCAAGTAGAAATCTCTTCTAATGATGTACTCTAAGCTGATCAAAAAACCAAGCAAGCAAACAGGCAGAGAGAGTTGTTTATATGGAACCAAGATTAAAAAACAATTAGAAATACAAGAACCTGCAAGTAGCTCCTGCTGCGCGGTAGGTAGGTGAGAAAAGTGGAGCACACATGCTTAGCAAATTAAAGAAACTCTATAAAGAAAAAAATACCGGTGTCAGTATTCCACCACATCCCCAGCTAAGCATACAAATTCAGGTCCAGAATACCCATACAGACTTGTATAAAGATTCTGTGATGCTAATGCATTCACTTTAAGACACTGTTTTGGGCTAAACCTGTATTACCAAGGTCCGAAATACCAACTAACGGCTTGACTGTCACTCCTCACTCCAAAGGTAGCTGCATTTTAACAGAACTATATACGCAACTGAGCACCTTTCAGAAACCTTTGTGGGTAAGAGATGCTAACACCAGAATCTATATCTCAAAAAATCTCGGCCTCTGAATACGCCAGAAGACCTTGTGGTTTGTTTGTTTAATTTCAAGTTCTGTTCTACTCAGAAGTCCAGCGCCTATGACAAACAATACAGTTTAGTGGCTGAGTTTATTGTATGCCACCGATTCCGCCACAATAGCTGAGCTCACAAAGTGGTTTTAAAGAATGGGGGGAGGGGGAACGGGGGGGGGTATTACATCAGCTCTAAATATTCAACATCTAATCAAAGCCTTGCTTTGTTGCAAAATGTCAGTGTCATGTGACCCTCGTGGATTTTTCTGTATACAAAAGCCTGGGTGTGGGAATACTTTCAAGGAAACTATTTCGCCTGTCAGGAAGAACCTGTAAGAACCAGCTGATGAGCGCTCCAGTTAGCCCTCCCCACAGCTCCCTCCATACATCCACCAAAGACAAACAGGTTCTCCTGCAGATCCCAGGAAAAGAATTTACTGAACAAGTTTGGTTACTACGGCACAGAGAACAGAGGGTAAGTTTCAGAAACCTTCGGTCACCCTCAAGTACAACAGGCATTAGCAGCAGTAGAGAAACTCCACGTTACACAGCACAGCGACTGCTCTCGCTTCATCTAGGCTAAACTGGGAGGAGTAATGTCGGGACCCACTGGAGTAAATTCTACAGTGGAAATACAAACAGCCCATTGCTTTTTCGTCTCCGAGTTAGCAAGACAAAACATTGCTACAGCTACACTGACAATACACACCTACACCTTTGTGTAAATGAAACAGAATGGAGTATTTTAAGAACCATTGCTCCATGAGATGGCACACTGATAAGGGGGCTGGCACAGCGCATAGAACAGGGACTGCACAGACGGGAAGCCCAAGTGGGATAAATGAGGACTCGGTAAGCAGCTCAACAGAGGAAGCTTTGAGAGTCTGAGAAAGGCAACTGGAAGACAGACAGACCGCCTAGTGCATAAAAACAGAACAGAAACCGACTGAGACAGGCCAGATAAATCTGTGACCATTAAAGTACTTTCTACTCCAGTGTGGTGGTTTTGTTGTAGCTGTGGTTTTGGGTTTGGGTTTTTTTTTTCCTTCCTTTTTTTGTCTGGTTGGTTGGCTTGTTTGAGTACTCCATAGGAAATCCAAACTCTGACTTGCAGAAGCAAGAATCGTCCACAACAGCTGAAGAGAATGGCAGCTCTGCTCAAAGTACAGCAGAAAGTTACAAAAAAAAAAAAAAAGATTTGGAAGAAGGAAGAACAGACAACATAAAGAGCAAATCAGCTTTTGTTCTGTATCTGTCAAAAGAGGATTTATGATGTGTTACAGACTACCAGAGTTTCTGTATTGCCTAACATCTCTGCAACTTCAGCAGACTTAACACAGGCCTGCTTAGCAGTAGTTAAAATGAGACAAACAGCCCTGCAGACAGGTTTAAGTTACAAGAAGGCAAGAAGAGCAGAAGGGAAGAGCAAGAAGGGAACACCCTACTCAAGCATAGGTGAGAATAGATAAAATGCAGTGACTCTTCAAAGAATGAAAGATACTTGTGGCATAACTGCATGGCAAAAGCCAAAGAGCAAGAAAAAGCCTGTATTTAACGAAGCTGAGCAAAAGGACGTGATACACTGCTTAATAGTCTTGACGCAGGCACCTTAAAACATTTTACAAAGTTGTCAGTCTGATTACTCCTGGTTTTGCAAATGCAGAAGCTGAGTCGTAGGAGAACGTAACTCAGGGCTGCCCAGCCAGCCAGCAGCAGGACACTACCGAGTTTCTCTTACCTAGGCTGCAGTCCAGGGCTCAATGCGCTAGGTAACACTTCCTAGAGCAATGCTTTTATTGCATGTCTTCAAGCACATCTCAGAATAATGTGATTAAACATAGGACTCAGCTCAAACTGACAGTGTAACCTAAAATACGTCATGACTATTTCCTTCTCTTCCTGTATACATTAATCTATCCTGAAGAAGTTCCCCAGCACTCCCTGACCACTATTTTTCACACAGCTCTCAGGTGCAGGTATGTCAGCAAGATACTTGGCACACTTCCCAATGCCTTCATTTCAGTAGCACCTCCCTCTAAAGAGAGGACAGTGGAAACAAACCGCAGAGTACTATTCCCTCCCTCTTATCGTCCATGCTATATTCAGAGTATCTGTAGATGGTAAAGTAGCAAAAGACTGGAAGCAAGTCTTCCCGCCAGTGCTCCTTTTATTGTCAATACTGGCAGAACTGTATCGCTGCTACAGCAACAGTGGCAGGTTTTCAAAGAAACTGCAGTGTATACAAGGATGTTTTACACAGCCAAACAGAAAAATCTTCCTTCCAGTTCCCTCTGGCTTCAGACAAAAGAAGCAAACCCTAAATCAACATGATTCATGAGCACATAGGGGAAGGCAGATCCATGGTTCTGCCTGCACTAGAAAACTTTATGATTACAAAGTGTACGTTGGTGCAGCTCCACTCAGAAGAATCAGCAGAGGATCCGAGCACTCTGTGTTGATGATGCAGCACTGAACACTGTCAAATCCAAATCTTCCCTGCAAATGCTTCTACTCTAACACCAAAATGCACATTATAGTATGTTAGTGAAGAAGAGAGAATAGTTTGCTGAAAGACAGACACTTCTGTTTTAAAGATGATCAGTAATGTATTGTTAGCCACCAAAGACATTATAATTTTATCACGACTGTAGTATCATTATTTCTTGTACTTAAAAATGAAAGCTGAAAGTTTTCTTGCATTTTTGTCAACCGCAAGCATTAGTACCAAAAATGCTAGTACTAAAAAGACAACTTTGCAAGCATTTCATAACTGAACAGAAATCAGTTACTGCAGTATTCCACTAACCTTCAGAAAAGCTGTTAATATTGAGGATTCAGGGTAGGGTTAAGAAATTAATCCTTTTAAAGTTGAATTTCAACAACTGACAAAGGCATGTGTTAGCTGAATTCTATTTATGGCATTCATCCAAATATCAAATAAAGCTTTCCTGGCTGTGTTTCAGTCAGCCCCATTCACAGCTCAAAGAGTACTTTTATAAATGTAGACAGACAGTATAAATCCTGTGTCTTGTTTGCATCCAACTTTACACATCTCAGGAAGGGAGAACAACATTATTTAGTAATTTTCACTTGAAGAAATGGACCGGTAACGACTTACTGAAAAGTCTGTCCTATGCATTATAAACTCCAGACGAAAACCCAGGAACTCAAAAGATACTACTAAAATACCACAGCGGACAAGGCAGAGCAGCTAAGGACTGACATGACTGCAAGCACATGAACATAACAGGGTACCACTCTGTTAGACAGTTAAACCCTTCAGCAATATTTTGAGAGGCTTTACTCCATACTTTACTCCTTTAAATACATAATATTTAAAGATGCACGTTCCTCTCATAGACAACGTGAAATGGGAGGGTAAAAAAAGTTACAGAAATCAATCCGTTTGCAATACCTTAAGAATTAAAAAATAAATAAATAAATCCAATGTTGCCATGTTTTAGTCTTCCAGCATCCAGGAAACTGAGCTAAGCTTACGTTTGGAAAGAATCCAAATATGATAGGTATGAAAATTCAATTAAGGAATTCAAACAACCTCATTTTGCTATATAACACTGTTTTATACAGTTGTTATAACAACGGCATTTCTTTATTTGTGATTCTATACTAACCTGAATTTTAAGGATAGTTGGTTTTCTCCCCATGTTCACATTCTGTCACTACAAAGACTTCATTTCTCAAATGCTCAAATACAGTATGACCAAAGAATATTAACAACAGCTATTTATTAACCACTTTAAAACATTGCTATTGTTGCAGAATCAAAGTTCACCAGAAACACAGAGGCAATCCAGTGCTCCAGCCAGTTACGCCAGTTCCTTAGGTGCAGTGCCCCATCCGAATTCAGACACACAGAAGCCCACCTGACCCTCCATTTACTATTGTCTCAGCACAATGTTTCTCAGCCTTTCCAAGTTTGCACATTTTTTTCCAATATTATTTTTGCCATCTCTTAGAATAAGAAATGCAACACCAGCAATGAAAAATACATGCACTTTTTTCTTTCGAGGCTATCCAGTATTTGACTTGCAGAATAAAAGTGCACAGGTATTCAGACAGATTTTTAGTACGTTGCAACCATCTCTTGGATTCAGTATTTTATTACAAACCTGAGGGTAGCGGCTAAGTTCATGAGACTTGACGTGTCCTAGTAATTCCTACCATGATGTCTAGCACCTTGAAAACCATCTTCACACCTCCCTCCCTTTACTCATTTTAGTAAGACACTGACATTAAAAGGTATTCTCTTTCATTATCCCCAAAACTGAGAAATACTTATGCTTCCTAACATCATTTTGGCTTCTACTCATAATTCAACTACTATGTTTGATGATAAACACAATTTTTAAAAACAAACATGAAGTAATGTTTAACAAACAGTCCTCCTTGGCACAGTTAAAAGAAAGCTCTGCTGAAAGCCTGACATCTGTAACACCACTTCTAATAAACTGACTAATCAGGTACGTGAAGGAGACGTGTTGTGTGAAAGCAATGGAGCCCAAGACCCTTGTGTCTCACCAACTTCCCTCTCTGGTATCGCAGGATCCCAGATCAGGAGGTAAAACTGCATCAACATTAAAAACCACTGACAGTAACGAGACACAGCCTGGGGGCTTCACACGCCTTTCATACAGTCACAAGGCATCTCGGAGCCTGGCACAGGAGTTTCTGACACGTTTAGCACTAACAGCAGCTACTCTGAACACGCTCGTGCTGGAAACTGGAAAAAAAGAGGAAAGGGAGAAAGAACATTATAAAGAAAAGCCTTTTTAGTGAGCCTCAATGATACAGCAGAAGCATGTGTTATGGACAGCATTTGTTCAAAGCAAGCTTTCACCAAGCACAAGGTCCTATGGTTCCATGCCAGGCTCCACAGCTACAAGCCCTTCATTCTTTCCAACCAGCAGATACAACCAAAACCTCCCTCAGACTGGTTGCTGATACAACCAAACCTCCCTCAGACTGCAGATAAAAACAGATGCAATTAATGAGATGCATACTCAACCAGAGGCACACCTGAAGGAATTTCTCAAGGAAATAAAGATGCAAGTTGTTTGTAAAAACAGGTTTTGAAACTATTAAGCAAGTTCTTCTCCAAGTATGTTCACACACGACTCTCAGGAGACAAGTGGGAACCTAAGCCAACCTTTTCAGGGCAAAACATGGATAAAAGAATCCTTTTTGCACTGCAGAGCTAAAACCCCAATGGAACAGAGGGAGAGCAGCAACAAAGAATCAGTGCTGTAACTGCTCTGGAACTGCCAAGTTATCTAAAACTTAAAGACGGTCGTAACACATCAAATCAAATATTGATTAGCCCTATTGATTAGCCCATATCTCTTCTCTGATAGCAGCAAACTATAGGGAAAGGTTTACAAGAATCAGTTTCGTTTAGAAGAGTATTCCCACTAGAACACCTTCCAAGTTCTGACAATTGGCTACAGACTAACTCTCTAGCAGCTCACGGGCTTACCTAAACAGATACATCCTCTACAAATGTAACAGCTTCTTGAATCATTCAACCTTTTACCACCCAAAACTTCTGTGTTTCCACAATTAAAATAGTGCACAAGGAAAAAAAAGGGGGGGC
>Ga0065711_1044405_pt1 | contig 14120 bp, 13 predicted proteins | sample Hoacrofraction12_FD_59098 | JGI IMG/M metagenome (GOLD analysis project Ga0065711, IMG submission 59098) | Hoatzin crop microbial communities from Cojedes, Venezuela - Epithelial fraction 12 v2 (version 2) | ecosystem: Host-associated > Birds > Digestive system > Esophagus > Crop | place...
GTGCCCAGCGACAGGACAAGGGGCAATGGGCACAAACTGAAGCAGAGGAAGCTCCAGCTGAACACGAGGAAGAACTTCTTCACTCTGAGGGTGGCGGAGCCCTGGCACAGGCTGCCCAGAGGGGCTGGGGAGTCTCCTTCTCTGGAGGTATTCAAATCCCATCTGGACGCGGTCCTGAGCAGGCTGCTCTGGGTGACCCTGCTTCGGCAGGGGGTTGGACTGGGTGATCCCCAGGGGTCCTTTTCAATCCCTACCATTCTGTGATTCTGTAAATTCTGTGAAGCCAAGCACCCCATGTCCTGCAGGATTGGAGACCCCTCAGTGCAGCAATTTGGAAACACCGTGGATGCTCCAGCAACTGCATCCACTATTACAAGAGAAACTGAATGTCTATGTGCCTCTTCAAGATGGAGTGTGGAGTGACTAGGGAGACTGGAAGCCACCAGAAACCCGTTTCTCACACGACCTCACCCTCCAGTATTTTTCTGTGTACAACCTGGGATACATTGCCTGCTGCTGCAAGTAGTCACTTGGTCTTGAAGGGCAGTCTGATGCAAGGGATGAGGGATCCAGCCTGCCTACTCCTGTTTAATTAATAAGTTAAAGGGGATGTGAAATCCCAGCGGTTTTCTTCAGGGATTTTACACTAAACAAGCACAAAAAATCCTGTGAGAAGAGATGCCACCACCTGTTTGTTAGCCATGGCACGTCATTGTCAAAAGGTGCCACTGAAGGCTCATCGCATTGACTTGGTGCCTTCTTCCTTTACATCAATACCTGACTCCTTTCCAGGATTCCTTTCCTTTCTTCTGTCCTACGATCATGTGAGAATAATTTTTTCCCCTTTTCAGCTAAGGAAGTTTCTTCTGCATCCTGTTTCATGTCTACCCTGACATATTTTTGCACGATTTTGTGTAGTCTTTCATGTGCCTCTGACACGCGCATCTGCTCCATTCCCCATTTCCGGGTGAAGAAGAGCATTTTTCATGGGTATTCAAGGAGACAGGTGTCCAAACAGTGTCTTTTAACAGAATTCCAGGCAAGATATCTTCATTGAAGTTCTGTCATGGGTAATTTTTCCTCGGGGAACAGGACCTTGGCTAGGCAAGTTGCGCAATGACTGGCACTGTGCCTTGTGCCACAGAGTTTCAGTCAAAACATGGTAGTGAGATACCAGAGAGCATGAGAAATTGAATGTCCCATACCTGCTCAATGCTGGCAGGCACAAGCAATGTCTAGTTTGGGGCAGGAGCAGAGAGCCACCATGCTGCATGTTTAGAAATCTTGATTTTCCAGTACAGATGAATTCTTCTGAAATATTACTGTTGATGCTCCTGATCCTGCTAGAGGCTCCAGAACTGCTACTGAGCGTAGTGGACCTCTCGCAAGGAAAGGGCAGCTGTAAGGAACAGCAGGCAGTAACAGCTGCTATCTGCTGTTGGCTTACCCACTCCACGGAGAAAAGAAACACTCACAGAAAACAGCATTTTCCAAAACTTTTTCAGTTTTATAGTTTCAAAAGCATTTGAAGTACTACCAGAACGAATATGGAGTTGGATATATGCCAATATCTGCTTCTCTGCACCACCTTAAGAATTAAGAAAAATCACTGGATTTAGATGGCCTCTTTTAGCTCAAAAATGTGCGCAACTCAAATTTCCAGATGCAGTTAAAGCACTCATGGTCTTACAAGTTCATGGGTGTTATAAATGAAATTGGGGTACTGTAAAGGTTCATTTATGATCTGAGGATCCCCAAATCCTGGAATATTTGTATTATCTGTTACTACTTTATATCTATTATAAATGCCGCTACCATTCCAAGGTATCATGGAAAACTTTTTTTTAAATTAAAAATCCTGACATATTGTATAAATATTGTATCAGTCTTTAAAATTGGTCAGCATTTAGGAAATGAGTCTGTATACACATATATATATATATGCATAGTCACCACTCACCAGGTATTTCACGTAGGCTTCTCTACTCACCTTCTTCTCAAAATCGCTAACACAATTTTTGAGGGCAGAGCGAAGGCCGTAAATCTCTTTCTCGGTCTTATGGGCCTCACTCCTGATGACACTGATGTCTCCCGCCAGCTTCGCGATGCTTGCCTCGCATCTGCAGCCCAAGCAGAGAGAGGAGAGCCTCTGCGGGGGATGCTGGCGGGTGGCTGAAGGCTGATGCTGGTCTCCATGCGCTGCCGCCAGATTGAATCCAGCCCCCTGGGACCACCCTGCTGAGTGCCCAAATAGGCAGAGACACCCAGCTGCAGCAACCCTGATCCCCAGGCCGCTTCCAGACGTTACTGCCCACTAAAACACTGCTGGAAGTGACGGAGAGGAAGCGGGAGGCAGCTGGAAGCGATGCCCTCGGCGGTGGCAGCGATGCTCGTGGGCTTCTCGTGCCACAAACCTCTTTGGGCTGCTTCCCGCAGCTCAGCCACTGGACTGAGTCCCCTCGATTTTCTGCTGTCCAATATCAATAAATTAAACTAAATCTGAAGTGCAAATCGAGAGGCTAATCTGCACCCTGAGGGTCCCCAGCTTTTGCGTGCCTGCGTGCAGCTGCCACAGTCGCCCCAGCCTGCAGGCAGAGGTTGGGGAAGATTGTTTTTAGAGCAAAAAAACCTGATATATCGTAAGGAGCATTCATCGTTTGCTATTTAAACTCCTTCAGTTGCATTCATCAAAATAACTCAACACTTTTAGAATGGACAAATGAGTGATGTGAGAGTGGCGGCATTAATTGAGTAGCCCAGGGATTGAATAGCATCCAACCTGCTATCCTTTCCAGGTAGAACGAATGACTCTTTCAGCCCCTGTCTTTCACATGTATCTATATGTTAATACACACACATCGTGTATGTATAGTATATATCTATATACATACATATATGTGTAAATATTTATGATTTTAACATAAACAAGAAGATACTCTTCAGTGTACATGTAAATATACATATAGCATTATCGATATACTTCACACGAGGGAAGAGATACAGACCTCCCCTTCTCCACCCCTCCTTCACGCTGTTCCCCCAGCAGTAACTGCCTGCCCCAGTGTCGGTGGTACTTCAAACAAAAGTGTGGAAAAAAATTCTTTAAGACCACAAAGTAGTGCACAATTTAATATAAATAACAGAATAGAAGTTGAGTGAGGAAAACAGCTAAGTTTTAAAATGCCAGAGAAATTATCCTTCAAAGCACCACCACTGAATGAAGCTGGTGCTGTTGACAGATAAAGGATCTGAAGAGTAATTTTGACAGTTTGAATAGACCAGCTTTTTGTCATCTCCTGATGATGCTCAGATATTGTGATACACCCACAGAGCACGCAGATCAAGGAAACAGAAAAAAAGGAACTGCAGATAATAGAGGCTTTGTACAAAGGCCAGAACCTTGATCAGAATAAACCACTGATTTTGAAAACAACTACAAAATAGTGGTGAAGGCGAACATGGATCTGGAGCAGGAGGGGACTGCTCCTGAGCTGGCTGCCGTCACAGCTTCTTTGGCTGCGAAGCTGGAAAAGACGCCAGGAGCTGTCAAGGGGAGGCTGCGGGGGGACCGGGGTCCCGGGGGACGGCAGCTCCCTACAGGGACCGAGGAGAGGTATCAGGGCTGGTGGAAACGTTGAGGTGCAGCAAAGGCAGCGAGGCCGCAGCTGGGGCACGAGGTGGGGGGCTGACTGCGCCAGCACGCCGGCCGGCTCCTGCAGCAGGGACCGGGGGATCGGGGCTCACGGAGCCCTTAGGAAAATCCCACCCCAAGGCAGCAAAGAGAAGTCTTTGCAAGAGGGCACAGTGTGAGGAAGGAGAGGATTAACGGATCTGTAGCAGTAAGAAGACATAATGTCCGTCACAAGAGAAAGAAACCTGCATATTCTATACAGAGAATACTTAGAGGATTTGATGATAGGACCCAGAAAGCCCCAGAACTAGTCTTGCAGCACGGGGTTGATGCGACTACATCTGCGTCCTTGTGTAGCCTGACGGGTGAGAGCTGAGCCTGGGGACCTGCAGACGTGGCGAGCTTTGCAAAGACCCTCAGCACGGCTGGTGTGCCTTCAACCTCTGTTCCCGCTCAGATCTCACTTTCCCTACGCACAGTGCAAAGCAGCTAAACGCGTTATTGCTGTTTGGCAGACTGAGTCTGGAATGAAAAGAGGGATACTCGGGACTCGCTTAAATCTTGCTCTAATTTGATATTTCACATAGGAGACGTTCAGCAGCTTACGGTGAGATCATGGTTTTACAGCAGTACAAAGCAACCAAAATTCTCAAAAGAAAAATCAGTATAATGTAATCATCTGTGTAAAGTGCATTGTTTATTCTTTCACACATTCATTTATTCTTTTGTCAATGAGGCTGAAGAGAATGAATTAATATTTATCAGAAGTGTGGCTTATTTTGCAGTTGATTACTTAATTCTTATTACTGTAATACATATTCCCGTGCCCAAAGGAATTCTTATTAGGAGTTAGAACACAAATAAAATATGTAGGGAATATATATGGGAATGCCTCTGTAGATGAGGTGCCAAAGGCTGGTTTTTTTAAAGATCATTGCTATTTGACACATAAATGTTTACGTGGTGTAGAAATGTAGTCAGAAGGTCCAAGAATTAATGGACAGCCACCCCAGTAGCTGGCGAGAAGTCTCTGCCCATTTTGCAGGGAAAGACAGAGTAAAAGCATAGACACGATTTGAGTTACGAGAGCTAATCCACATTAATCCTTTACACATGGCAGAATACAGGGGGATGAATCATCTGCTGTGAGAAAGAGCAGTGACTCCATTTAAGGTTCATTTCATCCCAGATAGTCTTGGATTAAAGTTAGGCTACAAATCAAGGGGAAAACTGTCATCACAAGTTTGCATTTGGAAGATTTCTATTAATTCAATAAATGTAAAGTATGTGAACACGTGCATTTGTCTCCAGCCACTCTGGGCTCTCTTTAATATACACAGACATTTAAAATCCTGAAACTCAAGTTCAAAGAAAAGTGAAAATGCAAAATGTTAATCATCGCTGTAATGGTAGTCCCCTGTCTGCCGGTTCTGGCTGACTCCTCAGCCATGACGCTGGGGGCAGGTACACAGCTAAGCCTTGGCATTTCCAGAGGGGAACTTCAGCAGCAAGAAAAACAGGAAAGGGCTGATGATTCACGAATCACATAAAACTGTACTATGCTTTGGCTTAATGGCAATCATTCGCATAAAACTGCATTATATTATTGCTGTTGAAATGCCGCTAAAATGCCAGCTCTGGCTCTGTAATACCAGTAGGTTTGGATGATGCTAGAAAACCTGTCATTTTTCTTTTTCTCTCTTTGAAAACAAATAAGGTCTAAGGACTTAATTTTCAGCATCATAAGATGATGATTTTAGTCCCCTCATGATAACTTTTTTATGTGCAAAAAGGCCAACAAGCACACCAGATAAATGAGCCAGGAAGGAAGAGAGACCTCAGAAAATGTGTTGTTGTGGACCTCCATGAGTGTCTGATCTCTTGTTTCTTCTGGCTGTTTGTTTGTTTGGTGTTTTTTTTATTTTTTGTGGACGTTAACTGGTCATTTTTTCCCACACTACCCTGTTTTCCCCAAGTGCTTTTGCTTTCTTCTGCTGTAGGCAAATGCTCAAGCACGGGAGATGGGAGCAAGCTCTGGTGCAGCTGAGGAAGGGAAGCATCACACCTAGGAAAACACTGGGGAAAGAGGAGTGAGACACTTCACCCCTGGAATGTTACGTCTCCACCAAAGCATGCCATCTAGGGACTCGGCCAACCCACGTTTGAAAACATCAGGAGGCTCTTGCAGGATCACCTCCTACTTTGTTCCAGTGCTGATCAGCCACAAGGTTAAACCCCCCCCCGTCTTTTTCCTGCCTGCTCTGAATGTGTTGGCTTCAGCTTCTTGTTTTGGATTCTTTGGTCTCTCTGCAGTAGTCTGGAGTCCTTTGGTACCCTATGAATTTTTTTCCTTCCTCTTCTGTAGTTATACATGTAAATGAAGACAGCTCTGGATTTATTTTTTTCTATAAACTATACATAGATGTATACTTGTCTCAGCCAGAAATTTTCCTCATCCCACCATTACATTCCTGGCTCTTCTTTACACCATACCAAGTTTTTAATTTCAGAAAGGGGACTCTGGGCTAGCTACAGTATTCTGGTATCAACCTCTCTGCCATACACAGAGCTAAAATAACCTCCTTATTTACTGGTCCTCTGCTTCTCTTGTCCAAGACCATACTCCTGGCATTTCTGATGCTGCATCACTGTAAGAGCTCAAGGTCAGTTATCTACCTGCCGTATTCCCCAGACATTTCAGGGAGTGCTCAGTCATGAAACAGTCTCTCATTTGGTTTATAAAGTATATTTATTTCTCAATCAGCCTACATTGCCAATATTCTTGGTTATTCTCGATTACCACCTTGTCCTCACTTGACCAATTTTTGTATTATCCACAAACGTCAATAGCAGTGTTTTATATAAAAAGCATGTGACTGGCTTCTGCCAGTTCAGGGAGATTTCTTCCTTAATGATTACTTTTCCTGATATATCAGTTCAGACAGTTCTTAATCCACATGCTTTCTTGGTGTTACATAGCAGAGTTTCACTTTGTTTTAAACACAATATTCTGTGTTGCAAAGAGCCCCATGCAAGTCCACTTATGTTACCTATGTGCAATTACTTGTACCAATGAAAATTTATAATCTCACCAAAGGAAAAAGTCAAGCCTAGAAAGGCCTACTTTCCAAGAGAGGACGCGAAGATTTTATTGAAACAACCGGAGAGTTTAATTAGGAGGAAATTACCACTTCAGCTGAAGCCTAGCCAGACTGGAGCAGAAAAAAGTCCCCAAAATGATAAGCATGAAATGAAGAATGAGACAGGAAAAGATAGCTACTTTTCCCTGGCTTGATAATTTTTCTAACGTGGAAAGCATGAAAGCACAGTTCTGGCACAGAAATGGAGATATAAAATGAGCGCAAAGTACATTTATGCCCACTCTGAATCTGCTCTGCACAAACTGACTAGCAAAGATGGAAATGAGGGCCGTGCTGCATTCCTTACCTTGCCACTCTTCCACGCAGGTCTCCAAGACCCTGGATGTATTTATGGTCCAGACTTTGAACAGCAAAATTAGTTTCTACTGCGGCACCATCCCTTGTTCTTATCTGCCTGTCCAAAACCTGTAAATTCAAGACCATTAATGTGGTTTTGGTTTTCTGCTTTGTTTTTTTTCATTTCAAAATAAGGTTCAAAGCACCATTTATGGTAGCAGGTCTAAAAGCTTGTTTTTCTTTCTCAGAGGAAGTAACAGTATATTTTTCTTTTGGAAACCTATACCTGTATAAACAATAGGTCCACCTTTTCCTTTAAAAATGTGCTTTGTGTTGAAAAGCCTAGCATGCAAAAAGTAGGAAATGCAAAAATTGCGCAGTTAATTTTATTCTGCCCCTCAAACAGTGCAGTACAGTGCAGCCCTTAATAAATAACACACTTTTTTTTTTGTTAAAGTCAGAGGATGCCAGGCGTTCCTAGGAGGGAGGCAATAGCTAAGCCGAGAGTTTTGCAGCAGCCGGAGGGCATCGCAGCAAGGCTTTGCAGGGTGCACAAGGCAGAGCAGAGATGGGCGCAGGTTCTCTGCCCCAGGCCCAGTCTGCCCACGCAGCAAATGCACGAATGCTAATGTCCAAGCTAATGCATCACACTTTGCATGAGTAAAAAGATGTCCTTAGCACATGTACTCCTGCGTAGGGCAGGTTTCGGCTCCCGTGATGGCATGGCCACGCTGTTGTGTTACAGATATACCCACCCAGCCCTGCACAAGGATGCACGTCAGGATAGGCAGCTTTTTAATGTCTTGTTTTACCCTTATTGTTCAGTATGTGGCCTGATATCTGATTTATTGCACAGTATTAAAAGTCTGATCCAAAGATGGAAGGAGTAACTGCCCTGCAGGCTCTTCTGAAGTGGCTCATCCTGATGGCATCCGAATGCGTCACGAGCATTAATTTTAGGAAGCCCTTGTGCAGCTACTGTGACCTTTCACAGATAGGGAGTGGAGGCAGGGAACAATTTCTAAAATCTCCTGGCTTTGCTTCTCAGGTTGAAAGGAGAGGCCTGGGGCTGATATTTCTGTGCAGTTCAGCACTACACAGCAATTCACCCGGTCAAAGCACAGCTTTTACCCTTTTTTTTATGCAAAATCCTATTTGTGCAGAAATAGAGTGGCTTTCATTGGCTTTTTATTTTAAATGTTCCCCACTGAGTTAATTAAAAAAAAAAAAGGAAAAGGACAAATAGCAAGGAAAATTGCAACTGCAAATGCTTAAAGTTTAGCAAAGCTGTTGCAGATGGGTTTGCTTGTCCCGCTGGTCACACAGGCTGGTCCCACTGCCGGGGCTGCGGGAGATGGACAGTCCGGCTGGGTTTCAGCAGGGCAATTCCTGGATAATCCTGGCCTCCCTGCACACAGAGTGTGGATAACTGAAATGCTGAGTACATCGGGCATTCCTTTTTTTGTTCTGCATTAGAAAATAATGTCCTCAAAGGGCTGAATGTACTACACAACTCAAGTGTATTTTTGTCAGTGCATTTGGCAATGCAAGTCTGATGTCACAGATCTGTGAAGACAGAGGCACAGAACAGGACCACTGCTCTCTCGCTTGCATAAGTGGCATGACATGCGTGTCCAAAGAAGAGTAACGAGGCTCGTGAGAGGTCTGGAGAACAAGTCTTACAAGAAGCGACTAAGGGAGCTGGGGCTGTTCAGTCTGGAGAAGAGGAGGCTGAGGGGGGACCTCATCGCTCTCTACAACTACCTGAAAGGAGGTTGCAGTGAGGTCGTGGTTGGTCTCTTCCCTCAGGTAACCAGCGATAGGATGAGAGGCAATGGTCTGAAGCTGCGTCGGGGAAGGTTTAGATTGGATATCAAGAAAAATGTCTTTACTGGAAGAGTGGTCAGGTCTTGGACCAGGCTGCCCAGGGCAGTGGTGGAGTCCCCATCCCTGGAGGGGTTCAAAAACCATGTGGATGTGGCACCTGGGGACATGGTTTCGCAGGTGTGGTGATGTTGGGTGGATGGTTGGACTTGATGATCTTAGAGGTCTTTTCCATCCTTAACGATTCTGTGCGCTTTCGTTAGGATGGGAAGTAGCAGCCCCCTGTTTATCGAGGCAAATCTATATTCTCATTCTCCAGCTCATTCTCCAGGGTCCTGGCAGTGCTCCCATCTGAGAGCTCACCACCGCTGAGCAAGAGAGAGCAACGTGTGCAACATCGTGCTTGCGATCAATGCTCACCCCTTATGTCTGTTTGCAACCCTCAGCTGAGACATGGTTATGTTATGGTTGTTACGAGGGGTGATACCAGGCACTTCTACCCTTGGCCCCTGGGTTTTTAGCATCAATGCTTTTCTCCTGAAATTTGCAGTCCTCTTGTGGGATCATGGAGGATGTCCTCGCCAAGGCTCTGGTCATTTTCCATCTGGTACTAATTGCTTTGATCTGCCTGATGCAGCAGCAGCTGGGGCATTTTTCTGGCTCTGGGCAGGTGTGGGTGTTTACTCAGGCTCAATTTCATTAATGGTGGCAATGGCATGTCAGCACCTTCCCCAAAGCAGCCTTGTTTGAAGGATATTCTTCCTGCTTTGGGGAAGATCTGGAGTATGAGTGAGTCACATCTCCTGGAGGATCCTTTTTTTTATTTTGAATGCTCAAGCAGTTGATATTGCTCAACCACTCTAATTCGCTGTGTGCCAGGAGCAATTCTTCAAACCTCTGCTAATTCTGTAGTGGCCTTGGTTGACCGGTCTAACTGCGCTGTTTTCTCTGCTGCCGGTGCTCTACCCTCATCAAATCCTTACCATCAAAACACACAAAGCAAACACTCACCTGAGATTTGGACCTAAAGAACAGTAATTTACAACCAAGGCACAAGACTAGATTGAGGTGCTGACAGCATCTTCGGCGTTTTTCCGTCAAAGCACTCCTGTACATACTTTATCTGGATAGGGATAGAGGGACTGGATGATCTAAAATAAGCAACTGGTTTTATAGCATTTCTTATCGCCATAGTATCAAAATCTTAAAGACAAAATCAGTATGAAATGAACACAGAACCTAGTTTTAATTTAGATTAATTTCAGGTGAGCCATGATTGAATACTTCATAAGATCAAGACCAAATATTTCACCAAATACATGAGAAACATAATGTATTGTGATTTCAGTGGCATTTGTAAGACATTTAACACTTCAAAGGACAAAACAAATCCCTTGAGAAGTCTGTTTTGTGATATTTTGTGCTTTACACCTTTGTCCAAAAAGGAAAGCCAAACAGTGCTGGTAAATTTCACATTAAATTTGACACAGAACAGCTGATAATCAAAGGCCTTTAGCCAGGAAAAGGGCATCCCATGCAGTTCCAGCACAGAATCATCAGTCAGCTTAAAATGTGAACCTGACCCTCCATTCCGGTCTGCAGTGAGCTTTGTGAAGAGTTTCAGCAATATTTGGCTATGTTGCCATGCAGAAGTTATGTAAATTAGTAGAACACCTGCATCAGGAAAAGTAAGAAGCAAACCCAAACTGGAGTCTTGATGATATACATTCGATGAAAATAAGACTTGCTCCTTATTTCTGTTGAACTCAATGTCCTGCACTTCAGCCAAACTGAAAGCAAATAGAATCTGAAAATTTGAATTAAAACTCCACAAAACTCATTAATGTGCTTTTTATTTCTTTTTAATTTCCTTATTTTTACTTTACTTTCCCTAACCCCTCCCTTCTTCTTTCACAAGTAACTGCAAGTGCTGCTGTACAAGAAAAATCAGAATTTAACCAAAACATAGCAGCCAAGTTGAGTAATTTTCTTCTCCTGAAGCCAGTGTTGGCACTGAATGGACCACGGGCTAGAGCTGCACCACTAAAGCAGGGACATGCTCCTCATCATGTATTACCTCTATGTCCTGACTGAGCTTTTTAACGATGCTTGTAATGGTCTGGATGTGGTTTTCCAGCAGCTGCCGGGCAGCAGTCTCCCCGTGTTGATAACCTTTGCTTCCCTGGAGGTAGGAGATGATGTCATCTTTGATTCGGAAGGCCTGATGGAGGAGGAAACCCGTGGTCTTCTCCTGGTTGGACAACCGCTCTTCCAGCAGGCGAGCCCTGTCTCCAGGGTGAGGAGGAGGGGAAGGGTCTCTCCTGTGAACATCAAAAACTCCAGTGTCATGCCAGCCGCAGCAAGCAAGCCAAGGGATGTGAGTACTGGCAGTCTCCTGTCCACAGTGGGACCAGTCTCAGCCCTGGCTGTGCAGATTGTCTGTTGTACCAGGGCTTTGATGCTCCCCTGCATTGGTTACACATCCCTGCAGTAGCACTGGTCATAACAACCTCTCCACATAGGGATAAAATTTGGGCATTTGTCCCGTTAATGGCCTTGGAAATGCAAATAGCATTTTTGCAGCTATTAGGTAAAACCCATGCAGCTGAAGGACCTGGACTTATTTTTCAGAGACTTCAAGGTACTTCTATAATCTGTCATTATTGCAGTCCTGATTTTAGCCTCTTCTTATTTCATTTTAAATAAAGGCAAAACCAAACACACCCAGTGACCACCTTTGGAGACACCCTGGTAGACACAGTGATGCTTGTGCAGAGCATCCCCAGGAACATGCCCTGGCTGAGAGCAGGCAGAAGGAGAGCTCATGCCAAGTACAGCAACGCTTGTGTTTGGTTTTCCTTTGTATTATTTACATGTACCCACTGGAAAGAAGTCTGAAATCCTGATGGTTTTCTTACAGCTACCTCTCCCCATCCGCCTGCTGAAACCCAGGGGAAGGAGCCAGGGACTCAAACACGCTCAGTGAAACTGCGTGTAAATACAGAAGAGAGGAAGGATGTTGCAAGGGTCTGAAACTGGTAGGTACAGAATGAAGCTCAATTTAGACAGGCACAATCTGGGGTTTGAGGGAAACTAGAGTCACCGTCTACTTTTTCGTAAAAAGCCAGAGAGAAATTTAATTACTGCAGAAATTTGGGCTTGCATGTTATCCAGAAAATGAAGTGTATTTTATGCCTTAGTTTAACCTGAATGGCATATTTTTTACGCTCTCAATGCTGTATGAAGTACCCTTCATCAGGCAGTTTGGCTAAACCCTGTAGCTTAATGATGAAGAGAAACACCCTGTTAGTCATTTGGGAAACAAGTCATACGCATTTTCTCTTGATCTCTGCTTTTAGCTTGCTATAAATAAAACTTCTGATGTAATAATAATTTTTAAAACAGAAAGGCAAAGAGAAAAGAGTTCAGCTACCGTACTCGATCAATACACAAAATGCAAAGATGACAGTTTAATGACTGAAGTGTGCCTAAGGATACTCCACAACAAATTTTACCGCCATATGGGCTGCAGTGATGTTCTGCAGCTGGCCTTTCTCTGTGTGTACCAGGAGCTGCTTTACATTCGTCTGCACAATTAAGGTTTTAAAACAAACATAACCTTCGGCAGCCATGAAGTACCAACAAGATCCGAATCCTTAATTTCAGTCTGTTCTTTGTAAAAACTAAATATCAAAATGACCGGCTGAGGCTGTGTGAGCTCTCTTCTACTTGTGACAGTAGAAGTCAGTGGTTTAAAATGAAGTGTGGCCATAATCTATTTTTTCCCCTTTGGTTTTCGAAAGCATCTTGTTTCTTACAAGCCATCTTTTTTTTTAAAAAAAAAAAAAACAAAACCAAACAAAACCCCAATGTTTTAGAGGAAGATGGTTCTACGAGAATTGAAGGTCAGTGAAGTCCACTCCATAGTCAGTCTCAAGACTTTGGCTTGAGGTCTGGTTCCAGCAGCTTGACAAGCTCCACAATATTACCTGACTTGTCTGTGACCATGATTGTAGACTGCAGTACATGTGAAATAGGACAGCTTAACTCGAGGCACTCTTAGGCAAGTCAGAAACAAGTCTTGCCACACTGCATTTGCCGTGCACACAGCCAGCTATGTTCACCATGGCTCCACTGGTGTACAGCAACGCAAGAGCAATGGCTGGATTTGAGCCTCAGCCCTGCAAAGGAGTTGCAGAGGACACAAATGCATTATCTCTGAAGATTTATTCCACTTCCTCACTCCTTTTTCACCTGCCCTGCAGCCAGTTTCATAGAATCATAGAATCACAGGATGGTTTCGGTTGGAAGGGACCTTCAGAGGCCATCTAGCCCAATCCCCTGCAGCGAGCAGGGACATCTGCAACTGGATCAGGGTGCTCAGAGCCCCATCCAACCTGGCCTCGAATGGTTCCAGGGATGGGGCATCTCCCACCTCTCTGGGCAACCCGGTCCAGCATTTGCACCACTCTCACTGTAAAAAATTTCTTCCTTGTATCCAGTCTGAATCTGCCCTCCCTTAGTTTAACGCCATGACTCCTTGTCTTGTCACAACAGGCCTTGCTAAAAAGATTGTCCCAGGGAATTTCCCTCGAACCTGTCATAGGTAGCTGAGCTGGTCCAGTGACTCCTGTGACCAGAAGACAGTTGTTGCTCTCCCATCCCTCTCTTCTGCTCTTTCCTCTGCTCCTTTTCCCTGCTCACAGTCACTCGGTCCCAATTTTGCATCCAGATCAGCACGGGGCAGAGGGAAAGCTGAGGAGGCAGTGAAGGAAAAAAAAATACACAAAAAAACCTGGAAAACAGCGGTGACTCATCAGGCTAGTGAGAAATTTTGCTGTCACGATTACTGTCTCAATCTTTTCATGTAGGCTGGAGCTTGCAGGATGCCTGTCGCAGCCAGCACAAAAACCTGGGGGGCTTCTGAGCCTCTTCATGTTGCTGGCCTGGAAGCCCCAGACCCCGAGCAAGCTGTCATCAGCGTGGAGTGCATCTCTGAATGCAAACCTCTGGGAGCATGGGAGACGGCTACTTCGCGTCATCTTCCATAGATCTCTTCCGCCTCCTTATGAGGCTGGGACATCTACCCTCTGTCACCTTGTGTCAGTTTGAAGGCTTCTATGCGTAATCAGGGCAATAAAACACCCTCGATTCTCTGTCAGCACTGAGAGGTTTCCCAAAGACTAAGATAGAATCATTAAGGTTGGAAAAGACCTCTAAGATCATCA
>Ga0065711_1044407_pt1 | contig 14120 bp, 7 predicted proteins | sample Hoacrofraction12_FD_59098 | JGI IMG/M metagenome (GOLD analysis project Ga0065711, IMG submission 59098) | Hoatzin crop microbial communities from Cojedes, Venezuela - Epithelial fraction 12 v2 (version 2) | ecosystem: Host-associated > Birds > Digestive system > Esophagus > Crop | place...
TTTTTTTTTTTTTTTTTTTTTTTTAAATTCAAGATGATGGTGAGCACTTGCCTCTGTAGATTAGGGGATGCGAGCTTCAATTTCTCATGTTTTAAGATGAAAGCCACTGGGTTTCTCCTACCAGTGTGCCTTTCTAGTTTTGTTGGATAAATTGTGCTTCAGAAGTCCTTCAGAAGTTCTAGTGGGGCTGCGAGACAGCCGACGTTCCCTCAGAGGTCTTCGTGCGCTCTTTTTTTGTTGATCGAATTTTCAAGTTATTTCTGAATGAAGGGTCTGTAAAATCTGAGTCCCTGGGCTGACGGAGTCCTGTGGAACACCCTCGGAGAACTTGCATTGCTGTCCTAAGGAAAAGCCTTCTTTTTCTGGGAGTACAGATTCAAGGATGGCTCATGCTGCAAATCTGTTCATGTAAATGAAAAGCTGAGTGGCTTTTCTGTTTGGAAAATAAAATTGTTTTTCAGCTCGCCTGCATCTTGGTTTCAGTTTGAACCATCATGTTATTTAATAAAAACTTAAACACCTCCAGTTGATGCCAAGCTTTCTTCCTAGCAGTTTTGCAACTCATTTCCCTGCAGCAGCAGCGTTCTCTTCCATATCTTCTTGAGATGCAAAAAAATGTTGCTTTTTGTGGCTAAGTTGCTCTTAAAGGCTTAGATTTGGGGAGAAGGCTCATTGATAGGTCACTGTCCTGGACCTAATTTGCTGCTGTGTTTATTACTGTGGGACTTCGCTGGGCTGAGCACCTGGTCCTGCTCCCTGTGATAGCGAGCAGAGGGTCAGCTTTGCTCACTGCGTTTGTTTCCATGGTTTCATAGTGATGGATATATGTATTTCGTATTAGAACAGGTAAAATCTTGTGTGAACAAATAAGATATTCCAGTATTTGTTTTCATGAGATTATTAATTTCTCTTACACAAGGGGAGGAAATGACAACTGAAGGTAACTTTAAAGGTGTTCAAGAAAAACAAACAAGAAGGATTAATACTTTTTTATATAAAGAGGCACTAAGTGAAATGCTGTGTTTGTTTAATAGCAATTTCGTGTGCAGCGTGGCAGGTGGGGGGATGCCAGCAGCGCGTGGAACTGTGTTGGGCTGTAGCTGGAGGAAGCATAGACCTCATACACAGACCTGCTCCTCTGTGCTAGTCCAAACATTAGCCGATACCTACGTTTTGTGTTTTAGTTCAGTTTTGCCCTCATGCAAGCACAGGAACGTGAGCTGTCCTGTGACTGAAAGCTGCATCTGTCCCAGCAGTCCGTCAAGCACGGCATCCTTTTTTGTTACCAATTTTTGGTTGTTATTTTCTCTGAAGGCAAAACACCTCGGGCTCAGGTTTTGGATGGTTACCTGTCTAGCTACAATTGTGGCAGAAGGCCTTTTTCCTTTGTATTTGGTAACTTTCTTGCCTAACGGGACTTGGGAGTCTTTTAAGAATACTGGATGTTACTGTCTTTTATAGGTGGCTTTGCCTATTAAAAAGTTAAAACTGAAGTGGTCCCGTGCTGCTGCTTTTGAGACTTAACGTTTCATGCTTACGCTTTTGTTCCTTGGCATCCTTTTTTGTTAGCCTAACTAAAGGCTGAAGTAAAGGGCAGAAGAGAGGTGTCCGTTCTGCTCAGACAGAAGTAATGGGGAGTATTGAGGGCTGGGGCGCTCTGAAACGGTGGGAGCGACTCTTCTGGAGGTTCGCTCACACGTGCCGTTCAGAGCTTTTCTAGTTTGTTCCAACACCTTTGTGTGGGGGGGTTTAATGCAACTGTGCTAAACTGCTGAGCAAGACGAATGGATAACCTGCAGGTCTCTTTCCTTGTCGCTGTTAACACATTTTAGTACAATACTATAGACCCACTTTTGAGTAAGTTTTAATTGAACAGCTGATTCATGGCAGTGCCGCTGAAGCAGGTTCTTCAGTGAGTAAGTCCATGAACAGGCTACAGATGTGCACTGGGTCAGGCTAGAGTCAGGTTACTTGCACATTCAGGCACTACCCAAGTTCTCATCTTGTAAGAAGACAGGAGTTGATGTTATTAATGTCAGTATTGGGGGAAAAACTACAGAAAACAATGCTGCAGGGCTTCTTGTATGATCTTGATTTGACAGCTTCGATTAATTTGATTTATATAGACAACTACTGCTCTTAAATAAAACTTTGTGCTTCTGATTCCTCCCTATGAAGAAAGCTTTACCAGCTCTCTGCACTTCAAAGTTCTTTACAGTATCCTGTAAACCGTTTTCAAAGCTGTAGTAATGTCAGCCAGTGCTCCAGAAACATCTACTCGCTCTGTTGAACTCACCAGTCTTTGTAGTTGCTCTTCTGCTCTAGAGGCTGACTGCAGTATGGCTGCATTGGTTTCTTAGTCTCAAAGAGAAGATGCTGCTGGAGAGAAAACCCGAGACTTACTTTCACATCCAGAAAGACTTGCATCCCTCGCATTAGTTTTCACTTAAATGGAAAAATATAAATGCGTGACCTTGTTTTGCTTATACAAATGCTCCGCTTGGCATGTAAACATTAGGATGGGAGGTGAGGGATGCTGAGCAATAGGATAGTAAATGCTCATAAAAAATAGGAAAAAAAAATTGCAAGTAGCTGCTGAGGAAGAAAATGTTTATTGTGCAGCGTTTGGGATTCAGCCCTTACAGAGACTTTCGCTCTTAAGGTGTAACTGCTAGCCTGCAATGAGCTGGCTATGAAGTTTAATTCCTCGGTTGTTACTTCGTCTGGTGTAGCATTTTTGTGAATTTCTGACTTTGCTACTGCGAAGCATTGGGATGGGTGTACAAGTTGGATTCACCAAGCTGCCGTGCCTTCTGCCAGGCTTACCTTTAACCACATTTCTGCAGTACAAAATGTATTTTTTTTGGTTTGCCATACTTGGTGTAATCAAGATGTAGTTTTAGGTGGCAGTGCCAAACGGCTGCTGACCCTTCTACTTTTGCCTACCCCCATTTCTTAGTCTTACTCTGCTGTTTTAAATTGGGGTGAGCTTCTGGCAAAGCCCATCTACTTTCTGCTTTTGTAAAGATCCTAGGTTTTTTTCATATAATGCATCAGAGATGTGTCAAAGGCTAGTTTGAACTTGAGTCTTCACCTGTTGGAAAATAAACCTCAAGCTGATGGCCTTGGTTTTAGCAGAAGATACACACACACAATTTTGGTTGAATTGTAGCATTGGCAGAATTGGTGAATGTTTTTTCTAAGGGTTTGTGTTTAACAGTTGTAGCTGGAAAATGAGAGGTCGGATCTGTAGAGAGATCTGTTAGATCAGAATAGTTTATAAAATTTCCGCAATTAGCTCAACCCTTGGTCTGGTGTAGAAGTTAGGACCTCTTGCCAATGTGAATGCACACGATCAGATTGTTTCTTGAAGAAGTGTGAGTAAGAGCAGTGATTTTGGAAATGTAGGAGATGGAAAATCTAGAGCGCTTAGGTTGGTGCTTAAAGGGGGTGCTTCAAACTCTGACCAGTCTAGCAGCCCAGTTGTTTAAGTTCTAAGAGTATTTGTCGTTAAAAATAGGAGTGCTTTCTGTTTCAGAGACACCAAACTCATTCACTTTTGACCATTAGTGTAGCTGATGTAGGGAGGGGTAGCTGGTAAAATCTTGGAGAGAACAGAGGGAACTGGTGAAATTGTTTGACTTTGGCCACGTTCTTTGAAAGACCGTGTTGACCCTTTCAATTGTAATAAAAGGAAAAATCAGAACTGAACTGTGCTTCTATTGTATTTGGGTGTTTCACGTCTGGTGAGATGAATTTCATAAAGAAGAAGATAGTTCACCTGAATATTGTGCCAAAATTACGTTCCGGGTTCACAAAGGGCTCGCTTCAGCACCGTGCTGTAGGTAGCCATTTAGTGGGGAGACTTTCTTGTCTCCAGAGCAAGCCTGAAGCTGTAATGCTGCCTTATGGAAAGTTAAGGCTGGTAAGTAATTAAATAAAGGCTGTTTGCATTAGGGTTTTTGGTGAGATTGGTACTCTGGAAGTATTCTGAAAATGTCAGCTAAACATCTGAAATCTGCAGTTACTGGCAATCAGCAAATGTCATCAGGGTGCGTGATGCTGTGTGAGGCTACCTTTCTGTTTCAGAAGCCTGTTTGCTTAAACAGATCAGGTGATGGTTTAGGCGGTTTTCATTTTTTGCTCGTTAAGGCCTGTGGTTCTCTGAACCTGCTTATTGCTGCAGAGTTCATTGTGGGGATATCTGTGTTCCTTGGGAGATGGTCCTTTGATTTCTTGACCTAACTCATGAGCCCTGTTTATAATGACTTGTTGTTTTCAGAGCAGGGTTGTAGTCAACCACAGCATAGTGTTTTCAAAAGCAATTGAATGCAGTTGACATTCCGTTGGATTTAGATTTCAATGTTTGGATATTTTGAAATGTAGAGGTGGTTCTTTAGGTCTCTCTAATTGAATGGTTGTGCAGCTGTGAGGTGGGTCTGTTTAAAAAATCGATTTTTTTCTAATAGAACGGAAGACTTCATTTTGCCTCACATTACAGCATGCACTCCTGAAGTCATTGTGATACAGATCTAAATTGCTATGAGAAACATTTGAAACGAGGACTTCTTGGTAAAGGGATGTAGCTTTGAAATAAGGCACAACAGCGAGGCTGGAGAATTGTGGCTCCTGCCGGCTCGCTGGCTGCAGGGATGCTGCTGGGACTCGGACAGCTGAGGTGGAGGGCACAGGCTGCTCCATCTCAGTTTGCAAGGTATTAAGAGCATGCAGGTTAATTTAAAAGCTTTTTGAAGTGCCTGAGTGCTACACATTGACAGATTTTCATTAAAAGTAGCGACTGTTTTGGAGAGGATGGACAGACTTTTTGTTTCACTTGCTGGGTTGTGGCAGTAGGGATGAGCGGGCTCTGCAGGCAGGGCCTGGCCGCCAGGGCTCATCCGTGGCCTATGGTGTGGGGCCGTTGGTTGGGTGGCCCTTGGCGAGGTTGGTTGGGTGGCCCTTGGCGAGGTTGGTTGGGTGGCCCTTGGCGAGAGGGACAGTGACGATGAGCTGAACCCCTAGTCTTCAGAAGGGACTCTGCTAAGTAGGGTTTGGGTTTGAAAGTGGCTTTTGGTTTTGTGTGCCAGTAAGGTTTGGAATTTGCTTTGGCTACAGGATTCTGCCGAAGAGGGACTATTTCTGGATGTTTATAATGACACAGGCTTAGTGTTTGCTTCATTTTGTCTTCTGATTTATTGTAGGTAACCCTCTCGCCTACACAATGCTAGTTGCTTGTAGGTCGGTAGTTTGGAGGATAAATGCTGTGGGCCCTGTAGTTGTTGAGTTCTGCTCTAGGGGCGTGCTTTTTTCTCTGATTCCATTCTCAACACTAAATTAAAATGAGTTTTTGAATTTTTACTTTTTAAGAAATTAACCAGTTTCGGCCATTCTTTTAATTGTATCCCATGTATGTATTTCATTTCAGAGGTCGCAGCAGTGGCAAAGGACCACCTCAGCCTACAGTAAGTATATGTTTTTTCCTCACTGGACCACTTCCTAGGTATGAGGAAACAATTTATGTACAGTGAACGCAAGTATCAGCGTAAGAGTAGCAGATACTGGAATATTCTCTCAATTTTTTTCCTTTGATTCATCCTTCCTCGATGAATATTTTAGATTGAGATAAGCTTTGGTAAAGATGAAGCATCTTGCATTCATCTAAGTCTCCTGGGAGGGTGAAGGGGGAGAGGGTCGCTTAAACTTCTGACGACCCTAATAAAAATCTGCCGTATTTTCTTGCGATTATAGTTGTAGATACAGGTAACATTTAACTTAGGGCAATGCTTTTGAATTAGTTCCTATCTGAAGACTCTGACATTGGCTTCTCCCTTAAACAGATGACAGTAAGACAGCATTTAGTTAAACAAAAATAACAATTTTGTTTGCTATAAAGTAGCTAACCCAGTATTATCAGTAACCTGAATGTGTAGCTTTAGTTACTGTCAAGGCTATATGTTGTTGAAGTATAGGTGTGGCTTGACTTGTAGAACGTAGTTTTGTCAAAGCCAAAGATGTGGATCTCAGTTTAAAGAGTGGATCTTTGAACTGCACTAATCAAATATTTGCTATTTTGTTATTGGCGTGGTTTTCAAGGATGGCTAATTTTGGGGAATGGCGCAGAAGCAGGAAGGTTTGAAAGGGCTACAGTGTACTTGCATAAATGTTTATTGAAGATACCAAGACTCTTCAGTAAAAATAAAGACGCTTTGAGGAAGAGTGGTGAAAAAGGTTACGTGCAAACACTAAACATCATAAAAATGTTAGTCTTTACGTCCTCTGTACTGAGTGTTGAGCACAGGAGCGTCCTTAAACGTGTTCTTTGGACCAGGAAGGTGGCCAACATGCAGGAGTAAGTGGATTAAGTAGCTGACAGGTTAAAAGGTGTGTTGTTTCTTAAAAAGCTCAAAATACGGTGAGGTCCTTGCATGTTGCAGCATCTCTTGTTTCACAAGCATGAAGTTGACAGGGAGAGATGCCAGATGTTGCAACAAAACACAGACATCCTCACCACTTCATGTGTGCTGATGCGAGCGTGTCAGCTGGCAGCCTGGGTGGTACTTGGTCAGCTCTAGTGTGGAGTCTCGGATTCTGTTACTGCACTGCATTACTTTGGAGTAATTTTATGATGGGTTTTGTAGCTCTTTGGCGTTCCACGATTTGATGACTTTAGCTTCTGTTAATGCGTATAATCAGATCTGTTTGATGAAAAGATGTAATTCAGCAGGCCCTGAAAGCACCTTTCTACTTCTACAGCAGTTGAAGTACCTTGTCTTGTTGATGGCTCTTAAACCAGAGCAGGGCTTTTTCATTTAGGAGTCTATGCATATGAGCCTCACCCAACCAGCAGGAAGATTTCCTAATTGAGTGACATTAGGGGCACTCTGGAATGTTTATCTTCTTTGGAAGGGTGCTTGGACCTTTAATGATCAGAGAAAAAGGGGTAAGGGTCTCTGGAAATCTCATGTGACCTAAGTTCTGTGCATATTGACCGAGTGAGGTTTCAGACTAACGTTTCTAGGAATTGGTATGTACTGATGAAAGCCTGGATTATTTTTGGTGCACTGGCTTTTTGAATTGTTAGAAATATTTCTCATATATTCACGATATCTTTTCTTATTTTTCAGATTTCTTTCGATGGCATCTATGCAAACATGAGAATGGTTCACATACTTACATCAGTTGTTGTAAGTCTTCATATGTGGAAGGAGGGTAAACAGTTTCCTAAGTGACATAGGATTGTTAACTAGTCCACTAATAGTAATATAATGGAGTGAATATTAAACTTTAACTGTAGGCATCTTTTGCCAAGATAGAACTTTAAAGAATCACAGTAATAATTATTCTGTATTTTTGGCTTGGAAGGGTTCAAATACAGTTTGCAGAGGTATGGCAAACTTCTTAGGTGCACCGGTCATATTTTGAATTTTCTGTCTTTAGAGAGGTGGTGGATAAATAAAATGGGTCTGTGTGCAGGGAATGGAAGGATTTCTCCCCAGATTTTGAGGGAAGTCTCAAAAAGCCAAAATTAAGTAAGGCAGGCTGTCCCACGTCTGCTAGAGTCCAGGGTAAGCCTTCCTCCACAACAACTTGTTTGTGTGAGTGCATAGCTGGTCAAGAGTCTTGTGACTACCAAATACGCTTCTGTGAGTGTCTTTAAATCCCTTCAGAACAGATTTTGGTACGCACCCAGCGGTTTGCATCTGCAGAACGCAGTGGCGTATTTATAAATGGGCAAATGCTGAAGGAGTAGATTTGACTAAAAACTGAGCTGTGTTTTTACACATTGTACTTATGTGAAAAGTATGTCTTGAAGAAAATCACTCAGATGTTATTTGTCAGGCTGGTAGAAAGCTGTATTTTCATTTTTCTGCATTCTAGGGATCCAAATGTGAAGTACAGGTGAAAAATGGTGGTATATATGAAGGAGTTTTTAAAACCTACAGTCCTAAGGTAATTTTTTTCATTTTGACTCTTTCCTGTTTTAAAAGATCCTAATGCTGAATAATCAATGTTGGATTAAAATTTGAATATTTATTGTGAATTATTTTGACTATTTATGTCTAGGTGTACACATGCAGATTCATTTTTGCAGACTATTAGAAATGTGTGGTTTTTGCAAGTGTGTAAAATTATTGAGTAGCTTATTGTGCATTAAGTTAGTGTATTCTTTTTGTATCTCTATTAGTGTGATTTAGTGCTTGATGCTGCTCATCGGAAGACTGCAGAATCCAGTTTGGGGCCAAAACGTGAAGACATACTAGAGAGTATCTTGTTCAAGTCTTCAGATTTTGTTATGGTGCATTTTAAGGACATGGATACCAATTATGCGAGAAGAGGTATACTTGGTTTTAAAGTTGTCTGTATCTTAGATCATAAGTAAATACTTAGGATCCAAAACCTAAAGTTTAGACTCTTAATTCTTAATGAGTGCAAAATATCCAAATATCCCATTAAAGTCAATGGAAAGAGCGGATGCTCAGCACCTCCTGAAATCAGAAATTTATCAAAATTTAAAAAATAGATTGCAGAACCTTTGTGAGGGTGCACTGCTTTGAGCAGCTCTTTTAGGTGTCTGGAAGGCACATCCTTGGTGGTGTTACAAAACATTTTATATATTTTGTGGGAGGTTGTGGGCTTATTTTGTAAATGTCTTTCTGAGTTAGTCTGTTAAATGTTATATGAGAATCCATGAATATACAAATTCTTTATAAAACGATGACTGTTCAGAGTTGGTGTGTGTATAAAGTCTATATTTAGTTAAGTAACTTTTGTCTCTGAACATGCATTCATATAAATATTCTAAAAATACTACTGCAAATGAAGCTAAAAATTCTTAGCAAATCCACTATTTGTGGTTTTAATTTCTGCTTTACTACATGTAGATCTGTAGCTAAGGCTCTCTGAAATACAGAAAAACCCAGTGAAGTGGCAGGCAAGTGGTCTTAAAATCTTGAAGACGTGGCTTGAAACCGTCAGAATTAAACCATTTTACAGGAAGTCAGGCAGCCTTTGTAGAGCATAATTATTTTACTGGAACCTAAGAGGTCCCAAGTCAGACAGCTTTAGTTCCTTTGCAGATTTGGGGGGGCGGGCAGCAAATCACGAGGGATTTTATGCTTATGTTCCTGACTTGCTGGGCTAAGGAGTAAAAGCAAAGACATTGCTTTCTGTGCCACAGAGTGAAATTACGTATGTGTACATTTTCAGGTTGATCAACAACTGTCGCTGGGAGCTAAGTGGTTGTTGTAACACACATGCTTTATTCCCACATAGCAGTGACTTAGAGATACTTAGGGACTGGTGGACGTTTAATGAGACCTTTCTCTTTTCACCTTTAGTTTGTACATGCGTGTGTGCTTGCCTGATTTAAAGCTGAAGAATGAGAGGCTTGTTGTTTCAAGGAATTTGTTTTTCCCAGAAGAAGATGCATAATGTCAGAGCAAATGTAGCATTGAAATGCAGATAAGTTCCAGGTTCTGGATGGGACTTGGAATTTAAATTACATGAGAGCTGTTTATAATGGCTCTGCTATGAACATCACTTAAATGTAAATGCAAACTGGGCTCTCCATTAACCAGTCTTTATAGATTTTGAGCAAACAGACGGAATGAAGAATATATTACTACTTTTAGGAGTAATTACTCAATGGAAGTTTTCTAGAAGAAAATAACTGGTTCAGGTTGAACGGTTGCTCAGTTTGCTTTGTTAGGTGCAATGTCTTTGAATCTAAATCTCTTAAGTAGCTGGAGAGGAGAGCCGAAATAAAGCTGTAGAGACTTGGGGCAAGATAAACTGGAAGGCTGCAAAACTTGATAACTCGTAGTGGGTAAATTAATCTGCTTTTCATTTTGTCTTAAAAATGTATTATCTTGAAATGACATTTGAAAGTGTAAGTCAGTCTCCGATCACACCTGAAAATTAGGGCAATGAAGGGCTTTCTGCTTCTTGGGAAATTAAATAAGCAAGGATGCAAGAGAGTGGAAGTGTATGAACATGCATATAGGAACTGCTGGCCTTTTGTTCTTACAAATGAACCCAGATCTGCATGGGACCGAGTCAGATAAGCCTGTGTGATTCACCGTTAAAACTCAGTCTGACCTCTGAGGTGAGGAGATGGTGCTCCTTGCTGTGTTGGTATTGGGAATGGTTACTGCCTGGTGCCCAGAGAAGTTCGACAGTGTTGCACTTACCCAGGAACAAATACTTTTAGATTGCCTAGCCATCAAGGTGTTTTGGCTTTCACAGACAAGTTAGTAGACAGTTGGGACATCTGTGGTGGGAAAGGCAGCTTGCTCTTGCTTTCTTAAAAATGTAGCCAAACAAAAGGGCATTTCACAAGCACTCTGCTGCCCTAGGAGAGGCTTACCTAGGGCAGGGTTTGTCGGGGTCTGCGTATGCAGTTTCTCCTACCCCTTAGGAGGCTACTAGACTTCTGAGCAGGCCTTGAAGGAAACTTGATTTCTGCAAAAGATACTTTTGTGTAAATTTTAGTGCATCCTGGTTTCCTGGTTCAGTATAAGTATCTGGAGTTGTATGGATTTTTATTCTGGCGTTTGCTTCTCTGCTGAGCTGGAGGACTGTGGACAAATGGTGCTCCCGACTGTGGGTCTTCGTCTTCTGACCTACCCCCAGACTTGAATAGCAGAGATGTTAGCTGTATTGTCTGCCTGTCTGACTGTGTCCGACAGGAGAGACTGAAAGAGGACTGGAAAAGAGCAGCAGGTGGGGAGAAAGGGAATGGGATGGATGCTCCTGTCAGGAGCGGAAAATACAGTTGTCTCTGAAAGAACCATCTGAGATAGTCTGCCAAGCACCTTTTGTTGCTATCGTACTTGTGCAGCTTTGGAGCGGTGAGCTGGTAATTCATCCTGCAGCTACATCAGTAGTGTGAGTGCAGGGGAGGTGATCACACTGTAAGGCTTGGGATGGGTGAAATCACCCCGTTTGGAAGCAACAGTCTTAGATTTGCTGGTGCCAAGCATGACATTGCACCTTTAGGCACACCAATGGAGAAAGTGTAGTGCCTCCCCAGACTGCAGAAATTGGAAGGGTTGAGAGAAAAAAAAACAGTAGGTCTAGGTGGATAGGGATGTTCTAACAGCTTATGTTTAAAAAATAAATCTGTCCCTACTTTCTGGGCCCTTATTTGCAATTCTGTCAGTCTGCATGGACCTTTGTGCTCATGTAGATTCCTGTTAGGCTTCAGAAGGGAGTCGCCGGAGAGTCTCTCGCTGTGGAATTAGGGCTTGCTGCAGTACAGGCAGGCTGATGAATGAAACATCCACTGGAAAACTCAGGTGAAATTGTATTATATCCATCATCCCCCTTGCAGACTACTCTGTCTGCATTTCAAGAGGGACAGGCGCCGTCTTCGGCATGTAGCAATGGAAGTTGACTGCTAAAAATCCACTCTGATGTGCGAGTTGAAATCCTTGGCTGTAGGTTAGCGTGTAACGTCTTTCTGCTTCACCACCTGAGGCAAAGGTGAAGCGCCTGGACCTCGTAGCTGCTAGATTGCTTAGGCTGCGTGACTGAAATAGGGGGGGGTGTTTCTCCTGGGTTCTGCAGGACAAGCTGCTAGCAGTGTTTCCTGTAGTCCGAAACGCTGCGCAGTCGACAGCGCTGGTTTGCGTGGGATTCAAATTTGAGTAAGGCTTCAGAGTTGCCGTTTTGGCTTCTCTTTAAAGACAAGACAATTCAACCTCGTAACTACTGTTAAAGTAAAAGGCTTCTACAACGTTTTCATTGTTTTTTTGGCACAGTTACTGCACTTTGAGAAAAATACTACAAATCCAATGAAAAAAGGCAGAAGAGAATTGTCTATTTAGGTTTTTCCTTGAATTAGCACTGGAAGTGGCATCCTTCCAGAGAAAGTGCTGCAAGGGGAATAGCAGTCGGCATATTATGAACAAAGGAAGGAAATGTTGGCTCTGCAAAGCTGGTGGTAGCTGGTTTTAATGTTTCAAATCAGTCGTGAGTAGTTACAAAACAAATGCGAGTTTACCATTGAAACCTTTTAAGATGAGACCTCGGTTGACTTTGGGCCACGCTAACCTGGATCGAAGCTTGCAGTGTGCGGCGCGAACACCTTTGGCGCAGAACGCCGATGGGTTTAATTCGTCGCATATTTGTGCTCTTCACCATTAGTAGCTCAAAACATGTTTGTGAAAACAAGCATGTTAAATACTGAAGTTAATTAAACCCGGACTCTTAATTGCTCCGTTCTGGCACTTTTTTCTTTAGCTCATTTAATAGCACATACTTGAAGAATTTGCCCAAGCTGAGTTTTTCTCAGAATGTGTATATTTAATTTGCCTTTACTTGATGTGAATTTCTGTTGCATAGAATTATCCTTGGGATTTTTTTTCCGCTTAGCAGGCTTTAAAACAAGAAGCGAGGTCTTTGATATCGAACTTCTTTGCTTAGGCGATGTCACATTAAGTAGGTACAGAGGCGCTGGGGGATAATTGAGTGCTAAAGCTCGAGCTCTTTGTTTGACCAGTTTTCATTTGATCTTTAACTTGGATTTTACCATGTAGAAAAGGAATTGATTAAAAATTTGGCCGTGTCAAGGTGTCGTGTGAATTGCTTATTCAACAGCTCGGAGATGTGAGGCACCAGGTAGGGGGGAGGCTCAGCCCGTGCAGTCGGTGTCGTGTCTGTTATTACTCTGCCAGTCAGCACTTGTAGCAGCAGTTCATGTTTTAGCTTCTATTTTGTGAATAATCTTAAGAACAGTATTTTTGTTTTGGAAACAATTATTTGTAGAATTTCTTTTTTAGAAATGTTCTCAGTTTTGCTGCTTGTTAATTTTGGTAAAGTCATGTTTGACTTGCCACATTTTTAATCTTGGTGTCCCATGTGCCTGCCTGGCTGTTTGTTCCAGGAAAATAGTGATCTCTGCCTTGAGGTGCCATTCTGCTGCATTTAAACTTTGCCTGGATGCTCACGAGACCATGTCGTCTGACTAGAAGTCTGCCTTTGTAGCTTGAATTTCTCCTAACTCTGGATTTTCTTTGAGTTGTAGAGGTTAAATTGATGTTGCAGTCTCACTTGTGACTTTCGTTCCGAAGTGAGAGAGAAATGAAGAGCAGTGAGGCTTCCTGTGCCCCGTGATATAATGGATTCTACTGGGAAACTTAGCACTGACTGTTCACATCTTACTCAAATCTGTAGCATTTGTTAGACAGTGGAGTTTCTGTTGTGACTTGGGATTTTTTTTCTCCCAGTTCATCTGTATCATTTAATTTTTAACAGCACTCTGCTGAATGTTCATGTGGCTTCTTAAATAAGAAAATTGGTGGGTTGTGTAGATGAGTCTTGTTAAGCGGGTATTTTATTCACAGTATCTAAAATGGCACAGTTGTCTATGGAGTTTATGTGAAGTAATTTAATAGAAATGAAGGAAGCGCCCTTCTGAAACACAGGAGATTACCTCAATCAGATGCTGTCATCGGTCCTCCTAACTCATATTTATCTAATGTCAGTGGAGAAGAGTTCCCTCTACCCCCAGTGAAGGTAGCGTAGAAGCAAAAGTTCCGGTTCCTTACTGACATAAGCAGCCTCCAAATTGTATTTGGCATAAAATGTCCAATCTGAGAGGATAAAACGTGAAACATTGAATTACTGGTGTTGGGCACAGAAGCAGCACTGCTCTGTCTGGGTTGTGGCAGTGTTAGCTACAGGATATTGGTGAGGCAGACGCAGAGTTTCCAAATACAAGTGCCTTAGTTTTTCCTCCCTCTTAAATGTGCTCTTTCGTTACTACTTAACTGTGGATTGAGGTAGCACTGTGTTACTCTGTAGTTTCAGATGACATTTAAACATATCTTCTGGGTTTTATAGCATGTTTTAAAAGCTGTTTGTGTGAAGGGAAACTGAGAGACGTCTTCTTTCACGTTGGTGTACCTTAGAAATCTGTAGGCTGGTTGGAGGGTGGTTGGGTGTTTTTTTCTCGTGAAGCAAAATGGGGAAACGTGGGGCTGTTCATAGGTGGGAACGTTGCTGAAATTTTACTATGGAAATGATCTTTGCAGGGTGGGAGATGTATAATCTGTTTGAATATGTCTGTGTGAGGGACTGAAAGAGTTTAGCTTTTGCCTGATTTCAGCCATATATTG
>Ga0065711_1009044_pt1 | contig 14119 bp, 6 predicted proteins | sample Hoacrofraction12_FD_59098 | JGI IMG/M metagenome (GOLD analysis project Ga0065711, IMG submission 59098) | Hoatzin crop microbial communities from Cojedes, Venezuela - Epithelial fraction 12 v2 (version 2) | ecosystem: Host-associated > Birds > Digestive system > Esophagus > Crop | place...
CGTAGCTCCCCTGAGGCCAACCCTCTCCCACAGTAACATCCTGCCAGTAGCCTAAAGCTTCAAGCTCCTCTAGACTGTTGCCGTTAGTCAAGTTCTATGGTGAATAATCAGTGAAATATGTTAAATCTCAAGAAGCAGATGGACCTGCTATGCGTAGATAAGCTGCATCATATTTCTGTCCTGGCCTATTTTAGTAGTAATATTTTCGCTAAACCAAAATTAAAATAAGCAGTATTAAGCGCAAGTTTCTCCTGTGTAAATATTTGCCTAAGGAAGAAAAAGTGTCCTTGTGTGCAACCACAGGTGCACAGACAAACACTCAACACCAAATTCTGTAAAATAGACTTTGGACAAAAAGCTGAGCAGTGTTTGGACAGATGGCTAGTTTTTCTGTAAATGCTTCATTTTACTTCTATTGTTTTTTTCAGGGCAGGGTGCTGTACTGGAAAAAAAACAATCCATAGCACCCTTTTCATTTAGTACTTCCCACGAATTATACAAATACAAGTTTACCACAGTCTGTGTATAAATTCTAAGGTCACTAAAATGTTCAGGGTGCGTGCCTTTCCACTGAATATATACAGCACTGAACACAAGCCATGGGAGTCCCTCTTGCAAAGAAGCAACCAGCAAAGTTGGAAGCCTCACGGGTCCAAAACTGAAAGACTAAAGAGTCCCATAAAACCTGAGAGGAATATTAAAAAAAAACAACAAAGAAAACAAAAAACCAACTCCACCACAAAACACACAAAAAACCCCAAACCACACCACAAAAAAAAATCAGACTTCAGTGAAAAGTGTCAGTGAAATCTGAAATAGAGGGAAAAATTCTTTCAACTGCTGTAGCTAGCTGAGGCAAGTTCCTTGGTATTTCCTAACTGGGAAGATTCTTCCCTTTGGCTATACAGCAGCTCATGCCTACAAGAGAGGAGAAAGCTGATAACTAGGATTAGGTGAACTGGTTTAGATAAAGAACTGACTTGAACCTCTGCCCAAGGTTTGAACCCAAGGCTTGCTTTTAAAACCAGTATCAGGAGATAGGTTTTCTCCATTTTTTTCTCCTTGCTCCCCCTTCTCCAAAACCTGCTCTCTTCCATTCCTGGTGAAATGAGAAAATGTGCTAAGATCTTGCATCCCAAAGAACATTTTTCTTTGATTTGACAGTCCTGTAAATCCTGTAGCTCCCTTCCAGTCTCCTGATTTTCCAGATTTGAGAGGTTTGGCTAGAACAGAGCCCAGTCACATTACTGGAAATTGTTGGTCCCAAATCACAGCGCCACCTCTACCTCATCTTCTGCCTCTTCTGTAGCCAGCTAGTGGTACCTCAGACTTAATCACCAAGGAATCTTTGGATAAGATTACTACATAACATAAAAAGTGAGAAGAAAAGAAAGGTTTTTCAAAGGATATTAAGGAGGAGATCCAGGCAAAGACCAGATAAGAAGTCACGCTGGCATTAGCTGCTCTGTGCGTACACCCCCACGGCGCTGCCGCTCCTGCTCTCTGCGGGCAGCACACAGCGACAAGCGAGCCAGCTAAAGGATGAAATTTTCCTGTTGCCGCACAGTTGCCGTTGCCAGCCACAGGCTCTTTGCTTCCAGTATTCTGTACAAGCTGCCCAGCCTTCGAGCAGCAAAATGTTTATACACGGGAAGAGTCCAGCTACCACCAGTTTTGTGATATTAAAGCCCGTTCTCCTGGCAAAGTGATAATGACAGATTTTTCAGCACTTCAACCACATAATTGTTCTCAGAATAACAAGAACATTCGCAGGGATATTTTTCCCCCCAATGACTTGGAAAAGCATCATATTTCCACTGCAAATGTGTTCTCGCAGTTGACGCGGTGCCATCAGTAGGCAAAGTGGATCTGCATCTCCTGGTACTCCTATTACTTTCTGACTATACTTTGTCACGCCGCAGCGCCGCACAGCACAACGTCCAGTCTCTGAAAATAGCCAGAAGCAAATGTTAAGTAGATTCTGGAGGGGATGTACTAGGAACAAAAAAATTAGTTGAAGACCCTTATCTAACAGATCCTCATCTCTGGAACTCGCATTTTTGTGATGCCCTCTGTCAAAAGTGTCAGCTCTGTCGCTCTGTTTAAGCTACCCGAAGTGGACACACGGTTCAGGAGTCCATCTGCCAACTCTTTCAGCTCTTGCTGCCAGTCTTCCCAAGACTCATCGCCTGTCTGTTAGACAAATACTATTGCATCTTTAAAATCTCAGGTTTTCTATGTCCCTCGCACAGGTTCCCCAGCCTTCTCCTGCTCCACACCCCCTGGTCCGACAAGACAGGACACAGGTAGTACTGCCACGCAACTCAAGCAGGGCTGTGGGACAAGTAGCACAGCTCCTCTTGGAGCTACCTGCATGAGCTGATAAAGCTGGTGGGAGTGGTGAAGAGTCATCAGTGGGGATGTCACCATAAATGATAAACACTTTCCCAGGAGAAAAGAAATAATAAGAGCACATTAGATGGGAAAATGGTAATAGCTTGTGCTGATTTTCAAAGATTTATGTCCCTATTCTCCATCTTGGCTCAGAATCATTATGGTAAAATGATGTTTTATTGTTTCTTGAAAGGTATTTGGTGAAGTATTTAAAACACTGGCAAAGAAACAATCCACTAACAGGCAAACTCACTTCCAATATGATTTGTCTGAGTAACTTCTACTGGAAAACAGCAGCCACCTCAGCCTAACATTGCTTTACTTGGAAATAAACACCTTCCATGTAAGAAGGAAAGCACCTAGTTTTCTTTGGCTACTTTATAATGCGTGCTATTAGCAAGACAGAGCTGCTTTTTCAAAAGTTTTGGGCGTGCAGGAAGTTCAGCACTAATGCAAGAAGAATTCCTTAAAAACATTTCTAACACATACACTAATTTTGAACTATGAAGATTTAAGATGGATGAACGTTAAATCTGGGTAGGAAAACAATATAACTGGAAGCCCTCTGCATGGCAACACATGCCCCTGGAACATGCACTATCTGTTGATCTCGAAGATTAAATAACCAAATGGGAGTGGAACGTGGTGTCGACAGGCCTTTGTTTGGCCACCTAACGTCTCCACAAGCAGTTCAGATACTCTGCAGATGCACAAGCCAACTCAGCAATACGCAAACATGAAAAGCTGGTCCTATATCCCAGGCACGCTGACCTCCATGCCAGCTTTGGAAGCTATCTGCAGCTCGTATGTGGTACTGTTGCGCTCTCAATGCTCTGAATCCTAAAACCTCTGAAAAGCTTCTGGTATTCAAAGACCCTTAAATCATAGAGTTATGATGATATTTTTCACCCCAAAATTTTGCGTAATCTGACATTTTTAGGGGCTTCTGTAGCCACGACATTCTCTGAACTGTAAGTAGACTACGTATCAATATAATGCATGAAACTATCGCACATTTGAAAGCTTTCTTGAAAGCATTTAATCAAATAGTTGGTCCAAGCACTGCTGATGGCCTCCAGAACCACAAGCTGAATGCAGTTTAAAAACACTATCTTCTAAAGCTGCACCGTGTGTATTTTGAGAAGAGAAAAACTTTTTTAGTATGTGAACATACACTTAGAAAAATCTATAAAGATGCCACTCAGGCATCAAATATCTATTTGCAGATGGTCTCTTTCCTAAAACCAAGTGGATGGTACCAATAAAAAAAAAAAATCCTTAACATTAAACGTAGCCATTCCTGCTCCATTATTCAATTATTTAGCCAATATAGGAGAAAGGCAAGCTAACATAATGTATAAGAATATAAGCTAACCTAAGCCTTCAATTTTATCTGCCTTTTCCTATTTCTCTTCCAAAATACCAGATGATGATGAAATATGGTTTAAAAATGAGCATACTTCATACACTCTCAAATGAACAATAAACAGCTGAAACAAGCTCTTCAGCCCACTCTTTTAAAATGCGACTAATGTGTAATCCTAGTAACACTTAATATTCATTTGAATATGAAAAGATTTCAGGCTAGAGGTGCTAATAAGAACCCCACACTTCAAATTTAAACAGACATGGCAATTTGTATTTCAATAAGGAAAAAAAAAATCACCGTTCACTCTTGAGGAAAGAAATACCTTTACTCCTACTCTGCAGCCATTTACAGTACTTACATGCACACATTTCAGCATCACTAATGCAAACCATGCTTCAGGAAGACAATTTAAATTGCCCTTCAAAAGGCAAAGAAAGGAACATATCATTAGCATGACACCTCTACTCCTCTTCAACGCATGAAGGGTTGGTTGTGCTACATAAAGTTACAGCTAGGTGTAAATGAATAAAATACATTCTTTACTCGGTGATAAGGACAATACAGAAGCAGAAATGACGGTGTGACAGACTGTCTTCTGCTTTTCCTCACCCTTCAGATCTGACAGCTTCAGGCTGAAGCTACATTATAATAAGGTCGGATTCCTGTACCTACTGGGAATGTAGTACACGTGCTTGATGGCGCTTTAATAAGGAAAAAAAACCCCAAATCAACTCATCATCAGCACTGCATCTTGTTCTTTCATTTCTTGTAAGCCTCACCAACATTTGCTGTCTTAGCAAAGCAAATTTTAATTGTCACACGAATAAAATCTTTATGCTGCTATCTTTTTTGAGCCAGACCTAGCTTCAGTTCCTGTGCATAGAAGAAGGTACTGTAAGAAACCTAGAATAAGTTTTGAAAACAAAATCCTCAAGAAAATTCATTTTTAACTGTCCTGATCTTTTTATCTGATTAAAGTTACCTGAGTTTACTTAGAAGTCAGCAGGAAATCTAAGTAGATCACTCGTTCACTTTCTTTATTAGCTGCTTCTCTCATTTTTAAGTCCTCAGATTGGCTCACTTGATAAATAGCTACTGCTAGCAGCATACTAGCAAATTTGTCCCAGCAAAATCATGTCTGTAGCACATATGAAAACTTGCTTTAAATACTAGAAATTCTCACTACAAGATACTCAAAACTTGGAAGAAAATAAGCCAAGAGCATAAATTGCAATGAACCTATCAGTGCTACTCACTTTTCTCATGATACAACCCAATTGATCTATCTTAATTGTTTTAGATCTGATCATTGTAGATTCAGGGCATGTTTTTGCGGAGGCTGTTCGTGGAAGTCACACATTCCATTGGCGTTCTTAGGAAAAGAGAATACACATTTGCTGTACAAAAATTAGTGCAGACTGTTATGGGAACACCTTAAGCAATTTCATGGAAAACCTCACAAGCTGCCAAGCCAAGTTTTAGGCTACAAAGGGCAATGATAAAGATTAGTAGTTCTGAAAGTATGCTGCGGAAATAAAAAACTGCACAATAAACCCCGTACTCCTTCCTATGAGCTAAAGTAAGGAAAAACTGAAGACTGTAGATTGATTGTAATATTAGGTTTGCTGATCTGAAGTTCCTGAAGTACACAGGTTGCTAAAAACTTCCCTCTCTTCCTCATGCATGTATACCGATATGATTATCTCCACAAACCTGGGTCTGAGACCTAAGAGGTTGCTGCTGCTGCTTTCTTTTTTTTTTTTCTGAGTTTTTTTGTTCCTGCGACTTTGATGCTTTTGCCACCGTTCAAAAATATCTTCTAAAATCTGATGTAATAAAGACAGAATTACATCCCTAGGCCCTCAGAAAGATCAATAAGTAAGTTAATTTCCTGAGTGGCCATACAGCTCCTGGTTTGTAAGAGAGGAAAAAGGACTAAAGGACACAGAAATCTGGGCCCAGAGAGAGACAGCTCCAGCAGCAAATCTGATTCCCTGCTAATACAGACCCCTACTGTTCAAGCACATGTGATGCTTATGCTAGGTAGAGTCCCTTGTCCCTGCACAACAAGACATATCCACATCTCTCAGAAATAAGAAGCAAGTGTCCCGTTCCTGGGGTAGCATCTTTTGAGACCTACAGTGGGGGATGAGGAGGAAGAAGGTGGAAGGGCAGCAAGTAAGGAAGAGACATCAGTGAGGGTTTTGCCTCGCACCTCCTCCTGGCATGGCCTGGTGCAATACAGCCTCACCTGCACCGTACAGCAGCCACATAGCCCCTGTCCAGACTCACTCCTTCTGCCCTCCTGGATGCTTATTTTCGTTCCTCCATGCGATGGAGAAAACAAAACTAATCATAGAAAGACAGAAAGACCACTATGGTGAGCAGTCACTCTGCTGTCCTCAAGCTGGACCACAAAGGGGTGCACACAGGGAAACACACTAGAAAAAGGGGAAGATTGTCAAATCCTTTTTATGAAGATATTCCTGAGCTTTCCCACCCCTAGAAAACCAGCTCTTCTCCATCCACAGCTAAGAGCCTGCTTATGCAACCCTTCAGTGACAAACTCCGGCTGAGTCCTGTTCACCTGAGAACAAGACTAAGACCAACTGCAGAAAGTGCAGTTAGAGGCTCAGTCTCAAATTGGTTCAGATGGCTCTCAGCAACCAGATCCATCCTCTGCATCAAATGTTTCTCAGCGTCCTTTCTTTTCTTTCCAGATTAATGATAAAAATAAAGTAGCACAGGTCAAGTCTAGTAAGACTGCTTGAGAAGTCCATTCACTCAAGGATTACTTCCTCGTTTATAGTCAAAGGTCACATCTGAGCGGATTTTAATCCATCTTGGATGCACAAATTCCTTCCATTGTTCCAATCTAATCAAGGAACACCCTACCCAAAATGAACTGATATTTCCTACTAGATACCCTGATTCAAAGCTTGTTATGGCATATGAAGCTTATAGGTAGGTGTTACTTCTCTTGAAGGCACATTGATTGGCTGACACAGAAACATTCGCCCATTCAAAACCATAAACAGTGTATTTTGTGAGTGACATGCTCCTTTTATCAGGTTTCTTTTGTCATTCAGTTTGTGAATTTTTAATATAAAGTCCTGGTCCAACTCCAGAACTTCCCAGTTTTCCCAAAGCTGGGGAGGGCACAAGAATGAGGAAACTGCATCCATTCCTCAAATAACAGTTCACAGACTTTCTTGCTTCACTCTGAAAGTTTTTGGATGCCTAGTATCTAAAGACACTACGTTTTACTTGCTTTTCAGCACCATTGCTGTTCCCTGTTAGAAGAGCAAGCACTCCACTGTCCCACCACAGGAACACACCATCTATTTTTCCTGCTGGGAAGTACAATTTGCCTGTCTGGATTGTCAATTATTCGATAGTAGCACTGTACTATCAGACTAAAGTATGATCAGAATTCTTTTCCTGTTGTTCTCAGGAAGAAGGGACTTTATTTTCACTGGACCTGCACTGCTCCTCATCTCCTTTCACTGCCCCCGGCAGTCATCCAGAGAGTATTCCCTAACATCAGCCTCTTCGCAGCCACTTTCTTTTCCCTGTCAGCTTAGGATTTCTCTTAACAGCAAAATACCAGCTCAGAGTCTTTTTTCTCAACAAAACTTAGTGGCTTTGTAAACATCTGTTAAAGTTCGGTTTAACAACTCCCTACTGTTAACTGGGTTTTTTTGTGTCAAACACTTGCTTTCTCCCAGTGGATTTGGCTTACACTTGCTACTTTTCATTTTGTACAGTCAACCCCATTAAGGCTCGTGATGCAGAAGGGAAAATAGAAGACCAAGACTGTAGATAAGCGAGAATAACACTGGGATTTGCAATGCAAGCGCCTAAAAAAAAAAAAGTGAACTTTAAACTCATTTTGTCTTGTTTGTAAAAAGGTGGCATCTTACCTGTCTCCCTCTAGGCTGGTACCCTGCACTATTGCAGCAAGAAAGGGGGTGTGGGGAAGGGAAATGAGCCAAGGGAAGTTACTCACTCACAGCTGCCGAGTATTAAGAAGGTTCATTTCTCCTGCATGGCAGTCGCTAAAACTGGATCCTCCGATAAAGACTCCAGGCTCCATTCAGCTGGTGTAACACCCAGAACCAGTGAGCAGACAGGCATGGAAGAGTGGAAGAGTCTTCTCTATTGATAGCTACTGCACACCTAGTCTTACCAAAACCCAGTTCTAACCCGAGAGCTGTCTGGAACACCCAACAGTTATTTTTCCCCATACGCATCTGTGGAAGGGAGAGTTCTAGGAATCGCCATCTCTGTACGTTTCAAGGAAAGAACCTAACCTGTGCTGAAGAGACCCATCATGGCACATATAAGGTAACACATACAGTTTCTAAACCGTTGCCTTAATTTTCAGTTTTCAAGGTTCAAATGTAGGATATCAGAAGTTCTAAGGGTAATCAAATCCACTTTCACAGCCTTTTAACGTAAAGGGTAACATGTATAAGCTTTCCTAAGCAGCCTAAAAAAAAAGAGTTTACGTTAAAAGATGTAACAGATCCACAGCTATGTTCAAATATTTTTATTTGTCTAAGATGCGAAATAAAACAAGTTACAGCAAAGCGTGAAATCTGATGAGGATTCTACCTTAAGGAAAAAAAAAAATTGCCTTTTGTAATAACAAATAGTTGGAACCAGCACACTGCTTTAGCGACATTGTTCCCTTCAAGACAAGTCTAAACTGTTCAACGTTATGAAAACTCTGCCTATTGCTTTGTACCAGAAAATTTATTACCCCCAAATCATTTACAACCGACAGCATGCATTCCAAAACTGATTTGTTACTTTAGGCCACAACAACTCACTTTCAAAGCTTAAAGAATCCATTATACTGTGCAAAGGAAAGAGCATGAACAAGACACATATTAGAGATGAGTTTAAATGGAATTCCATTAAAAAGTTTAAGTTGTGGAAGCCTACAAACATGGCCGTACAACCGATTTGAAGCATTCTTGGCACAGCGGACTGGGGAAAAAAGATCGAACACAATTTTTATTTCCTAAAGTGTGTAAGCATCTGTCACAGTTTCAGCAACCTGCTTCCTTGGTTGGGAGGAGGAAGCAAGCCAGTCACAGAAGTCAAATATGATTAACACAGGAACTCTTCTCTTTGGGAGATGTCATTACCTGCTTACGCAGTGTGTGTCATTTATTTTACTCTGGTGCAGTGCAAAACATAATATGGGTGTTCAGCACTACTCTGTTTCTATGATTTTGTTACAAGCAACAACAGGCACTTGGGTCAGTGGGAGCTATTTGCTTAAAATGCTTTCTATGTTTTCCAGTTATGGAGGCCACTGAAATTCAACAACCGCTTCCCTCGTCTAATCCATCAGTTTTCCTAAGAGCAGAGGGAGTATGACACCTCAAGCGGCAAAACCCGCTTCAAGAGAGTAACAAGCCACAGAAGCCACACAGAACCCCAGCCCCGTGAACACAGACCTTTCCCAAGCCAGGCTGTGCAGGGCGTGGGCGCGGTACCCCGGTCCCCAGGGCGATGCGTGCAGGGCACTGAACGGGCTCGGAGAAGGTGACAGAGGGGCTCAGGCGTCAGCGGGTGCTGGACTCCGCTGTGGCACCGGCCTGAACATCTGCATTGAAAGATCAAAGAATTCGTGCAGAAAGCTGAGATTTTTACCTACAGTCTTTGATTTATAGCCTCTTTAATCATGAGACACAATTGTCAGGATTTTGTTCTTTTTTCAAATCACTGCAAATTCACATCCTTAAGAGTCTTTTTTTTTTTACTAAGGTATCACAAAACTTCAAAGGTAGAATATAAACAGCATATAGAAGTGATATGTATTGGGTTTTAAAGTCCCATGTCTTTGAACTGCGGCATACTCAAACGGCTCAACCCAGGCTTTAAATTGTGTGCGTAACTCTGTATGACCACAATACAGAAGGCTGGTCTGAAGAGAAGAAAAAAGCATAGAGCCCAGCTTGTTGCTCTTGCAGACAAGCTTCTTGTAACCTGCTCGGGGACTGATCAAGCTAACAAATTGCCTGGGTTCCTTTATCCACTGTCCCCCTCTCTGCCTGAAGTCATGGTTTAGTGGGCCAGTCCATAATTGCTACTGCTGGAAATGTTTTGTTTTTTTTTTTTTTAAACTTGTTAAGAATCCACTCTTCCTTTAGCTTAAACAGTTCTCCTCTCTTTTTTTATTTTATCCAAAACCCACACCTATTCTGTTTTTCAGTTCTCACTTGGAATATTGACCGTAAAAAACCCAAATCCAAGATGCTTTGAGCATACTAATTGCAGAAGTATAGAGTTAGAGAGCATCATTATCTAACATCTAAACGATTTCCTTAAAGCTACCATTTAAGACCTGGGTCTTCTATGATCTTTGTCCAAGGAAAATCACCAATGACTTTAATGAGATTTATTTAGGCCTGCACATTACACCATTAAGTTAACAGGGGATTTTTATAACACGCAGTACCAACTCTGTTACAGGTGAGCATTTATATTCAGCCACAGCCAGAGAGGCTATTGAATGAGCTTATATCCAGCTGAATTTTCTCTTTCCTACAGTAGCGCTACTTCTTAGTGAATATAATACATACCCAAAGAAAATGCCTTGTTTGGTCGGAATATTACATTTGTATTTTTTGTGTGGGTCAGCTGCCCATGTGTATGTTCTAAAAAACATTTCTAAACAGTGGCAGGTTGTAAACTGCAAATTGACCTAGAAACAGGAGAGCAGACTGAGACTAAGCCTAAAACACCAGTTCTCTGAGTTCTGGGAATCCAAACGCTGCGATTCAAGCACACGTAGCAACACAAAACGCTACTAGAAAGCATCCAGCCCCAAGTTAGCACACGCCCCGACTGCTGCTTTGCAGCCAATCTCTGCGTAAAAACCTTCATGAGGTCAGCTGAGGAAAATGCAGTAACGCTTCCAATGGAAACACAGCTTCCAGTTCTTACTTGCAATTCCTCGTGTCAAGTGTTCCACACGTCCCCTGTAACTGTGTGACTAACGCTGAGCTGCAGTTTGTAAACGGAGAGTCAAAAGAGCACGTTTCTTGTTTCAGAAACAAACAAGCCTGCAGAGCTTTCTTGGGCTTCTCGGAGCGGCAGCTTGCTGACGGGTAGGCGGGGATCAGCACCACGCAGCGCCACAGCATGAGGATCACTCATCAGCCTCTGTCGCACCAAAGCCTGCCTAAAGCCAGGTGTTGAAAACGTGGGTTAAAAGGCCAACTTTTAAAGTCCTGAAGGGTTTTTATTTTTTTCCGTCCCGATTTTTCTTCGCATTTCTGGTCACTTAGTACTGCAGCAAATCAAATAATTTCTCTGAGGCAGTAATCAAAACTTCTTGTTTTCATTAATGAGACAAATGAAAAACGTTCATAGTTCATCACAGCCAGGTCTGGCTACCGAAAGCTCTCGTACAGCTGGCTCACTTGGCCCTCTGTGGTAGTTTAGGACCACATTCTCACTAAAGACACGTGCACAAAGCAAAACTTTCAAGTGCATGTACATGTGACCACTGTGGTAGCAGAAGGGACCCATTTAGAGGATGCTGAAATATAATTACATCATATATCCATTAGAAGGACGGTTTCTGCAGCTCCCAGAGAATTTGGCAGAGCATTAAAAGCCTGTCAAGGCTGACCACACAGCAACTGAAAGGGAAGAAGGAAAAAGAAACACCAAACCACAGCAAAAAACTGAAAAAGGATTTCTAGCCTGCTTTTCACATTTTTCTTTGATCTAAAATAGAAGTAGTATTCTGGAAGTATACCTAAAAAAAACCAGTGAGAAAGTACCCAGCATGCCTCCCCCACCACTTTGCTTACCCCTAAAAACCAGAGGGGTTCTTGGAACAATCCTTTCTTCCCCAAGGACATCCCTGTTGTTACATGTTTCACTGGAAGGTGGGAGACAAATGTTCAAGCTCCAGGTCTAAGGGGGAAAAAGCTCTGCAGAAGTCCTCCTGAAAACTTTACCGACGTAACTCCCAACTGAACATCCATCTTCCTTCATTTAAATCTGCAAATTGTTTCAAATTCCAGAGATTCTTTTAGGGGACAGCAAAAAGTGATATTTCTGACCAGCTTCCATTGCAATATAATAAATACGGATTTTGATCAACTTGTATCCAAGATGAGAGATTATACAAGTAAAGAAAACCATCCTTCCTCTCCTGTTCCAATTCTCACCTCTCTCGGTTGTCTCCAGACCAGCCTTAGACACCTGAGCTAGATTTGGAAACCAACTTTGATTTTTCCTTTGAGGATGCTGATAGTAACATGCTCCAACTTGTTAAGAACAGCTCCTCACTTGCTCAACTCTATCTCCACTAACAGGTTTGCCTGGCTTTATGCAGTGCCTTCACAATGGTCTCCATTTACAGGTCAGGCTTCTTTCGATGTTGCTGCTCTGTAAAGTAAAGGGCTCATCTGCGTGGTTGTCAAGCTCTCCTTCTCTTTCTGCTCGGAGAGCTTGCCTTCTGCTTTTCTAAGTACCATCCCTCCTGCTCTTCTGGTACGGGCAGCTTCTGCTGCAGGAATGGATAGAGAGTAAAGAGAAAGTTGAAATCTAGAGCTACCTGAGAGTTACAAGCTCTACAGAGAGGTTTTTTGGTTTGATTTCCTGCACAGAGGTGCAAGTTTGGTTAGATTAGGGGTTTATCACTTAGTAAGTGGAACATGGCTTCCACGCTGGAAAGCCAAGCATTTCTGCTCGAGTTTTAGCTGGTGTCACTCTGCATTCTTCAGCTAACTTGGGACAAAAGAGGTTCGCGCCAGCATAGGCTCTGGCTCATACTGTGGGCTTTTCCTAGGGTTTGTTCTGAGCCTTCATCACCAGGTTTGACTCAGAGAATACTCTGACACTTTTTTCAACCCTTACAGCTCTGCGCTGAACTTGAATAGATTTGATTTTCTAATCCCCTCTATTGATTTCTAGGCATGTTTTTGAAACGTTAAATGATTTAGATCCTTCATTTGGAACAAAGGACCTGGCACAGGGCCTTCTCACAGTACAACCGAGCTGCTGCAAACACAGAGTAGAAAGTTGCAATGGTTGTGTCAAATCCATGAGCCGAAAATGATGTCTCAATAGCAGTATCTGCCAGCCAGAGAAAAAGGCTGACAACCAAACGTGCTTGCAGCTGAGGCTTACAGCTGCTAAAGAAGTTACCAAGGCTTCTCAGATAACCTTCATAACGGTCCCCAGGGACAGGGAACTTACAGTAAAGCCTATGCTAAGGAACAGGTATTCTTCTGCATCTTCTTGTCTCAAAAGAATTTATGAAATCTAGTATTGCTGTCAGTCACTGGGACTTTCTGTGTGCAGGCAGCTACTCTTAGAGGAACAAAAGTCCTTTAAGAATTCAAAACTAGCTTTGAAATGTTAATGAATGTTTTGTCATATGCATCACAGAGGGAGAAGGGCCAGATCCTAAATGTGTCATGGCTGTAGATGACACTGTTCAGCGCTTTTGTTTCTATTCCTTGATTTTACATTTTGATTCTTTAGCGTATTTACTTGAAGTGCCAACTTCAGCCATACCCAGTGCTTAGTGAATTTGGCTTTTTCTATAAAGACTGCACCTCCAACAAGCGTGCTTTTTGAAGCATAGAGTAAAGTTTTATTTTTAAAATATATTTGAATAGGAATTATTCTATGGTGGTTCACTTGTCTTATTACTAAGACAGGGGGAACGCTTTAAATATTCAAAGCGTTCCTCCTTGCCAGATAACCTGGTCCAGAGACTGTCCTCAGAAACATACGACCATCTCAATGCCATCATATACCTTGGAACACAGAACACGTAAATCTTATATGAAATAGAGTCCCTAAAATTCCCATTGCTGTCACAGGACGAAAGCCCAAAGCTGCATATTTGTTCTGTCTATAATAGTTCTCTTTCTGCAAGAGTGGAAAGGAAAGAATACCAGTCACTGCCTGCCCCGCTGTTCCTCTCATTGTAGGCAGGATGACACAAGAGCCAATTCGGATGTGAAACACGAAGTGTTCTGGATGAAATATTTCAAATTAATTTAACATACTGATTGGTAAACTTCCCCACTTGCCTTGAAGCAGGGGCTTAGCCCAAGAGTTACCACACCTCTGTTACAGAACTGGCTTTCTTATATGTGAACAAGTAACCAGAACCGCAACATATTTTTGAACTTGGTGTCAATACAAGATATCTCAGCTTTTCTGTGACAACAAGACATAGAAGTGTTGCGCAAGTTCCTCTCTGCTTCATTAGTCTTAAAAAAAAAAAAAATCCTTAAACAACCTCCCAAAAACCCAACTCACACAGGAAAAAAAAAAAAAAAAATCCTCACAGAAAAAACCTGCCCC
>Ga0065711_1044409_pt1 | contig 14119 bp, 6 predicted proteins | sample Hoacrofraction12_FD_59098 | JGI IMG/M metagenome (GOLD analysis project Ga0065711, IMG submission 59098) | Hoatzin crop microbial communities from Cojedes, Venezuela - Epithelial fraction 12 v2 (version 2) | ecosystem: Host-associated > Birds > Digestive system > Esophagus > Crop | place...
CCCCCCCTTTTTTTTTTCTTGAAACCAACTGCGAAATAAAACCTTGTGCTCACCAGAAATAGATATGACACTATCTATGTCAAACATCTAGGACTAAGGCTAAGACAGATAATGTGAGACACTTTGACATGATAGAGAATTATTCTGCCACTTTGCAAATACTTCATTAACAGAGAAAAGCCATCACAAAATGCACATTCATGACTGTAGATATTATTGTGAATTAGAATTTATACTGACAGAAGCAAGAAAAAGGAAGCTTGTGTACTATACATACTGCATTTCTTTTCAGGCTCAGGTTAGATTTTTGTGATTGATTTGCAGAGTCATCGGCTGAAATTAATGACTAAAATAATTTCAAGTGATAAATACACTAGAGAAAGTGTGGTGTCTTTTGGGGACATTCTGCAATCAGAGAGAAAGATAGCAATTTGTCCAATTATGCACCTTACTCTAATATTGACTAATGGTGTAGTCTGTGGCAGAGGGAAGGAACTAAGGTTCTCATTCTGCTTCCTAGCTGGAAGTGTTTGCAGTCTGGGTATCTGCACTTCACTTGATGGCAGCCTCACCAGACAAGCTAGACTGTGTGGGCCTGGCAACCATTTCCTGCCTGATGGTGACCCCCTTGAAACAACAATATAGCGCACAGAAGTAAAAACAGTAGAATTAAATTTGCTTACTAGAAAATCTTGTAAGAAACATGTGGAAGCCACATGTAAATACTATGTGATAACCAAGGAAACATCACAATGCTGCACTGGAAAGTGACTTAGCTGTCTCTTCCTACCACCTCTTTCTGCCTTCCCTTGGGAGTACCACACCAGTAGAATACCACACTTTTGAAATCTAGACCATTTTTTAATGTAGGTTAAATTATTGCTTATATCCCCTATCTAGTTGCCTTTACCATCATTATTGTAAACCAAAATTCTCCCAGCATTTCGTACAGAACATCATATCCTTGATTGATTTACAGGCATCGGTAACAGTTGCTGAACTCTGTCTAGAACACTGTAGTCAGAGACTGGGTCTCCATGGAAGGTCTAAAAAGCACGCCAGCTGTCACGAGCACTTTTTAAACTTAAAATAATATAAGAAAAATCTTTGCAGATTTGAATGAGCTGTCCAGGTTGTTGCATTTCTTCTCCTTTTATCTTCCTTTTTTCGTACAAAGAGGTCGTAATACTTGACAAGAGCTCAAATAGATATATTGGTAATAGAAATAGATAAGCATTAAGATGGTCACTGTAGCTGACAGAAAGTGCAAGAAGTGTAACAACTGGTTGTATACCAGCATACCAAAAATAGCATAGAGGGAAATTAAGATGGTCCTTATCGTACATAAATTTCATTACTTTTTTTTCCACGTTGAGAAAAATTTGCCAAAAGATAGAAAATCCTAATAGTTTCTCCTATTGCAAAAATCACAGGAAACCCTATGGTGTTGTAAGTCTCTAAAATAGTGATAATTACTGATAATTAAAATAATTTGTTAGCAATCTGCCTGTCAATTTCTATCAGTCAACAACTGATTATTTCCTAAAAAAAACTCTTGTATTTGCTTTATTTTTTCCTTTTTTTTGTGACATTCTGAAATACTTAAAAATTATAAATTAAAAAAAAAGTCATCATGAATACTAAAGTAAAACCATTTCAAAGATCAACTATATCATGTCACCAACTTGAATGGAAAAAAATATTTCTTTAACAACACTAGAAATCTGGAAATATCCTAATTTTAATTCTTACTTATCTCTTGCTGTCCAATATTAATTTCCATTTGTATTTGCTTCTATGCTTGAATACTGGTGCTGCATTTTAATAAAGTCTAATCCTTTTCTATGCCTTTAAAAATGCATTTCTTCTATGCTAGCACTGCAGTCTTTCTGCAAACATAATTTTACAACGTGACTTTATTTTCATTAATTTTACATGAATAAATCAAACCATAAAAACATTCTTTTTAATGATAGCTGAAGACATGAAAAATACCTGTAAGGTAAGATAAGATTTAAAGATAGTCATCTTAATGAGTCATCGTTTGCTCGGTGGAGTAATGAAAGCTGAAGTGACACTCCAAAGAAACTATAGGCTGTTGATTTTAACCTCACTGATCTAAAGACTAATTGGGAACTCAATATTCTAAATTCAGTATGATTTATAACTTTTAGGATTTTTTAGTTCAGTTTTCCATGAGTACTGATTCCTTTTTATGTCCCTGTCATGTTGAGACTTGATTCTTGCAATTTGTTGTTTACAAATGAAATGTTAAATTGCAAACATTCTGCAGAAATCTGAACCAAAAGCATGGCAAAAAATCTCCAAGGCAACTGCAAGTTACTCAAACTTTTAACTGAAATCTACAGAATGCATTTTGATAAATTTTTTTGAAGTCATCAATGATCAAAGAATTTGGGAAGCGCTGCTTAAAGCTGCCACTGCAGCCTGTGGCAATTCGTGTTTTAATTGACAAGGATGTAGTATTTAAAGAAGCAAAGAGCAATGAGACATACTACCGTCCTCTGATATTGCAGAGGTACTTCAGGAAACATATTTTGCTCTAACTTTGAATGCCTGTGTCAAAAAATGATCATCCAAATGCAAAGAACATTGCAATTGCCAGACTGCAATGATATCTCTGACAGGAAAAGCAGGGTAAGAATGTGTGTAAGTATATTAATTTATTGTTGTTTCTCAGAATATTCTCCAACATCAAGCAATCTGTGATCAAGAACTTCCTGAGCAAGAAGTGATATTTTTTATTTAATGGCTATGTAACAAAGATTTTACATAGGTCTGTAAGAATATGAAGATATGTAATAAAGTGTGAAGTGGGATTTAAAAGTTTGCACCATTTCTGTTTTTATAAATGCTTTGAAGCCACTGCTTCTTTAATGAAGATAACTTCTTTAATGGTCTAATTAGTGATAGAGAGGAGTGAGGCAGTTGTTAGAAAAAATATAATTCTAGTTTAAGCAGAGTCATTTTCCCAGGTTCTCTATCAAGTTTCTTACTTTCCACTTTTTCAGTGAAACAGAATCAGTCCTCAACCCAAGCGATTACACTGAGGCAGGTGCTTGAAGATTTATACCACCTGTCTCCATAATTTCTCTGAAGCAACCTCATCGAGTGTACTACCTGAGGAGTTGTTTCATAATGTCTTCAACTTAATATATATTGCTGTTTACCCTAATGGAATATAAAGCATTTAACTAATTACATCACTTTCTTTGCTACTGAAATACTGCTGTCTCTGGAGACATAAAACAGATTTTTTGGCAGTAGGTAGCAGAATTTGGACAAAATGTAAGGACTGTGTTCAGTCTACAGTAAGAAGAGCAGAATACACTCAAGGATGTAAATTTGAAGGGCATTTGAAGTAACATACTACTAATAAGAAAAATGCTTTGAATTTTTCTGGGACCAGGTGGATAGCAGCACTTGTTTACTAGTACTTTTCAGGTATACCGCCATTGAAGAGACAGACATGCTTTCTTGTCAGTCAACTTTTAGTGCAAGAGAAGATACTAAAATCATGTTTGGATCACCTTTGCTGGCTTGAGTAAAATTCCAACAAGAGATGAATTTTGATTTGGTTGGGGTTTTTTTTAAATACTGTAATTCATAATAAAGTATGCAACTTAGAATTGATAAAGGCAAGTTAGTATATGTGTGAAATAAATTTTTGTTATTCTCACTTTTGGTTGACATCAGGAGTTGGTGAAAATCTTTGAGAACTCTTGATTCCAGTAAAAAATGTGGAACCTAAACCAGACTGCTGAACTACTTGGTTGAAAACGTACTACAAGGGAAGAATATGTAATGCTGTACACTTGAAACTGGTCAGGGACTATTTTTAGAGCTTTTATGTATAGCACAAATGTGTGAAGTTCAATTAATAGTTGATTTTAGAAGTTCTGTAATGACTCAGAATAAAAGACTTATTCCTAAATCACTATAGTCTTTTAATTTGTCCGCTACATATGTTATACTGCTTCATATTAACAACATCACATATTGTGATTAAACCATTGAAATGCACTTGAATAAAAATATATTGTGATACTAGCTTCTTGCATTTCTTTACATTTCTACCTTTTGAAGCCAAACTAGGACAAAATCAAATAAAAATCAGCATTTTTTGGCAGAATACAAAGCTGCACATTTCACGTGTTGTATGTGTTGTATTGCATAACGTGCTGACAGGCTATGGCTTGAAGTAGGATCTAAACAACGCAGGTGGGATTTGTTTTTAAGTACACTTAGGCTTTCATCCATTTTTCACTGAATTTTGATTTCATTGGGTACTTACTCTGTATCTGTCATGGCAGTTTCCTGCTTGTGCTTCACTTTTACAGGCAGATAGTATAAGAACTACACAGATTTCACCTACCGCTGTTTTTCAATGATGTAAACTCAAGGAGGAAAAGAATACATCAGTTTTTACAAACAGGTCCATTTGCAGTGGACTGGTGAATCACCATTTTTTTTGTCCCTGTCAGAGAAAGAAAGCTTTTTAATGGGTTATGGTGGCAAGTCTGGCTCTGATGTTCAGTTCCTGTTCAGGTATTGAAAACAGTGTCCAAAAAAGCCAACCATACCATTTGTACCACGTGAATTCTGCTGAATACTCTTCTATTTGCCATCAATAATTTTCTAAGAAGCTAAGTTTAGAGGAAAACTTACAGATATTGAAAAATAAGAACTTTCTGCATAAAAAACTTGAGAATCAATTTACATACATAGTCCCACTGAGCAACATGTCATTACTGAATTCTCATAAAGATACATGCTGAGCTATTTACAGGATGAACCAAAGTCATTAGCTATATCTGTTGCAATTAGGAGTCCGTCAGTATGTCATCTGAGATAATTATGTTGCAATACAGATAGTTTTCTTGAATAGCAGATATTGCATGGAATTATCTGTCTACTAGTATGATGATACTTCTCCAGATAAAAATTTCAGTGATGACTAGAAAACTAAGATATTGCAATGACTGAAAAAAACTTAACAAATTGACTTTGTTTCTGTTATTAATATGATTGAAATAATTCTAGGTTTTTCACTGTTTTGTTATAGAAAGGTAGTCTCTGTGTTTAAAGAAGAAGCAAAATTCACCTCTTGGTAGATCTTCACTGAAGTCAGCAGAGGTGCTTCAAGCTTGAATATTTTGAAATCTTATGTTCTTCCAGGTGTGTAATTCTAGATATACTTTTTTATCATAGGAATAGGGGAAATTATTAAGGAAATATCTATTGGAAAATGCAAACTGTTTACATAGCAATAAACAGTTTTAAAAATTCATGGGTTCTTATTGGAGGATATAATTCAGTTTTTGCATGTAATCTGACTTGATTAGATCTCTCTTCTGCTAAAACATTTATCTGAATTAAAATTAGCTAAATGATTGCCAAAACCACAAACTTTTTGTTTCAAAATTTCTGGGTCTGCACTCAGGTCCAGCTCAGTACTGGGGCTGGGGTTGGAACAGAGACAAGCTCTTGAGCTGCAGTGGGAGTGGGACTAGAAAGGGGCTGCATGAGGACAGTGTGAGTTGCAAAAAGGGTCATCCCCTGAGAAATTTTTCATCCGTAGGGTGCGTTGTGGTCTTTGACTCAGACTCATTACTTTTGCCTAGTAATGGATTTTATGCAGAAATAGTTCTGCTTTTATTTATCTGGGCTGTCATGCCTCTGGCTGATGGTGGCAGTTTAATTTGGAACATGGTTTATTTTCATGGAGGCTGTCCCCAGCTACTCTGAATTAAGTGTTCCTGATTCCGCAGGCGAGGGTCTCTGTTTTCCTGCCAGAACCCAATGCCTGAAATTAAACACCTCTGGGTCAGTTTCCAACTGGTGAAGACAGACGCCTGTAGCAGACTTCAACATTTAAAAATAAGACAAGTATCACAGCAGCAGGGTGCCACAAACCAGCTGAATTAGATGCCAATGTCTGTGGCAAAAATGGGGCACTTCTACAGGGTGACAGAGTAAGCTTAAGGTCTGGACTAGAAACTGCCTAGGTCTACTGTTCATACACAGTTGGTCCGTGAAGCACTGAGCCTAAAAATGAAGTACTGTTGTGCACTCCTAGATGTTGATTAATGAGGTCTGTGACCAGGTGCTTAGCAAAGGAGGAGGCAGCAATTCATACCTCTTGTTTCAGTAGTCAAGCAACGGCCAGCATATGGTGGCACGTAATGGGAGGCACTGTTTCTGAACTGGCCTCCAATTAGGAGTGTGAGTCTTCATCCCAGCTCCTATATCCCAAGTAGGTAGCATAACTATCAGGCTGTGACAAGGCACAAACAAGAAAGAATACAAGACCCAAAAGGCTAGAAGGAGCCAGACAAAAAGATGTACATCTCTACCTTTTGGGCAGGGCTTTGAACAGGAAAGAAGATGGACCTTTTTTTCTGACTCCATTTGTCTCTATGTAGTTTAGATATCATTTTAAATATCCTGCTCCCAAACCTTGGACATTGTGGCACTCCTCTATGATAAGAGAAGTTTGGATCCAAAGCTATTCAAGTTTTGGGTACTGAAGACTTCTCCATTATGCTAGTGTGAAAAAGGTGAGAAAGCTTCTCCATTTTGTTAGTCATGGTTTGAGAAAAAATTATTGTACTATGCTTCTTATGAGGAATCAGTATTTAGACATGTCTCTGCACAAGACTGGATTGCCACAAAGCTTACAACCACACTAAGATGCTGCTGAGCACACCTAAACCCTGCCATGTGCCCACTGAGTATGGGGCTGGTTTTTGGCTAGGAAGAAATTATTAATTTTTAAAGGTCAAAAGGTGACCTAAGAACTGCGTACTACACAAAGTACACTAGCATTAGCATTTTTGTAATCACGTCTGGTGGTAGACAACTGATTCCCATTACCAACCTGGAGGACTAAGACAATGACACAGTCTTGAGAGTAGCATTATAGGAAGGCTATGTAAAGGAAGGATAGGTTAAATTTTGCTAAAGCTATTACATTGTTTTAGTCAAATGTGCTCACTCTGTCTGCATCTTAAATGGTAATACCAGTTGTATGTTATGATCTTTGGTAAGGGCATTAATGAGTAAATCAAACTGGAAAAATTCTTTACAACTGAACAAAGCTCTAATAAACAATATTTATGATAGTAGTAACTGATGAACTCAGCCAGGAGTAGTAGAGAATTAATAAGGATGCTAAGTAGCTAATATAAAGGTAATCCAGCCTCTAAGTGGAAGACTTTCTGTAGGACGAAAAAGCTATAAAAATCTTTTCTACTAATGAAGAGGCACATTAGAGGTGGGGAATTTCTTCTGTACCTTCTAGAATGGCATTTTTGCAATGCGACGCTGATGTACACAAAGGCATATATCCTATAGGCCTGCTTTTAGCTTTTAAACGCATTGTTGTAAGAGCATGCAGAAACCAGATTATGTTCAAAGACTACAGTAGGTTATAAATCACATAGTACCCTTATTATACTGTTTAGCTAATTGACTTTATGAATAAGCTGCTATCAGTTTAGTCTAAAAAAAGCTGATAACGGTATTTTGGGGAAAAAAAAAAAGTGGGAAGCTTATATGGAACTTATTGGTAGGCCTGACAGATGGTTCCCAGTTATTCAGCTATATCCTATCACCCTGACAGGAATGTTCTTTACATTAGCCTTGCATTTTCCTCTATGCATCCAATGAGAATGTCCAGTAAATTGCAGTCTACTGGAGAGTGAACTAACCTTTATCACATCATCTGTACTTAAGTGGGCTTTGAGGGATTTACCAATGACCTTGTCTGGATTTCTTTTGGGCTTAATTTGTGACAAAATAAATTCACACTTGTTTCAGATTCTCACTAAGAACTGCACCACATACTGTTCTTATTTTTTTTCCATTACCTTTGAATGCGGTGCTTGATACTGATTAATTGCCTCTCCTTTCTGTTTGCTGGGTGCATTTGCCAGCTCTCATCTCTGGTAACAGACGCCACTATTTGTCTTTTTATATTTTTTTATGTTACTGAATTAACTGTTTGTGCTCTAAAAACCTCATAACCTAAATGACTCAGAATTTAACCGAGCCTGTGCTGTGCACATGACGGAGGGGCTGGGGATATGGCCATAAAGGCTTATTAAGGTCACTTGCTCTGCAGATCGCCACTTCCCATCCCACAGCAGTGGGATTAACTTAACGGGATACAGACAAAAATGTTGTGTTGATACAGGCAGTGTAAAGGTCAAACTTATAAAATACAGTGAAGCTATAGCTGCATTGGCACAGTTCCAGTCCTCATATATTCACACCACAAACATTTACAGTGCATGCTTGCTATTTTTGCTGTTTTCCTTCAGCATTATGCTGACTAGAAAGCGGGTCTGAAATTGATTCCTGTCACCTTTTAGTGTTTCTGAAAAAAAGAAATAATATTAATCCAAAATATTTATTAAATATTTACTTTTTATATTTCTTTACTGAATAATGCTCATTACTCTGAATCTACAGAATATGCATAAAAATAAAAATAAATCTTTACATATATTACCAAAATGCCAACATCCCTTTTTCACATTTGCCACCTTGTTAGCACACAAACATGAACTTGATAATAACGTACCTTTTTAAAAAAAAAAGGTCTCTGATTACAGATTGCAAAAGACACAGAGAGAAACATTGTGTACTGTTCAAGTCCTGTGTTGCATGTCCTAATGGGGTTTTCCCCTCTATTTTCTCCTTTTCTTTGTTTAATTGAACGTAATGCACTTTATGATTGAACACAATTATTGTACAATATATGGGTATTTTTTTCCCCCTTGTGTGATATCATTTACGATAGCACTGGTACCAACTTTTCTATTAATTTATGACTCTCAATCTTCTGACAGACGGAGAGGGAGTTTTTACAAGGGCATGTGGTGACAGGACAAGGAGTAATGGTTTTAAGCTGAAGGAGGGCAGATATAGATTAGATGTAAGAAAGAAATTCCTTACGATGAGTGTGGTGAAGCACTGGAACAGGTTACCCAAAGAAGTTATGGATGTCCCCTCCCTGGAAGTGTTCAAGGCCAGGTTGGACGAGGCTTTGAGCAGCCTGGTCTAGTGGAAGGTGTCCCAGTCAATGGCAGGGGCGGTTGTAACTAGATGATCTTTAAGGTCCCTTACAACACAAATCATGCTATGATTCTATAATCTGTTATTGATTGACAAATTTTTTTTCAGGTGTCTAATTTTGTGGTGCTAACAGACTGGAACTTAGTAAACATGGTTTTCACTTTCCTTTCGTGATGATGTTAGGAGGTTTAAAAAGAAAAGTACTGCTCCCCAAAATAATTACATTTCATACATATACTGTCCTGAAAAATGACATTGAAATATGGAATTAGAAATACCCTGTTTATCCTTTTAGCGGCTTCTAGGCAAACCTACCCCATTTACAGGGAAGTAAGGTTTCAGTTATTATTCATAAAGATGATGCCTGGAAATTGGCCTGGAATGTGAAAGCCATCATTCAGCCTTCCAGGCTCAGGAACCAAAGAGACTTTGCCAAGGGAGCTTAAAATAGCATTTCAGTACTTTGATATCCACCTCTCCAAATTTCTGTAAGACTTGTATGTCTAATTCATTTAGCCATTTTTGAGACCCTTAGGCTCTAATAATAGTATTAATGATTTGAGAACCGAAATACATCCCAGAGATGCATTGTTTATTCAGTGTTAACAGAAATGATGTTTAATATCTTCAGTCAAGTCGGATGAGGTATAACAAAAAACACTGCAAAGATGCCATCTGATGCATAAGAAGTGGTTTGTTTTTTTTAATAGGCCTCTGTCACTTGAATTATTCATTGAAAATAATGCTAGAGGTGGCTCTGTGATATTTTCACTGAGTGAGGGACCAAGATAAATCTATTTTACCAAGCTTTATAAGAACAGGAGTCAGGGATAGTGGCCAGGTCAAATATGAGTTATTTTCTTTTTTCTTCTGAGAGGATAGAGAAAGCTTTTGAAACCCCACCTCGTTAAAAAATTATCTTTGATTTAGTTAATCTAAACATAGAATACATTTTATGAGGAGACAACTGAGTATCATCACTATCTCACCTGTGGTTGCAGTATTTAACCCTATGTACTCCACGGTTTATTTTAAACCTTTCTTCAACTTCCACATTTGTATTCAGTGGGGGACTGAGAAAAATCAAGAGTGGAATTAACCCGGTTCTGAGACTGATAAAAATCTAGGCATCTGCTTTACATCTCTTTCCAACAATATGTGCCTTTCTATTCACATAATAAACTCTTTAATATCTGTAGATGCTTTGGAAACTGTCAGATGCAAGGAGAAGACAATGGAAAGGAAAGAGACAGATGTGTCCTGTTGCATATTGGGAATGCCTGCTTTTCAGCAGAACATGGAAATATGGGAAGAGGGTGGGTTGTCCTATCCCAGCAATCTCTTCTGAACTTCTCTAAGTTTTACAGTTAAATTTGTTGAATGTTTGTAAAAAATAACTGTTTTGTGCAAACCACCACAAAGATTCAGAAAAATAAAACTTCTGGAAATGTCACAGGGATGCATTATTCAAAGTATAAGTAGACGCCTTGTGCCTTAATCTCTTTTATGGGCTTAAATTTAATAATATATACCATGATGCAGTGTAGAGTCCGAGTCCCACGTGGCTGTGCCAGGATGGGACTTGGGTTTTTTGGCCTCTAAAGAGAGTTATGACATTAGTTACCTGAATGGATGCCCCTGTGAGGTATAGTTAAACCATTTCCTAACACAGTTAAGTCATATAGTTTAGGACTGAACTTTTGGAGGTCTGTTTTGGTTTTTTTCTGAAAAACTGAAGATTTCCACCAAGCCTGAAAAGAATATTTTCCTGATCTACAAGGAGTCGCATCATTTTGCACCAAAAGTGAAAGTACCTGCTATCTCATCAGGAATTAGGTATCTCTAGAAGCTATGCAAATGTATTCCTCATCTGCATATCTGCAAACAACGCTGAATTTCCAGTATAAAACCAGACCTTCCATCTGCTTTCTTTCAAGAGCCTGAAACAAAAGTCTGGGCACCAAAATCTATATTTGATTTACACAAATCAGAATTGTATCTGTCTCAGACCTTTGCTAGTTGTCAGCAGGGTAACTTACCTGAGGTCTGACAGGGTGAGATTTGAATGAGCTGAACTTCTGAATCTTCTTGATATTTCACCATTGCTGTTTGTCACTCCTGCAAAGTACTGATATCCCCCAAGGAGTGTCAAAATCCAGTGGACCTGAGACAGAGGAGACAGTCATGAATCCACATATGACGGTTTTCTCAGCATGTCATTTTAGAGTTCTGAAGAAAACTTATAAGCCAACAGATTTTTACAGAAAAGAATAGAAAACATTAGAAGTAACTACCATACTCTATTTTTTTGAAATTAAAAACGTTTTTTAAGAAATGGAAAGGTGTGGAAAATTCTTCTCTACGAGGAAAGGCTGAGGGAGCTGGGCTTATTCAGCCTGAAGAAGAGAAGGCTACGAGGGGACCTAATAAATGCTTATAAATATCTCAAGGGTGGGTGTCAGGACGATGGGGCCAAACTCTTTTCAGTGGTGCCCAGCAACAGGACAAGGGGCAATGAGCACAAACTGAAGCATAGGAAGTTCCATCTGAACATGAGGAAGAACTTCTTCCCTCTGAAGGTGATGGAGCACTGGAACAGGCTGCCCAGGGAGGTTGTGGAGTCTCCTTCTCTGGAGATATTCAAGACCTGCCTGGACAAGGTCCTGTGCAGCCTGCTGTAGGTGAACCTGTTTTGGCAGGGGGGTTGGACCAGATGACCCACAGAGGTCCCTTCCAACCCCGAACATTCTGTGATTCTGTGATTCTGTGAATGAATAAATACAATAAGAATAAGAAAGCTGAGGCTGCTTTGGAACAGAAGAAAATAAAGAGGACAAAGGGAGGAGAAACATACAGACACCAAGGAAAAAGAATGAAGAAACAAAATCTACAGCACGTTTTGAAGTACTTACATCTGTAACAGACATTTCCCAGCTATGCTGCAAGTTATGTGACTGAGAAACTTGAATCTTGACTGCTGATCAGTGAAGTGGCATGTTCAGTTTTATGAAACAACCAGGCAGTCCTAAGTCAAATGCACTAGCATGAATAATGACCATATAAACCTGTTAATATATTAATAATTATAATGCCTCAGACTGTGAAACTTTACATAGAGTTAATTATCAGCATGTTAATGAGTGGTGTAATGATAAATACAGAGTGAGTAAGTTCATTCGTTCAGTGCGTTTGAGGAATTAGGTATTCATTATAGTGCTAAAATTAGAAGAGAATAACCTCCATTTTCCCACAGTTCCTCTCATACACACTATTAATGTTAGCGATTGCACTGCACTGTGGATGCAAATAATTACAAGCTGCTCATTAACAGATATTAGCTGTGTCTCTGTTCCATTTTGTATTAAGGTGTCTGAGAGTAGTGACACTATTGTCTATCATTTCTGTACGCAGGAAGAAATTGTTTTTCTTTACCTAAATATTTGGGTAAAACACAAAGAGTAGAATCTTCACAGTTTCTTGGCCTCCTTCAGTCTTTGATGCTTACAAACATGCATCAGACTTAGGAAAGATAGCAACCTGAATCTAGAAATGCCTTCTTTTCAGTAGTCATGGATCTGCTGCTTTAATTAACATTTTCAGTACCTGGGAGCCAGTTTACACAAACAGTTTCAGCAGATTACAAGTAGTAGAGCCTCAGGAATGAGAAGGTAAAGCACAGTGGCATCTGAATTTCATGGCAACCCAAAGATAAACCTGGTCTTATATTCCTACACTGAGTTTTGAACACTGTGCTTGCTATTTAGCAAGACTGTGTGGCACAAGGCCAAACCAAGGATAATGTGCCTCCATTTTTGGGGGTAAAGCTTGTAACTGTTAGGCTTGAGAGAGAGGCAAAGGTGAGAGCCCCACTGAGAGTGGGCACCTGGGATGCATAAAGGAAAGGGTACACTGCAAAAAGATCTGTCCCTTGAAAAGATCTTCATTTGGCACAGGGCTGGGAGGTCTGGGCTAAGGCTCAGTCCACATCCAGGGTAAGCGCTAGGGCCAGGCAGCCCATCATCAGCTCCACTGCGAGTGTAGCTATCCCTGAGAGCATTGCTCAGCCCTTGCCCAGGTTCCTCACTCCATCTAGAGTCTCATTATTTTCTCAAATTATTTAGCTCCTACACTTACCTTGTTTCATATCCACTCTTTTGTGCATGTATACTAGAGACTTTTGGATGACTGAATCCCAAAGTAAATGCACATATGAACATGTTGCATAAATTTCTCCTCAGACAGGAATTGTTCAGCCTGTCAGATACTTTCTCTCAGAACAATTTTTTTTTAAATATACATTTTATAAAGTCTTATACCCCTTCCACACTGGCTTACATATCAGTATTCTGGGGAGTCCTTTGCTGAAATTTTATGAATAATGTAAACTCAGCTGTTGCATCTACCTTATGTGTAACTTTGGTTTGCCTCCTGTTAGAAGGCAGACTTTAACCCTTCATGTATTTTGTTGCATAACTTTGTCTCACATTTGAGATATTCTGATAGTCTTTAACAGAGCAATTCGCTGTGTGATGGCTATTCCTTCATCCCAGGATGACTTACTACAATCACAGAATCACAGAATCACAGAATCACAGAATCACAGAATCACTGAATGTTAGGGGTTGGAAGGGATCACTGTGGGTCATCTAGTCCAATCCCCCTGTCAAAACAGGTTCACCTACAGCAGGCTACACAGGACCTTGTCCAGATGGGTCTTGAATATCTCCAGAGAAAGAGACTCCACAACCTCCCTGGGCAGCCTGTTCCAGTGCTCCATCACCTTCAGAGGGAAGAAGTTCTTCCTCATGTTCTGACGGAATTCATATGCTTCAATTTGTGCCCACTGCCCCTTGTCCTGTTGCTGGGCACCACTGAAAAGAGTTTGGCCCCATCCTCCTGACACCCACCCTTGAGATATTTATAAGCATTTATAAATATCTCAAGTCCCCTCGTAGCCTTCTCTTCTTCAGGCTGAACAAGCCCAGCTCAGAATCACAGAATCACAGAATCACAGAAT
>Ga0065711_1044410_pt1 | contig 14118 bp, 11 predicted proteins | sample Hoacrofraction12_FD_59098 | JGI IMG/M metagenome (GOLD analysis project Ga0065711, IMG submission 59098) | Hoatzin crop microbial communities from Cojedes, Venezuela - Epithelial fraction 12 v2 (version 2) | ecosystem: Host-associated > Birds > Digestive system > Esophagus > Crop | place...
CCCCCCCCCTTTTTTAACTAAGAAGGATTAAACTATTTTTACATAGCTTCTCCTCTCGTGAACGGTCAACATTTTGCTTATAAATTATTCCATTATGGGAACACCACATGAAAACACCCTAAACACTGACAGACCATTACAGCTGTGAAGCTTAGGCAATGCAGAACTTAATCATGTCACAATTACAGGATACTTGTAACATTACAGGATAATTTGGCTCTTTTACATACACAGACTAATTACAGAGTATATTCTCCAGCATAAGCATAGCTCCTTTGAAACAAGGGGTGAGCTTGAGTTGTCAGTGGTTAAACCTTTGAAAACGATTTTGTTTTGCCAGATGAGTGGGGAAAAAACAAATATGTGAACACCAAACGACGAGCACAGCTCCAATGGGAAAAAGTGGTAAGCAGTGCCAAATTCCCTCCTGAGTCCTCAAAGAGCAAACCTGCTCCTCCCAAATGCAGGAGAAGACTGTAAGTAATAATAGTAATGACAATTTCAGTCAATGAAAACAGTATTACTGCAGTGTATGGGAGCCCTGATCACAGACAAGGGCAAATTAAATTATTACATTGCCCATCATCACCTGGTGTTTGCTTAAATTTACAGCTTAATATTGCTGGATGGGCAGCCTATTTAAATTATTCAGCACTTTTGTAATGCACTACCTCTTTAATTATGCTTTTAAACATAGTTTCTCTTTTCTGCTTGGAAGCAGTTAATCTAGTTTCATGCTCCTCCTTTTCATCTGCAGGCAAACAAGGCATCACATTAGTATTTTCTTAAACATGAAAATCATTTGGTTTCAGTCAGTCAAATAAAATTAAAAGGCAACTACTGTTCTTGCTTCTAGATGGCTTCTATTTATTCTCTGTATCTGTCAGTGGAACTTAATTGTAAAACTTTAGGTTACTTTTTCAAAGATTCCCTACCAACGGGCGTAAAGCTCTGACAGGCAAACGTCACACGAGAAGAGAGAAAGACATTCTTATGGAACATGCAATCATTTCGTGAAATTCTGTAAGATTAGAAAGCAAGCAAGCAAGCGTTTACCTGCAAACAGCCACAGCGGAGAGAAAGGGAAGAACTGAACACGCTCCAGCTTCATGTACTGCTCTCTAAACCGTGAAGCAACGGAGATAACTGCAGCAAGCCCTGCCCAAGCACTGAAAGTGGTGGATGGAGACAGATACTAAGTCAAAAGTCAAGCGCCACAATCTCAGCTTATGCTAACTTGGTTATTGCAGCTTTAAGAGAGAGGTTTGGAAAGTTTTCCACTCCATACTACTCTTGCACACCCCTTCTAAAATTAGAAAGGGGCAGCTGGCTGTTGCAGCCGAAAGTGCGGCCCGAGCCCCCCGGACTCCCTCCCCCCTTTCCTTGACTGACGTGGCTCCCAAGAGTCACGGAGGAATTTGGGGAAGGGTGCTTCCACCTGTTGGACACGGAATGAGGTTGTCCAGGCATTCAATTATAAATCCAACTGTCAGGAGCTGACAATAAAGCAAGACACAGGACAGCTGTGAGGGCTACAGGAACGCCCCCCCTCACCTTCTCCATACTCCTACAGTTTTGCGGTTTGTCTTACAGCAGAAACAATGCATGAAAAATTGTGATTTGGCTTAGAAAATAGATCAGATTGGTTCTCATCATTTTCCAGCTTTGCTACACGCTCTTAGCAAAGAATCTGGCAAGTTGTTCATATATCATTACACACCTCCAAAAGCAGATTTTTCTTCCTAAATACAGCATGCTGGCGATTGCACTGTAGATGGTGCATGTAAGCTGCATTCTGGGCAGCAAATACTTCTATGCCTACAGAGCTTACCTTGCCTTTTGCATTCAGTTTGAGCCAAATCAATTATTAGTTCAAAACATTTTTCAAAAGAAGTATATTATAACCATTACTTTTTTTTTTGATTTGTGGAAAATGAACAATTGCTTTTGTTGATGTGAAAAAATGGGGGGGGGGGAAATTAGTCCTTGTAACAAACCTGCTTAGCATGCTCAAAACTCCACTGCTCAGCGCAGTGTGACTCAGAGCAGGGTGTGTGAGACAAGGCAACAGACGGGGCTGCGGGTTGTTCTAGGTCCTTTCACAACACCCGCGGCTGAAGGCGATGTGGGGATCGCCATCCTCCAGGTGCAGGAAGATCACAGAACAAGAGGCATCCCCTTCTCAGTCCCAAGGCCAGACCTGGTGTCTTTGCTCTATATAAGCACATTTTTGCTGTTACAGACTATTTAATTTGCTGATCTGCTGACAGTTAGGGACAGTTCAACTTCAGAAGTGCTATTATCTGTAGAAGCTGAGGTATTTTCTAGTTCGGAAAACATCAAATGGCTATGTTTGCTGCAGGCGATGAATTAATTATACAAGGAGGATAGTAATCAGCTGCCTGTGAGCAACGCAGACAGACATTACTCTTCACCTCTGGCTGAGCAGTTACTTAATGAGATCTGCATTAAGTATCTGTGGATATTTAATAAGAGTCTTTTAACGACACAGCCACAAACAGCTACAAAAAGGACCTACTACTTCAAGAGCAGGAACAGTCCTCTAATCCTGAGCCTTCCCCCTCCTCCAGAAGGGGCTAATGTGTACAGCATCTTTTCATATATTTCTCCAGACTAAGAGCACACCATATATTTGGAAATATATCTCACTTTTTCTACAGTTAAAAAAAAAAGTGATTCTCCTTTGCCTGGCACAACATTAAATAGAACATTAAGTCTTCAGTTTCCAGGCATCTTCCTATTTTGTGTTGAAACAGCAGAACATAGCTCTTTAATACCCCATAATCTTGGGGGGCAGTTTCAGAAAAAGAAAATAACCTGGATTACATATGTTTTATTTGTATAAGAGCATAGAATCTCCTGCCTTCATGTAATAACTCAGTCATCTTTTGTTGTGGTTGCCAGTTCTGCTACGTATATACTTTTCTTCTAAGCTAGTTTTTAGTAAGACTGTCCCTCCAGTCAGTTCACAGTGCACTGGTTTGCAACAGCAGAGGTACAGAACGTGCAGCTAGGAGTGGAACAAGAATGAAGTCATCCCTTTTGTCAGCTGCTGACTCTTGTATGAGACTAATGAAACAAGTGAGCCATACCTTATCATTAGTTCCAGCTGAAATCAGAACTGAGGAATAGTACAAGAACACCGAGTAAAAGACAATTCAGAGCTACTACCATTTCCTGAATTGTGCCCCATTAGAGAAAAGCACTGATATTATCAAATACACACATCTGCATCCCAGTATCTACCACCCCACTGAAGTTTCTCAAAAGTTCTACATTTTGCAGAAGGTTGTATTTTAGGCATCTGTATTTGGTCAAAGGTAAGAGGAAATATCTTAAACATGTAAAAAAAAAAAGTCTGACCACTTAAAATTCAACGGGTAAATCTTAAAACAGCTTATAAAACAAACAAGTAAATTTATTTTTAATGATTACTAAAATAGTTACATAATATACAAACAGATATGCTATCAGGACACACTCAGAAATCTAAGTCACAGTTGTTTTAAAAAAACATTTGTCCAGTGAAATGTCCAAAACGTAAATGCCATCTTTTCCTTCCTGAGCTATTCTTAAACATCCAGAACAGCAGCACTTCCATGTCTTTTTACTGTTTATATTTCTTGCCGTTAAAATAAAAAGCACTACCCATTGCTGGCTCTCAGTGGTTAGAACAAATCCACCTCTGGGTTAAGTGACCACAGCTCCGTGTCTCTCAAACTGTATTCTTTTATATGCTTAAGGTGATTTTGGTCTGTTTCACCTAACACCCCCAAAAACTTGACTTGCACAAGAAGCCAGAAGCTCCAAAACCTCAATACGTTTTCCTGGTTAAGGAGTTTTTGCAACAGGACAGCTCAAGGGCCTTGTGAACAAAGGATGGGTCCAAGCACCACTGATCTCTCAGCTGTTACAAGAAAACATCATATTCATTTGAGAGCAGCCTTCACACGTTCCTTCAGTCAATAAAACCAAATGCACACAGACCAATAGTTCAAGAGCATACACTAACAGCAATGAAGTGGAAGTCCTGCCATTGTCTTATTTTTTTTCATAAAATACTTCCAATAGAAACAAGTACATGTTTTTAGTCTGGTGTGAGAGATTCTTGGCATGAGGCACGCTAAAAAAAAAAGTATTTTAAAAAGATGCACTGCAAATCTGTTCTGCACTAGAAGCTTACCCAGCAAGCAGCAGTTTGTACGCAAAAACACGAAGAAAGTTTATTTTTCTAGGATATCAAATACCACAAATAAATAAATTTTCTTGATGCAAAAATAATTATCTTACTAAAATGAGAAATAACCTATGTCTTCCTAAACTTTTGTTTGGAAAGGAGATGCAACAGGTCTTTAGTACACACACACAGTTGACATTTTTCCCTTTCCCCCCAAATTTTAAGACTTGCAGAACTTTGATAAAGAGCAGAGAATTTCTGGAAGCAGTGAGGAGAAGAGGTGCTGAGGGATTATTTAACTGACGTCAGTACTACTAATGTCAAGCAATCCTTCATACCTCAGCTTTTCTCACTCTGCAGAACTGTTTGGGACAGGCTCATTTAAGGAAGAAATGACTGCTGAAAAGGTTCTCCACAAGTCACAAATCTGTCAAGCTATTTTGCCACTTCTAGAAGTCATCAGAGACCGCTAACATCTATGTTGTGATCAGATGGATCAAGAAAAAGCTTGTGCTTGGACTCACATCACTTTATCATCACTTTCAGTTTATGTTTTTTCTTAGGTTAGAAGAAAAGTAAGCAATTCTGGCAGATGATGGCGATGTTTTCAATTCTATTACCTTGTCAAACGCAACACCAGCTTTATGCACCACCAAAAAAGGATCCTCATAGTAAAGCCAATAGTGCATCAAGGCAGTTTCAGAAGCAGATGAGTAGTTCTGCACTAGTGGACACTGACTTCCAGCTCCAGGACACCAAGCCTGAGTTAAGCCACTGAACACAGCTTAGCAACAACCAGCAAGTTCCTTGCTCACGTTCTGCAGTTGATTCAGAGAAGTCTCAGTTACTTCAGCAGAAACGACCCTGCCAGCTGGTGGAATTTTTTTTACACAGGAAGGACTGTACGTCGCCTGAGCTCAGCAGCCACAGTAAGTTCTTCCCTGTTCAGCCACTGTCTTTTTTCTGTCTTCCTCCTTTCTCGAGTCTTCTCCAATAACTTTTATGCGCATCCCTCCACAGGGAGGCCCTTTTCAGGCCAAACAGGCAACACAAGGTGAGATATACGGCTCCACAGTCCACTCAGCTTATCTGTGTCCATGCTATTGTAAGAACTAGGAACATCTGAACTGGTAAACTTTGCCCAGAGGAAATCCCGGACTTTCTCCTCAACTTCTTGCAAGGTAAGGCTCTTTCTCAGTGACTGCTCATCCAGGAGAACTGTCAGCAGAAGAGCCACATCCTTAAATGCTGCGTTTTCATGGTCACAGTACTTGTAAAAGATTAAGGTGGAGCCTGCAGGCAGCAACTCAAATCGATGCACCACTGCTACCTTCTTGCCTTCTCTGAACCCAGAGCTGAGCTCTTTATCTACCTCCAGCTTGACAGCGTCACTATCCAACACGGCTTTGTCTGCACCATTAATTTTGATTGTAGTAGCATTCTGGGAGAAGGCAAAAGCTTCAGCAATCTCGTTACTTAGGCACCTCAGCGCTTTCTCAGCTTCTTGGCCAGCTGTGAACAGTAAGATGGCCGGCTCCAAATGCAGATGGGAAGCATTAAGATGCTTCTCAAGGAACACGTGGGTTCTTTTCCACAGATTGGGGTCCTGACTTTGGTAAGTATTTTTCAGTTTGCTCATGCGGGCCCGAAACGCTTGCAGAATTTGAGTATCTCTACTTGACAAAGTTGAATCCAGAAGACTTGGTATTCCACTCCACATGACATAAAGCAATGGGACACCAATTAACAGAACCAGTAACAAAGTCCAACTCTTGTGAAATCTACTCTGCGATTCACCGTCATCTGTAGAAAGGAGGAGCAAACAGGAAGAAAACAATGTTTTAAAAGAAATCAGAAGTCAACAAGTGAGATGAAAATAAGAAGAACTAGTAGAATTCAGTGAACTCATCCCACTCTCAAGCTACTGGTACAGCAGCTGAAGAGCATGAAGATGTTCTAGTTAACGAAACAACAACTTCAGCAACTTAGCGATGTGACAGCATTAAAAAAAAAAATACATTTTTACACATTTCCAGATTGACTAAGAAAATGGACATTCTTCTGGAAAAAGGGCTTTTCTGAAAGTTTATCAATACTCCACTCTATTTAACCAAACCCAAGCTAAGAGCTTAAAACAGTTCTGAAAAAGGTCAAGCTTTTCCCTATATTAAGGCTCCGCAGAAAAAGCCCTATACAAAACCTGGCACGACCAGAATGGTTTGTGTTATTTCTCCTCCCTGTCCCCACAAAGATAAAAATAATTTCTGCAACAGTATTTGCATCTCCAACACTGGTGATCAACACTATCAGAAAACGTTTGTGGTCTTTGGATCAGTCAGCTTCACAAAGAGTACACACAGCAAACAGTGCACAGGAAGCATACAGAATATCAGATATTTTGATTTGGTTTTGTGTTTGAATGATTAAATTAACACTTGTTTGACCTAGCACAAGCATAAAGCTTGATTCTGTTCCGAGTAAAATTAGTGACAAAATACACCAACCTCCCTGGAAACGGGAAAGAACTGTATACCTTATGCTACCTTTTTATATCCTAACTTTAATCGGGACAGCAACACAACAGCTGTTAAATAAGACCACCACTAGGCCTGCCTCAGTTTTAATCTCGCAGCAAATCTTGTAAACACTACAGACGGGAGACCTCAAATTCAGGTGGAAATGGTACCTATTATAGAAGACTCTTCCGTCCTTAGTGCTGAGAACACAGGCCCTAGCAAGCAAGCCATCTGTTCTGGCAAGGACCCTCAGTTTAACACCAGCTACCAGGAAATCCAACACTTGGACAGGCATGAAAATGGTTAAATGTAACACACGTATCAAATAGAAGTGAAAGCAGAAGTCTTACTTCTGGCCAAAGGCGGGGACTGCTTCCCTATGCTGGGCTGATCTCGAAATTTACTTCTGCCTGTTGAAAGACAGGAACATGAGAAAAATACTAAGACAACAATTACCATCAATCTTCCCGCGGGGAATTTGGCAGGGAGTTGAAATCACCAAACTGCAGTACTTTCAGGGAAAAGCTGTTCTTAGTTATGCTTTTACATTCAAACTTCTGGAAAGCTCACAGGAAGGTTACCAAAGCGCCCTTGCGTTAACACCTTGTTGAAGCGAACGCAGTCCTGCTAAGCAGGAGCACAGGCGAGGAAGCTGTGATCTCATCCCGGGTAGGGCTCTATCACGTACGGGGCCTTCTGTTCCTTCCTGTGTCATTCGCCCTCCTGCGCTCAGGCAAGGCCAGTCTTGAGCAAGGAAAATGACAAGTTCACCGCTATTACCAGCCTGAGAAGTCCCGTTGAATGGGCAGACCAACAGTCCATCTATGGCCTTTGCCAAAAGTCGGTTCTTAAGCCATCTTGACGATCTGGCATAAAAAGCAGAAGTGCCCAACCTAGCACAAATCACGCCCAGAGATTTTTAACTCTTGAAAAGTTACGCAAATAAATCCAGAGGCATTTCAAGTACAAGATGACAAAATGACAGAGATTTAACAACTTGTTCTTGTCTGCGCAAGGTTCCCATGTCCCGATTAAGTTTCCTGATTCTGCTCAGGAATTTGAGGGACAGAAAAATGGAAGCTCAATTAAGACACAAAAAAACACCAATGTAATGCAAGCTATAAGTAGCAAAAGCAAAGCAATACGTTAAAGGCATAGTCTCACATCCCCTCTCCATTTAGCTTGGGTCAGAGGCCTGCTTCATCAGCAGTGTTTCTTGGGATGAATTGTGCTTTTAAAGCAAAATGCAAGCTTTCAACTTCAAAATACACTTTTGGTCTATTTATTTAAATGGGCTCAGACAGCAAAGTACAAGAGACATTACCCATAAAAGAGCATTATGAACAATTTTCCCAAGACACCAGTATGAATATATACAGTGCAATTATTGGTCAGCATGTTTTCTGCATTTAGTCAGTTAATTAAAAAGACACAAGAATTTCTGGTTCCTTGTGAACTACAGCAACTGGTTCAAAGCTGAAGGCTCTTTAATAATATATACCCAAACCAGGATACTGTCAATGGCGCTATTGAGAATAAATTGACAAACACACCCTGCAGTAGTTATTTCAAGAACACTAAAATGAGTTCTATAAGCTTGTTTCTGTATGAATGTAGTTGCAGAAGGTGCTAAAAGCAGCTCTGGTTTAAGGCAGAGCTTAACTGGCTTAATGAGCCACACTATTCCGTAATTTAACCCCCCCGCCCCGACAGGGCACAGACGTGGAGCTTGTAACTGGCTAAGCTTATGTAAATCTTCTAATAGTTAACAGATCAAAATCATCTCAATTCTGTAATATTTTACAATGTAGCCCTGTTTGCAAAGACTAGGTTTCATATTTAGGAGACAGCTGCGATTCATATCCTAAAGGAAAAAATATTTCAATAAGCAGTCTAAAAACAGATCCTATCCTACCTAAGAATCTGGCCTTATTTACAACACAGTTTGCACAAAGACCAAGCAAATTATTTGTCTTGCGTAACTGAAAAGGCGTAACTTCTGCAGGCACCTTAGAGTTTTCAGAATTTCAAGTGATTTTCCAGAGTTCTTCACCCAACACACAAGTGGTCATTCCTGCAGCACCTATTACCTCTGGCACAGGAAAGAAAAAGTACCGGACTAGCAAGAACTCCCTGCATCCATTCATTTTTCAAAGGCGTTTCACATATGCGCAGGCACCACAAGACAAGCTTCTCTTCCAGAAGGCACTGTGGTTTTCAAAAATCCCTGAACAGCCCCCCGGGTTCTCCAGATTGACTTCTAATTAACAAGACTGTTTATCTATACCCACTCAGAATTGAAACAAGAGCTGAGACATTAAGAACAGCAGGCTACGAAGAATTCAGAACATTTCCCCCCCCCTCTTCTTTCAAGTACTCTTCCAAGAGGAAAAAAAACCCAAACCAACAAATCCACAAAAACAATCAAAGATAAAAATCTGAAACACAAGGAACTGGTCATTAGCTGAACAGACTGGAGTTTGCCAGCAAAGAAAAACACTGCTCCTCTCCAGGAATATACCAGAACTCATTCAACCATAGCAAGCCACCATTACTCAGGGAAAGGCTAGAAGGGAACGTGATGCGTACAAACTAATCTCACATTCACTGCTACCAAAAGGTGAAGGTTTTGTCCCCTTCCTCGGCTCATCCCCACAATGCCACCAGTACATGCTCTGCACTTACTGATTGTCCTGTGAGAGAGAGAGAGGGAGAGAGGGAGGGAGGGAGGGAAGTTTTTCGACTTACTCTGTGATGGAGTTGAGTGGGGCTCTTGATTTTTCTCAAGGAAGTCAGCCTTTCTTTCTGAAACCAAAGCACAAATGAAGGAACTTCGTTATCACATCAGAGGTCAGAATGAGACAGAGAAGCCACGCATATGTCTAGCTCTTTCTAGGAAGTCTTCAAAGGTTGTTAGGGAAGGAGTATATGCTGTCCTGCCAAACCAAGCCTGCGCCATGTGACAGGCTCTCGGACCCCTCTGTAGACAGAGAAAGCTACTATTATCTAAAAGAAAGGGCTTAGTTTGGCCCTTCATCCTGCTTTTCCCAATATGACAGAAAGTTATCCTTCCTATTTTTTCCTTAAAAAAGTAACACTGCAATAATGATAAAATGCAAAGGACTGGGGAAATTAGCAGTGTTATCTGACTGCTAATGGAGAGTATGGATGTGTCACTTGTGAAACCAAAGCTATTCAGCAAGGAGGGAAAACCAGAAATAACCAGTGTAAAGCTACCACCTCAACAACACTGCTGTCAGACCGGGGCGATGCCAGCAGACATGGGCACGTCCTTAGCCGCCTGAGCAAAATGCCTGCATGAGCTCCTGGCAAACAGCAGGCTGACACTGATGCGTTCTTTTGTACATCTCAGCTACCTGGTTCACGTCTGCGTTTTGTCAGCCTGCACTCACAACCGATTTCAGTGCTCTCCCATAAATACCGTGTGATTAGGACTGCTACTGACTGAATGAACACAAGCCACTACCTCAGTTTCCTACCAGCTACCCTAAAAACCTCCCTTACGTAGCGCATCTATTTGGGTGTTTTAAAATCACCTGTAGTAACATAACTACTTTCTGCTGGGCTAAAAAGTATCCTATATTTTCTTCCTCATTGTATTTCCCTATTGCTTCTGTAACATACATTGAGAAGAATCTCTTGAGCAATGAACAGAAAAAGTGATCCCTCACTTTCAAATCACTTGGTATACTCAGCTTACACCTGCTAAAGTCAAAAGTAACTCAGCATTTTAGAAAAAGAACAGTTTTGTTTTGTTTTGCCTGAAGCAATTAAAGACCCACTCTGATAGCAGTTTTCAAAGCGGGTATGATATTACTCATCTTTTTGTTTTGCCTTTCAAAAAGCAGATGGCTATGTATTTATCAAAGTTGAAAACTGCATTTTCTTGAACTTTAGGGTTTTACACACAAGCAGATGACTGCCGTACTACAATCAGTTTGAATTTGACTCATGGGCAGGAGTACACCCTGAAATTCTTACCTTGTTGTTTTTTTTTTTTTAAACTTCATCCATTCAGATTTCAACTCAACAACTCCCCCTTTTGTAACAGAGCTGAAAGAATGTCATTTTAGCACATTTAACCAATCACTTGTTACGTCGTGGAAAAGGTACTGAGAAAACCAGTGTTGTTACCTTTTAGCGGTGTATAAATGTTTGGTTGATGCCCTGATGGTTTCTCACATTCATCACTGTCATAAGCCTTTGCTTTTTCCTTTATACGATTCTCTTGAAAGTAAATCGAAGAACTGCCTGTCAGGAGGCAAAAAAAGAAGAAAAAAGAAAAATAGAGGATCGGTATAGGTGCAGTATCATTTGTGCTCGTAACATCACAAACCTGAAGGACCAAGACAGTTTCAGAACACGTGATCTACATTAGTGATTTTCAAGTTGCCATCTCCCAAGAGTTACTTTCTTAAAATGTAACCAAAAGCAACTAAGACTTGAAAAGCTTATGGTGAATTTGAGTTCACTACAAATATAGCTGTCTACATCAGCATATGCTTTGCTTTGGTGGTTTTTTTCCTTCAATTTTTTTTATTTTTTGAGAGTCTCTGGCTTAAAAACCCTTAAAAAAAAAACCCCAGACATCATGACACCAAATGCTAAAAGCCAAGAAATGCGTTACACTGAGGGGATTCAGTGTAAACTAGTAAATGCACAAGCATGGTAGTAAAGAGAATTTTTCCCACAGCTTTGGGCACATAACTGATAAACAATAATTGTGCTGTCTTCCATAGCATTAGGCAGAGAGGAAAAGAGACAGAAGCAAAATATAGAACATAAGTCCCCTTTTTATATAGTCCAGCCATCCTTTAGTTGGGTCTTTTTGTGATTAATCTAGGGCACCTATGCTCCTTACTTAAACCCCTCAGGTAGCTCAAAGGATCGAAACCAACACCTTTAGATTGTTTGCCACATTACATAGCCACTCAGATGCTGAAACCCAACTCAGTTAATGTTACTAACTAGAAAGTCTAAAGCCCTGTAAGATGACAGGAGTCAGAGAGCAAAGGTCAGGGCTGGAAAGCCAGCCAAAAGCAGAACGGCAGGAGAAGAGGTTTGAAAGGATAAAGTGCAACCACATGGTTGCCCAGATTCAAGGTGAGGGGGAAGGAAGTTCAGGTATGGAATGAAGGCTGTAGTACAACGGTGGACGAGAGACCATGAGACAGCAATGGAGCTGAAGGGCATACGCAGAGGAAACAGCAAAGGGAAGAATACAATTGGTATAACTTTTTCTCTGTAACATTCACGCTGGGCCCTTTTATTTTTATTTTTTTTAACAGTACTGGGCTCTCTGGGGGTTTAACGTGCTTCTATAGCTCTTTTGCCATACGAGGGCAACACACAGCTTGCCACCTAGTGTTTATTAAATTTTACTCAGGAAAAGAAAACATAGCCTTTTTCTAATACCTTCTGGCATCTTTAACATGCCAGTGTATGTGAAGCACACAAAGGAGGAAAAAAAAGAAACACAAAACACAAACAAGGGAGGAAACTTTAAGTTTTAAACTAAGATACTAAGTCACAGGTACAACAGTGAAGTATTTGCACATAGCGAGTGGGATACTCACTCACTAAGATCGTATTTTCAAAACAATCTTCAAAAGCTGTTAAGTGACTGATTTCCCACCCAGCTAAGAATGAAGGTACCAAATTACCTGATCTTCAGGAATGCCAAACAACACACCCATAATATTTCACTAGGTACTGAGATTTTGCAAGGAAAATCGCACTAGCAGCGGTGGCTAGTAATCACCAGACCAGAAAGATCTATGAATCTGAAGAGGGCTACTCACGCAGACCATACTTTTTAATTCCTCTCCCCTTTAACTCACACAGTCATATTCTCTACTTGCATATTTTGAGACATCTTCAATGGAGATTGCTAGCGTATATCTTTAGCTCATTGATCTAGCAGAGACCTGATTCGAGGCACAGTTTGTAGGATCTCAAAGCTCTTTAGCTCTAGAAGCAAGTTTCCTAACCTGTATTTAAAACCTCTAAGCAGAAACCAGTTTCTCAAGTTGTGGTTTTGCTTCCATTCTGCTCTCGGGGAAGCATGACAGTTGCATGCTTATAAAAATCCACTCTGCTTCTCCCACTGCCTCACAGATGCTGTGTTTCCCCTGAACTCTGCAGAAAAATCCCAACACTGAACAGCTACAGGTGGGAGGACTGCGAGGGGGGAAATCACTCCTTCACTCCAGTATAAAGCATCAAGGCCTCTTAACATCCTATGCTTACACCTGTTGTGACTATAATCAAATACTGCTGTAACGAACACGAGCAGGTGAGGGAGGACATCTCTTCCCCCAGCCACATTTTTAGAGATGTCTACATTAAAAGAAAAAACTCAGCTGCACCTCCTAAAGCAGTCCAGCCACATGTAGAACACCAAGCGTGCTAGTACCCTGTTAGCCATCGCTCAAGAGTAACAGCTTCCCACAGCTTTTTTCACCGATAAACTTTTGTACTTTCCCAAAGAAACACCGATAACCTCTCCCTTCCTCCCTTCAGATATGTCCGCACCTCTGGGAATTCTGCTGCTGGAGCATAACACTGGCAGCCCTTTTTCAGGGCAGTGCCACGTACTTCAGACCACGCACTGCAACAGGAGCTTGGTGACAGCCCCGTCGCAAGAATACAGATGGGAATGGAGAACAGTCTCAGGCCAGCCCAGCTCACCCATCTGAGGATTGCCACCCGCTAAATGATGTGTACAGTTCAACCCAGAATAGAATACAGACGAAAAGGGAAGGAAACACAGACAATTCGCTTCCAGTTTTCTGACGGAATGACAGGCGACAGCCATGTGACCGTGACAAAGCCAGCAACCCCCTGAAGCTTCGAGGAGAAACCGTGTGGTTTCCATCAGCTGTAGAAGCAAGAAGGTGCCACACAGGATGAGCGCAATAGCATCCAAGAACAAGGCCCAAGGCACGCTTGGCGCATCGGGGGCTGCGCACCTCCTCGCCAGCGACGCCACTCACCGTACGGAGCACGGCCTTGGAGCACTCCTCATCCTTGACGCACAGAATAAAATCCGCAGCGGGCTTTCCTCACCTGAATGCCCGGAGCCATGGTAAAACCGGCACAGGAGCTACAAACCCAAACAGCTCCATCCCCTCCGGTGCGTTCCAGCACCTCTGGGCGCAGAAGCGTCTCCGAGCTCCGACCTACCTGCCGACCTGCAGGCTTTGATGGGGGGTCTTGTCAGGGGGTCCGTGTTCCCGAAGCCATGCTCGCCTCCTGAAACGAGAACCGCGTGAAGGGCGCGGCGGGGTGCACCCAACACCCCTCGCAGACCCAGCGGGGTGTCCCGGAGGGGTCCCCTTCGGGAAGGGGAGAGGCGAGCCCGGCCGCCCGCCCCGCTTCGCG
>Ga0065711_1044408_pt1 | contig 14117 bp, 7 predicted proteins | sample Hoacrofraction12_FD_59098 | JGI IMG/M metagenome (GOLD analysis project Ga0065711, IMG submission 59098) | Hoatzin crop microbial communities from Cojedes, Venezuela - Epithelial fraction 12 v2 (version 2) | ecosystem: Host-associated > Birds > Digestive system > Esophagus > Crop | place...
GTACTGTGTCCAGTTCTGGGCTCCCCAGTTCAAGAAAGATGAAGAGCTACTGGAGAGAGTCCAGCAGAGGGCTACGAGGATGGTGAGGGGACTGGAGCATCTGTCCTACAAGGAGAGGCTGAGGGAGCTGGGCTTGTTCAGCCTGAAGAAGAGAAGGCTGCGAGGGGACCTAATAAATGCTTATAAATATCTCAAGGGTGGGTGTCAGGAGGATGGGGCCAAACTCTTTGCAGTAGTGCCCAGCGACAGGACAAGGGGCAACGGGCACAAACTGAAGAACAGGACGTTCTGTCTGAACATGAGGAAGATCTTCTTCCCTCTGAGGGTGACGGAGCACTGGAACAGGCTGCCCGAGGAGTTTGTGGAGTCTCCCTCTCTGGAGATATTCAAGACCCGCCTGGACGCGGTCCTGTGCAGCCTGCTGTAGGTGACCCTGCTTCGGCAGAAGGGTTGGACTGGATGACCCACAGAGGTCCCTTCCAAACCCTACCATTCTGTGATTCTGTGATTCTGTGATCTGCCCTCCCAAGGCTGAGCTGTCCAAATAACATTATTTAGGAGTCTTTCTATCTTAGAGCTTTCCTATCCCCCCCAAAAACAGCAAGTCAAGTTTGTCTAAGTAGCATTATTCAGGAGCCTCTTTATCTTAGAGCTTTCCTGTCTTCTCAAAACAGCAAGGATCTACTTTAGTTTAATTACAATCACTCTAGTAAGTGGAAATTTTACATTTATGGGTATCAAAATTAATGTCAGTTTAGCATAGCCCTTGCAAACGAAGATACTCAGATACACCTGGATTAGCTAAATGTTCATGTTTCTTTCTAACCACTGAGGAAATTAAAGTACAGGAAAGTTATTGTCTTTTGACATTTTAATTTGTTCCTTTGAGTCAGTCTTGGAGTAGATTTCTGTGGTCTCAACCTGATGCTCAAAGTCAGAAGTAAGACTGAACATGACTGCATTTTTTTCCAGGCTAAGCACTAAGAAATATTTTAGCAAATCTATGTTTCTGAGAGACAAAATAAGTAGAGTCAGATCTACAGATGTATAATTTAGCCACCACTCTTCAAATTTGATGGAAACAAGGAACCTAAAATCATGTGCATCTGGCTTTACCATTCAAAGATAAAGTGTATGACAAAAAGAACAAACAGAAACCAAACAGAACTAAAAGTCTGAGGTATGTAGTCCCAGTACTTAAAAAGGATGAGGTAGGAAATAATTTATCCAACATAGTCTGACTTTAGACATGCCCTTAAAATACTGAAAACACAAGTGCAAACTAAATCAGAATAGCTTCCTACACTGCATTAGTTATAGGGACAATACTGGAATTACTGGGAGGAAATCTGGCCTGTGTTATGCAGAAGGCCAGACTACAAGATTACAATGGTCCCTTCTGATTTTCAGATCTATGAAGCTATGAATAATTCAAATAACTTTGCAGGACAAACACAGGAACTGGAGTTTAACAGCTGAGCAGGCAAAAAATTTTTCACCTCACGCATCAAATGAAGTTAAGCAAGATTTGGAAATATCTTCCAAAAATAACGTTTAAAAGGTCAATAGCTGTTTTCACAGCCTTGCCATGGCCAATATAGCTGGTTTTGGTCTTAACCAAATGCATTCAGGAGTACAGCTGTATGGAAACCTGATTAAAACAGGAAATTTCACTTGGCTGAAGAATTTTTCCCTGTTCACAAATGAGCAGTGTAAAAAGAACTGTGAAATAGCTTATTGGGTAATTGACTTACAGATCCTTAGCTCTAAGAACAGGAAGCCATGGTTACATGTCCACTTTAATCTGGCATTAGCCCAGGATACTGCTGAAGAGGAGCATCCGTCCAGGCATCCAAACAAGAAACCCGTTCCCACCCCTTGAGAGGACTGATGCAACCCACCAAATGGCAGCACAAGTGCATGGATCAGCACAACGGAGTCAGGGAGATCATATAGCCGTGGCAATTGGAAAGACAGGGCTGAATTTCTGTCAGATTTAAGTAACGCCATAATCACTGTCTGGGTCTCTACCAGTTGACTGAAAACCCTAAGATGATAGCTCAAAACACAAGCATGCTTACTTTCTAACTCATATTAACTCATACTCTGCAACTTGTACAGTGGATTTTTAGGTCATTACTTTTGTACTTGTGACCCAAAGATTTATGCAGTTTAGCAATTCCTTCATTACAATTCACAGTGCATCGTTGCACAGACTCAGAAAGCAAGCTGCTGAATACAAACATTTGAATTAAAAAAACGAAGTCTGTCAATAAAGCCTTTATGTGCGAAAACAAAGAGAAAATGAACACTCCTGTCTTTGGCCTCCAAAGGAACTCTGTCTTGTGTGGTATTAGAGATAGAAATATGTTAAGAATTCTATCAAATGACATTATTTTTACCTATATTCATATCACAATAAAAAAGAATAATGTGGTCTGTGGGGAGATAAATCCTTAAAAAGCAGGGAATTTTGAAAAGGAAACCCTGAAAGATAATATACAGTATACAAAAGAGTAAAGATGAAGATAGTTTTCTCCCCTCAGCTTTTAAAGGACATATAGAAAGTGAAATAGTTTTCTCAGGGTCAAAATTCTCTGCATGTAGGAACCTAATATGTACTACTATCCAGGAGCACACCATGAAAGACCTCCAGGATCCTCATAAAAAATGTAAAGTCTTTTGAACTACAAAGCTCAAAAGTATCTGGCAAAACTAGCTAGAGGAGGACTGCACTAATGTCCATCAGATCATTAGAGGGTTTTTACATTCTTGTTTCCCATCTAAGAGGCCATGTGGCTCCACAGCTGTTGTCCCTCCTTTTGGAGCATTTCTTGAGAGACAGGGAAGAGGCATCACCCCTGATCTGAAAAGGTTTTTAGTTCACTGCTACTATTTGCATCACAAAAATATTTACAAGGTCTAGCCACTGTACTAGTTGCTGTAAAGAACAGTAGACAAAAAGCATGGTCCTGATATTACACTGAATCTCCAGAATCTTGTTTTCACAGCCTTTTTATATCTCCACGAGCTCCTCTGGAGCTCTCTACTGCAAGTTTATTAGATTATCTGTCATTAGCTGACCAAACAAAACCAGATGCTGATTCGCACAGCCTTGTTTTTTCACAAAACTTATACTGACGTCCATACATAGGGAAAACACTATCTGGGACCCTAAATAAAAATAAAAGCCCCCTTTTGGTCCACAAATATAACTTAAAGACATTTATATCTAAACAGAATCAGCAACATTTCTTCAGCTGCAGAGAAGTAAAAATGTACCCATGAGTCTGCTCAATTGAAACTAGGAAACTGTTTGCTACAGTCTTTCATCTATTTCTATTCATAGTTGTTAATTTTTAAAGAGACCAAAACAGCAAGAGGACAGAACAGTCAATCCTGTCAGATCCAGAGAAAAAACCACATTAGTCACCTCCTGAAGTGTGGCTCCTTATTCCAGCCCTCCTATGATTTATTTAGCAAAATCAGTGTTCTGCTTTTTCTCTTTGGCCCAGATGCTGTGCCTCCCACTCCATCGCAGCTAACCATGCTTGTGCTTCAGCTTGCCAGAGAGAAGCGAAATAGGAATAGCATCTCTAATGCTCCTCTTTACCACAAAACACCATCTTCCCAGTCAAAAAGTGATTTCGTAGCCCTTCTGGTTATAGTTCTTACTCACGGATTCATGCTCTGTGAACATGAACACACACAGGAATCACAGCCACGGACCTGCTATCCCAGAGCTGACTTTGTGGCAAATACTGCATAAAAATTCCTGCCATGAAATTTTTTAAAAATAATTTACCCTATCCTGCAGAGTGCTGATAGATGGCACAGGCAATGCTTTTAGAGCTGTCTCAGCAGTGGTGAAGAGGCTGTATAACCCTTTTCTAATGTTCTTCAAACCCTTCATCGCTTTTACGATAGAATACACTTCATTCAAAATCTCTTATGCAGAGTTTGTGTGAGAAAGACAAAGAGTTCATTCCTCCAGCCCTGACAGTGCATAAAGCCTGATGGACCTACTTCATGAAAGTAGGTTTACTTTCATGAGTAAAGTTTCAGAAACAGATTTTCTTGAACCTCATTTTCATCTTTCGGATTCAGGAGTTCCTCATGAATGCATTAGTGCTTATAGCAAATTATACAGATTTCTAGAACTCAGGAAACACTATGTTCAATAAAGGTACTAAAAAAGACTCTTAACGCCCTGACTTTGGTACAGCATTTTTCTAATGAACTACAATAGGCCTTTTTTTCCGTACTTTCCCATTTCCCATTGTTTATGATTATAAGCCTGATTTTGATAATAAAAGAGCTGTCCCATAGTTTTGATCTCTTAGATATGCTATCTTTCTAATCAAACAGTATCTTTCTCCCTCCCTCTTGAGTGTCTGTTCCACGTGCTATCAAGCCTGTCTACCTGTCTTTCCTAACTTTCTTTCAAATTCTTCACTTGGCTTTGGCCCCCCCTGCACTGTTCCAAGGTCTTTCTCCCCTTGAGGCTTTACTATTTCTTGATTAATTACTGTGATACAGAAAAACGTCCCTGCAGAAATTTGTACACTGGAAGACTAGATGCCTCATAATACCAGAACTAACAAAATACATCAAAAAATACTGACTCATCAATGACAACGCATTAGTATTTGGAAGCGTATGTGGGTCTCTACAAGAAAAAAGAAAATTAAATGTATTTATGCATAGAAATTATAATGTAATAAAGAAACAGTGTAACAGAACTTCTACTATTACAAAATTTTTATTCAAAGCAGTATCTTTGATAGACTTAAACCACAATCCAATAAACTTCCTGACATGGAATATTATCTTTCTCATTGACTGTACAGAATAATGCAGGGAGTAGAAGATTACTTTGTGAAAATAAATAAATGAATGAAATGTATACTGAACCTTTTCATCTGCAGCCTGCTTAATTCAAGCTGAAAATATTTGCATTGTGTCAAAATATTCATAGTGGAATAACATTTGCTACAAAATGGAAATATACTACAGCATGATCAGTGGGGGGGAAATCAAAGAAAAGATTTTTTTTATCTACCAGTTTCAAGCTAAGAAGCATTCTAAGTACCCAGTTACTAAATTAGTCGTTACGTGAGATCACATGAGATATCGGCACCTAGGCTGAAAGAGAGCAACAATTTAATGCTCGGAAGGTGACCTGTCAGAACAAAGAACGATACAGCACCCCAGTTTCATAAAAATACCACAGAAAGGAAATGATAGTTTGAAAGTTATTGCATTCTAGCTGAAAAATCAGGCTGGAAACAAGCAAAACAGAGGAAACTTTAACCCTTAGACAATAAAAGTAGAAAGTAATTTTTTTTTTCAGCAATTACATGATTAATATGCATGACAAGAAAAGCCTACATCATAAATTATCTTTACATCTGACTCGATCTTCTGTCCTTTTTTTGGCCGGACAGACCCTATTTTATATCTATTCCAGAAACTGCAAGGTAGAGGTGTGTGATAGACTGCCTAGTAATATTTAATTTGTTTGGTCCATCCTACTTGTAAAGATCTGCCATGATGGTATCTGTCATGACCCATGGGAGATTATGGGACAGTCTCTCACTCTCACAAGTGTGTTTTCTCAGCACTAGCAAGGTTTTGTCTTGGGTCTACAGTGCAGATGAAAAATATCATCAACAATGTATTCAGGCAAGCTTCAGAAGGGCAAGAGAGTTTTTCCTCTGCCTTAAATACCCCTAGTTCATCAAGCAGTGAAAGTTAAGCTGTCATGCCTGAATGAAAACAGACTGCACATCAGCCATATTTGTTTGCTCCTTTTCCAGGATAGGTACATATAGTTTGAAATAATCAGCCTTCACAGATGGCTTTATGGAAGAGAGACAAAGGGATACAGACATTGAGTTCCCTCCCTCTCCCTGCCCAGACTGCAGATGTAGAAACGCCCTGTTTAGCATCCCTGCTTCTCTCCTGCTTCCCAGGAAGAACTCCTCTCTTCTGTAAAGAGATGAAGTGCTGTTAGGTAGGGAAACTTGTCTCTCCCAGCCAAAGAGGTCTCAATATAGTAGTCACATATCTGAGCATGACTGCAAAATTATGGTGTTGTCATTCACAGCCAGGTTTCAGCCACTTAATTTTTACTAAGAATATAGGCAAATTTTTATTTCATTAGTGCTACATCTTCTGATAAGCAATGAATCTCCCAGACCCATGTGTACAGCATAAATCAGCACTGGAAAGACAGCACACAAAGCTTCATTAAGATCATAACATTTCTCATACCCTCGTAATTAGCTGTAAATGAGCTGTAAAACTTTTGCCTAAAACAACAAGCTTTTTAAGTATTTAGTACAAATAGCAACTAGAGGTGCACTCTTTAATTGGCGTGTATGTCTGCTTCCAGAAACAGAGCATCATTTGGTGTCTGTCTGCTCTTTTATTCTAAGTGACAATTGTGGAAAAAAGAATTCTTCTTGTTGGTTGAGATAGATGGTGAGGATTGTTGCTGTTAGAGAACAGTCATATTACAACTGCATAATTAAATCTGACTGAAAATCTCTCACAGTTTGCTACTACCTAAAATTCAACCCCTAAAAATAACAGTATTAAAGACTTTCACCTAAAAGGCAGCATAGACATATGCTTTCCAAGGAGCATCTTCTGCAAAGATCATGTATTTGTCACCCACAAATTCCTCTTCCTTTCTTTTTTTATCCTGGGTGTATTTTAAAATTTCAGTTCTCACACAGCCTTACAGTTTGGCTACTAGCTTGCTAAGTGACCATCTTGTTCCACGTATTCCTTCTTTTCTGTTGAGATGATCTGAACCCTCTTGCCAATTGTCCTCAAGTCTGTGTAGAACTGTCAATATCCTAGAAACTCGTTTGCTATCCACAGTCAATTAGACATAAGGCAGTTTCATCAGAGACATAGCTTTTCTCTGTTTCTTGGCTTTCTCCGTGCAGAGACATGGATAAGCCAAGTTACTAATGTGCTTTGAGAACAGATTCTTTGCTCAGAATGCTGTGATATTACAGATGGTGGCATGACATGAAATAACATAATATAACAGCCCTTTATTTTTTTAATAGAATGTTTTCCCAGCTGTATTCTCTTTGGTAATTGGATATACTGAATCTAAAAAGCTCCATTGTATAAATACATTGAATTCCTTGGATTTACTGTTTACTAGAACTCAAAAATAAGGCAAACACTGTGAAAGATATTTTAGGACTAGCATCTGTATGCTAGATGGTCCAAATGCTAACAAGGACATTATGTTCATTCAAAATTTCATACTCAGTTATGAGATTTCTGCCTATGCTGTTTGCTAAATTGACTGACAACTCTACCTGCTATACAATATTAGAATCAAGGTTATTTCTCATTAACTCAAAAATTGGAGACCCCTCCATATACAAAGCCCTCATGACTTTTGCAACACAGGAAGACTTCTCTTTCCTAGAAAGGCACTACTCAACCAATTAAATGACTACTGATATCTGTGGAGATCAGATAAAGTTACAGAAACAGATACTATTGTTTTAATATAACACAGTATTGTATTGTTTGTTCTGAAAAATAGACACAAACCAAGAAACTCTAGGTTATATACTTCCACCACTACACACATACAGCTTTCAAAAGGGGGTATGTAATTCCATTCCACTGGAGCCAGAGATGGATGCCACCTTAAGAGAATCACAGGCAGATTTTGGAAGACAAAAAACTCTTTCAATTAGCAGTATATATGTATTTGTATTTTTTAACAAATGCACCCCTATCATGGACATAATTATACCCGTATAAACTTGGCTTATCTTCTTTTAGTTAGCATAGTTAATTTCCTTCCCAAATGAATAAAAACTGAATCATTAATACATATTTATTCTGATATCCTTGCAACCACACAATGATTGTGAGGGACAAAATGTTGTGCACTTTTTGTTTTAACCATATACTTAAACTTCAGTGAGAATATAAGTTTAGTCAGGTACCAGTAATTACTTTTCTTATTCAAAATGCTTGAGTTGTTAATATTAGCTCACCAAGTTCAGCACGTTTCCTCACCAGTTATCTTATTCTTTGTTATGTGTAGTTGGGCTACCTTTTTGGTAGGCTCAACGTATTAGGAACTGTGCATCAACACTATAGCGGATTCTGGTTTCTCTCAATCTGCAACAAAGTAAGACAGTACATGACATTTGAAAGGTGATTTTACAGGGGCAGGCTAAAGATCTATAGTGTCTAATACTCAGTGCAACAGATTTTATCATTCAAAGCTATGAAAAACCACAACATACAGCAATTCTTTAAAATGTACCTTTTTATACCATTACCAACAAAAACGAATAATAATTTCTTAAGCATTGAAAATTTTCTGTAACATTCTCCTTTTCCCACTGTTTTTAAGCCACTCTTGTCAACTTAAGAGAGGACACATTTTCATTAGGTTTTACACTTCTATCATAACAAAATGTTTTGAATTTATTGAAACTGCCTTAAAATATACTGTAACATAAATAATAGCATATTATTTCCTAGAGTAACTACAATTTGATAAAATAATTTAAGACTATTTAGATCACGTTTTTTCCTAAGGACAAAATAAATATGTATATTTAATATCACTTCATCAATATCCTTTGTTGCCCTTATAGTACAACACTTTGGTCAGTTTCTAGCATGCAATTTAAGGCTCTGTGAGCTGTACATCATTTAAACTAGAAATTGTCACGGTGCTGACCTAAAATGCAATGCAGTCAGTGCAATGCATTGACTTCAACACTCATTAGACCCTTTTTTTTTTTTTAGGGCACACCTCCATTATTAGAGGCTAGATTAACTCATGCCTGCACAGAATACATCTTCCATCAGAACAAAAAGTTTTTGCAAGCACTAATTCTTACCTGCTTCAGATGTCTTCCATTCTTATAAGAAAGCAAGCAATAGGCTAAGGACAGGTACGTATAAGAACCTACCACTGATATTATTTTAATCGCTGTTCACTCCTGCTTCTGTTTTTCTGTGTGGCTCCAAGCTAGTTTCTGCCGTCACACAGTGGCTCCTTTTCAAAGAGCACTCTGTTTCTAACAAGCTTTCCATGAAAAGAGTTACACTTGTTCAAAGCAAAAAGCTATTTGACACAGGATGATGCCATTTAACATGCGAAGAAAACTAAATTAAATGATGGCTTTGCACATCAGTTGCAAAATACTAGAGCACTTTCATGGACATGTTTGTCCATAAAGTTCTCTTTGAGCTTCAGTCTGCTCACTTTACTTTCTGATCAATTATTGCTGATGTTAATGTGAGTTTTGACTGAGTAGCGAGGTCAAGATTCAAATTTTTAAGGGTGACATTTTCTCATGGACTCACCACACTAAAAACCATTTAGGTCATGTTTACACAGAAATCAGCCTTTAGGAAATGCCCACTTACGGAGATGAATGAAACAGTCAGATTTATTCAAGAGCTCTCAAACTTTGATCATCCATTCTTCTATTTAAAGCTGTTGGATGTTCAGTACTTTGAGTAAGTAATCATTTTGCTTAAGGGTGGAAGAGGGAGCTCCACATTTTCAAAAGTTTAGTCCTCTGTTGTGTGTGCTAGAGGTACTTGTACAGCTATCTAAGCCAGACTCAACAAAGGTCTAATGAAGAGCCCAAACAATTAAAACATTTCCATGTCCAACTTTGAACTAGCTCAGCAAACAATCTACCCAATCAAAAATGAAAGAACTGGGAAGAATTGGTTCAAGGTTTTCCTTTAGGCACACAGGCAAAATTAATACTATACTCATCCTCAGGGCAGAAAAATCAATTTTGCAGTAGCAGCAGAGGAGGTTCTCCTTTGAAAGAGAAATTAAATAAAGATCTTCGAATACGACATATATTTACAATTATCTAATGAAAACCTGCTGAAAATCCTAAAACTCTGTGATATCTGAATGAGATAGAGTCTCCAGGGATCCAATAGTCTTCCTATTGGGAGAGTGAAATAAAATAGGACAAGAATGAACTCCCTGAGGGGATCCTATGGTTTTCATATTCACAGAGTCCTTCCACAGAATTTAAAAAGGGGATGAATCCAGCCTTAAATAATAATTCTTTAGGTAGTCTTCAGTTCATTTGTATTTCTGGTAAATGTAAAAAGCCTCAGACCTTCATAATCCATTCTCACTGTAGGCAGGTATTACCAGGAATGTCAAAGCACTCAACTTTCATGGACCTAAAGATTTCTTTACCCTCTAGACATTTCAATAGATAATTTTTAGGCTTGTCTGCCTCTTTTTTCCTTATAGAATTTCCCTTCACCCACAGGCTATTTTTAATACATATTTCCTATCTCAATAACTAAAGCATTTCGCATGATGTGATCATGCTTTCTTACCATTTGCAGGGTCAATGAGCTTTTTCTGTAACTTGGAAAATATGAATTGTGTCTTGCATACAGATCTTTGAGAAAACAGTGAACACATGTTATAAAGTCAGACCCTTCAGCATACTCTGGAAGGCCAATTACCTTCAAGTTTTATCTGCTGTGGTTATTCTCCAGATTGTCAACTTTTTCAAGGAGATAAAATATTTCCTTGTTATGTTATTCTTTATCCTTCTTAAAGCCTGAAATACCATATTCTGAACTCCTAATTCTTTCCTCTACAGCACTTGCTCCTCAACCATATATTTTATTTACCAGATACTACTATGTCCTCTCAACCTTCCTTTTCTCTGGTACCACTATGACTGAACCTATGTAGAAACATCTCTACATAAAGAATTAAAAAAAAAGTGGGGTTTGTGCATCAAATTATGCAGACCTGTATTGTGAATACCCACAATAAATAAAGAATTTGGGGATCATTTAGTAATTTTTAACTCCGTTTTTTTTTTTTTTTTTCCCAAATGTGTTACAAATCCACAACTTTAATTCTATGACTTATTAGCAGTATTATCATTAGATACAAATGCTAGACAGGGAAAATTCAGAGCATGTCTGTGAGACTAAAGAACAAGAGTAGATGATGCTTTTTGACAGAATACATGAAAAGCCTACTGAAAAGGGGAAAAAAGGTTGGGACAGGTTATTAATTGGAACTTTTAGACCTGAAACTGGCTTCATCTGAGAAATTCCATAATTATTTAAAGTGAGGGTTCTAGTTTACTGTCCCCTTGAAGAACCACTCTTTTAATTCATACTGCTAAGTGCTTTTCATAGCTAAACACTTTGAAAGAACAAGAAATATTACTCAGGTTATGTCTTTTTATGTTTTCTTAGGGAAAACAATGGAAGCTATTCCTTGCCCTTAGAAAAATGCTTAAAGTGATTTGAAGTGCAATATCCTGTGAAGAAAGGGACATTATAGTGCCTTACTCGATTGGTATAAAGATGAAGATTTATATTTTTTGTTACTTGTCTGTACAGTGGAGGAATAATCAACATTGTAGAATTATTCTATTGAGTACTTTCCAGAAAATTTATTGGTTCTAATGTTAGAAACATCTTTCTAAATATGAAAATGAATCCAAGGATTTATTAAACCAAATAAAATGGTTTATTACTCATTATTTATTTCTCCTCTTTGAACATGACAAATAGCTCATTAAGTAAACGTGAACAGTGCTTTTACAAGCTTTGAGACACTTTCAGCTAAGTTTTATCTCGAATTTTGTAACTCGTACCCTCCCACATCCCATCCACAAAATAAAGGATGTTCTTTGGAGCTGCAACATGATGAAACATTTCTTTAACACTAAGGCTGATTTCTTTGTGGACACTAGTACTAGACTGCAAATCAATATCTAACATTGCTATTATGGAAGGCAAAGGGTGTGCATGTGTATAAGGTTCCATTACTATAACAGGTATGGAAAGATTAGCATCCTGCATACCCTTCGGCTTGTATGGTTAAAGACTTTACAGGCAGAGAGAAAATGAATTCCTAACTTTGCTTCTTTTATAACAGAAGAAGGACAAATTTGGATCCAACCTGATCTTACAAAAAAGTAAATAATCATTTTCAGTTTGAACATTTTCTGTTATGAGAACATGGCAATAAAGCCTGTCTGAATATTGCACCCCAGCCAGAATCTGAGACAGACCTAGTTCACCAACATTGTGCATCTACATCGACTCCTAACTCTACTGTTGTGAGAGATGAGTACTTTAAAAGACCTACATTCTGTGGCAGAGTTCCCTAGATTTTACAACACCTCACTGGAACCAGCTAGAAAACAGAAATTGTTATTAAGATAACGCTATCATCAATTTAGGAGCCAATTGTTCTCAATATTCAGGAATGCTTTTATGCATCATGTATTTTTCTGCCATGAGAGAAGATCATCCTAGCATCTGTTTATAATGAAGCTTGAGGGGACAAAAAAACCCCATTAAAAAAAAGATATTATGCACTTCTACTGTTCATTGATCTAGTTTAGTAAAACTGGTTACTGCATTCACTTGCTATATTTCAGTATTACTATGATAATTCTCTCAATACGAAATTATTTATTTTTTTCCTTAAAAAAAAACCCCTAAATCTTATCTATCAAGACAGTTGTTTAAAATATTGACAGTGTATAGGTTTAATTGTGGCCCATTACAATAATAAACTCTTAATTCCTTTCTTTGCTGCAATATCAAGAAAAAAAGAGTGTACTGAACCCAAGAGGAAACAGACTTCTGTTATCGTATCTACATGATTAGTTGCTATCCAATAGACCTTTTTACTCATTATACTCTGCACAACATTCTAAAACACAATTATACTGTAGCTTTAAAGTATAAAAACAGAACTGAACCTTGCAGTTTCATGTTTTATTGTCTTTTTAAATGAGTGGTAGTATTAAATGCAATGATAGTACGGAAGAGAATATTTAATGTTTTTTTAATTTAGCATCTGGCAACACACACAGATGGTGTAGGGCAGCAATGGTGCAATTATCTGAGCAACACCGTCTGCAGGTAAGAGGATATAAAAGTCAAATGAAATTTGGAACAGTCTATTAAAGATTATGAAATAAGATTAATGAGTCAACAATGTGACCTTGTAAATTAGAAAGATGGTTATCTTTCTTATTGCTGGGCTGCAAGATGTGTGAAATGGCATCTGTCGTCCATTAAATGAGATTCTACTTGACACCAAAAGTAGGACAACTCCTTCCTTCTGTCAAAAAAGAAACTGATCATGATACTTCGGTTCTATTGAACACAATTTTGGCAACTAAGATGCATTCATGGCTTTTCTGTTCTTGTAAAATACTTACTGTACCTCACCTAAAAGAGCAATAAAAGCCGTTGATTTTAATAAATGAAAAGCTTTTCAACTTTCCTGCCTACTTCCAGACAAAACTAAAACCTTTCTTACTGTGTATTTTACAGTAATGTCTTACATCATTCCAGATTTAGATCAGTGAGTAATTTTCATCATCTTGGACCACAGTGAAAAGCATAGCCAGTCATTACATGACCTTTACCAGGCTCACACTTCTTTCCCTAAAGATAAGGTGTAACAGCAAAGATAGACACTAGTGCTGGTAGTAGCCAGGATTTTCTCTTTAATGCATGATTCCTAATACATAATATTATCAGGCTTTGGTTTTAAAAGGTCAGATAATCTTATACCTAGTTTGAACATGGAGCTGTTATAGCTCCATACAGAAATTAGGTATTTTCATAACAGCAATCTATGAATGATTTGTTGTTGCAATATTGAAAGGAAAACGAAAAAAAATAACCATGAAGCTGGTAAAGCGATAATGTTTCCAAAAAGCAAATGGTCCTGCCACTTCCATTTATAAGATGACTTCAAAGCTCACTGTCAGACCTCACTGCTTAAAGTGTTACATTTTACCCACAATACTTAATAAGGACTACATATCTTCATCTTCCCGCTTTACCTCGTAATACTTTTGGACGGTAACTTTCAATAGTCAATGAACACGGCCTTCATTTCTATCAAATCTCTCAAGAGTTTCATGAAAGCCATTTGCTTGATGAATGTCCTGGGTTTGGCCAGGACAGGGTTAATTTTCACCAGAATCCAGGAAGGGGCACAGCCGGGTGGGCTGACCCAACCCCAACCTGGCCAAACAGAGCCGGGTATTGCATACCATGTGCCGTCA
>Ga0065711_1010869_pt1 | contig 14116 bp, 6 predicted proteins | sample Hoacrofraction12_FD_59098 | JGI IMG/M metagenome (GOLD analysis project Ga0065711, IMG submission 59098) | Hoatzin crop microbial communities from Cojedes, Venezuela - Epithelial fraction 12 v2 (version 2) | ecosystem: Host-associated > Birds > Digestive system > Esophagus > Crop | place...
ATAAAAGAAACTGTACAACCACCTCTATAAGTTGTGATTTGTCATAGTCTCTACGATGTCTGTAGATGCACCGACTGAGGAGCGAATACAATCCCTCAAGTTGGTCAACAGTCAAGTTGTCACTTTTCTTAACCACCAGATCAAGCAGTTTCTGTTGGAACAATGAAAGGTAAAGTTAAGAGGGTTTTATAGAAATGCAATCTCCTCAAGCTCTACTTTGGAGGGAGACACACAAATGAAATGGACCACACCTGGCTATCAGTGAGGCCACCTGCTTCCATGCAGATCCAAAAGGACCCAGTGTCTCTCCACTTCTCTGCTTATACCCACACTTTTTTTTTTTCTCCTTGTCTTATATTTTGTACTCAGTATAGCTGGGGCAATGTTTGTTCTGTCTGAATGATGCTTCATCCTATTCTTGGTCAATCAGTATGACAAAGCACACCATAAAAACTGTCTTGATAGCTAAAGCAGATATTTTGAAGAACTTGCATCGGCCTGAAATTGTAGGTACCACCAAATGGAAACACATTTGGAATTCCATATATATTGAAAAATGGTACAATAACAGAAAGGGAGGACAACACATGTAAAACTGCTTATAAACAAAAAGTGAAGTGTGTATTTTACACAGTAGCAGACAGTAAACTTCAAGAATTTTTTTTCTCTCATAGCACTTGTATTGTTTCCAAAGAGCTTATCATCTGTACTCCACAGCAAGTGGGATCTAAATTTCATAATAGGTGAAGCTGCTTTCTACAACAGAAAACAGCAAATTTTATTGTAACTGTGCTTAAAAAGAGACAAAACTGAAAGAAAATTAACTAGCAGGGGTTCAGTCTATGACGACAAAACATCAGCACAAATCCCAATTTGTTTTCCAATCCACTAACACTTCCTTCCACCAAGTATACGTATAGGGGAAGGAAAAGATGATGTTAACTTCTAATTACTAGGCACCCAGCAGTTCCTCAGAACTGGCACATCCAATTAACACATAAGAGTACCTGCAAAAACTGCAATTAAAATAGTGGACTGCTGTGCCATTACTGGATTTGTAAAGGTAGTAATGATGGGACAGTAAGGATTCAGTAGTTCTATTAACTTTTCATCCAAAACACACTGACCAACACATAATTTTCAAAAGTTACTGCTGATTTTGTATTTGTCTGCAGTCAAAAAGGCAGCATTTTTCATGGACAGTTTCATTAACAGTTCAACTCATTTGGCAGTTCCATTACCTTTAGTCTGTCATGGTCAACAATTACAGAGGGTAAGGGATCCGATGGTTCCTCTGGGCCCTGCTCCAAACTTGTTATGGAACAGTCAAAGCCCACGACTTTTCGTATTTTCTTGCTTTTGTATATACCTGTAATTTGAAAAACAATTAACAGCACTGTTGGGTCTCTCAAAATGAACAGCTGGTTTCTTCACTTCAGTTTGATTTTGCTTGTTTGTTGGGTTTTTTTGAACCAAGCAAACACGATTGTAGCGGTGCACATTATTCATCAGCTTCGCAGAATTCCGAACATCCATAAGAGCACCAAACCACAGTTCAGAAAACACATGAAACTGGTCATCTTTAAAACTGAACTCCACAGTCCCAACAGAAAATGGAATGTCACTGAAAGAGTTTCTCCACTGTCTCATTTCTACTTAGCAACGTCAAATCATACAGCTTCTAAGTGAAGTTCAGATATTAAGCTAACACTAAAATTCTTTCTGCCTAAGTGAATCAAATCCTGATTTCTCTCTCCAAAGCATGCAATGGCTTCATCATTATGGTAATTCTAACATCTGCTCTACTCCCAAAACTTCATGTTTTTGTGACACATTTCTGTTTTCCTCCACCTCTGTATTAAAGCTTCTGTCCAATCCTGTTGTGAAGAAAAAAATATTTTTACATCTCCAGATTCTCTACCTACACTCACTCACTGTTTTTCTCCTCCTCAACTATTTAAAATGCCTTTTTTTCTCAGGACCTCTTGTTATTATAACCATTCTTAACCTATACATTTTTAAATTTAGTGGTTGAATTTTGTACAGGCTCTTAACATACATCGTACTCTTCTTCTGATATTTTTTAGGACCTTTCTTCTACTATTCTCCTTACCCTTAGAGAAAATATGTATGTACAAACACAGCCAATATGTATATAGTGATATTCTCATAATTCCGATCTCTCATTAAAGCTCATTTACTTTGTAAATCTCAGTGCTAACTTTTGAAGTAAAGATTTCAACTCTTTTAGATAATTCTGAAAAGCTAATTAAAAAGGCAATCATGCATAAGGCTTTTATTTCTCTTCCCTGAGGAAACTATGTCTCTTGTCTTCAAAGGATGTGGCCCCTTCTTCTGTGCACCACCGGGGTTTCCCTTCTCCTTCTCTTATCTTTTTGCTGCACTGTTCCTCTGTTGACTGTAACTCCAAAGCCAGATACCTTCTCCAACAGATAAACAACAGTTTATCTGGCATTTGCTACATGTTAAACTCCTTTAACATTTGCTATGAGCAAATGTTTTTGAAGGAATACGTTCTGTATTTCTATGGTCTTTCCTCCAGTGTCAATGATACTTTTATCATAAATCTCTAACAAAACAAGTCAAAACATATCATATTGATCAAAACATAGACCAGATAGAATACACAGACCAAAACATACATGAAATATTTATCTGCATTAATAGTATTTTTTAAATCTTTAATTATTGTTTGAATGTTGTCTCAGTATTTACAAGATTTCCCATAAAGCCTACAAAAATAAACAGATTAGTGTAAGCATGGAGATACATGCCTAAGATAACATTACAGCAAGTCAAGGGTGAACTTCTAATTTATCTATGTGGAATTAAACGTTGTAAGTATACTAAAAGTTTCATATAAATAGACAGCAGTCCATAAAACATTATCATATAATCATAATTGTAACATAAGATATTACAATTAAAAATATACACATTAACTTGGACACTAAGATAAGGACAGGAACATTGAAATGAAGCTATACCTTCTTTATCTGCTTCAGCATCTTTAGTTTCAATGTCTGTGCTCTGTAGTGTTTTTTCATTATTGCTGCAGTGTGGTAACTCGGCTTTCACTAGATCAGCCCCTTGACTTTCACTGGCAGCTTCCATTTTCTCCGTTGGCTGATCTTCAGATGAAGGTTTTTGCTTGTTACTAGACCCATCGCTGTTGTCACAGGGTGAAACAGCATCAACCAACTCCATTTTACCGTTATGACATGCTGGAACAGGTACACCCTTTGAGCGGTGTACAGATGTCTCTCCATTCACACAGTTCCCTCGCGATGTAGAGTCCTTCCTTAATTCCTTTTCAGCACTCAGGGTAATGCTGTCGGTTATTAACAGAGATTCATTTGAACTCTCTTCTTCTGTGGATGCAAAATTGTTGTCCTTTCCCGATGTCCCGTTGTTAAGCCTCTGCTCTGCATCTATATCCATAATATCACAAGAGGATTCATCGTTTGTCATGGAGACATCTCCTGTTTCCTCCCCATTCTCCTCGATGCAGTCAGTGCTCATCTCTAGCTCTCCGTTTTCCAGCAATTTACTGTCCTCTCCGTGGTTTTCATCATCAGCGAACTTTGCATCATCGTCATCTTTCTTTAAATTATTGACTTTCCTCTTCTTAATAATGCCTTTGCCCCACTGTGAGCGCCGTCTTGATTTTCTCTTCATTCGAACTGAATTATAATGAAAAAAGAAACTTTCAGATGCACAGGTACCCCTCAGTAAACAGACTAGGACATCAGAACATGCTGTAGTATGCGAGGCAAATGTCTTCACATTTCAAGAAAAAAGCAAGCTGACCGTTGAGGTCAATGTAAGCAAATGACAGCTACAAATGACTTTAGGAGGAGTGAACACTCAGTCGCGTACACAATTCATACTCTAAACTATGGAAACAAGAACAACTTGCTAGCCTCTCCTACTTAATATATTTTATATATACTCATTTGTTGGTAAAACACTGAAGGAAAAGAGCTAAGCAATGATGTAGAACTCCAGACACTCATTCTCATTTGGGTAATTCAGACTCTAAAGGCAGTTGTTTTCATTCTCCCTTTTTAGAACCTCAGTGATTTAAAACTGTTGCACAATGAAACAAACGGAAGCGCAATCCATGGATTCACAGAATAATTCAGGCTGGAAGGGTCATTAGGCAGTCTCTATTCCAACCTCCTACTCAAAACAGGGTCAGCTATCAGGCAGACCAGGTTGTTGAGGGCTTTATCCAGCCATGTACTGAAAACCTCCACAGATGCAGACTCTACGGCGTTCGTGGGCATCCCGTACCAACGCACCATTGCCGTAACGGTGAAAAGGCTTCTTGCCCTATATCCAGTCAGCACCTCTCCTTTCCTTTTATGTCCATTGTCAATCCAAAGACATCTTCACAGTTTATATGGGCTAAATCTCCTTAATCTTCCATTCATTCCTGCCTCTGTACTCAAGTTCACTGCACTGACAAAATGTGGTTTTTAAAAAATTAGGAGTTTTGGTTTAGACCCAGACTATTTTAGCAACCCCATCTACAGTGAGAACTCACGAACATCAGCATTTGTGCAATCAGTCTGTGAGCAGAAGGGGAACCACAGCTCCTTAAACTAGCCTCATCACCAATGCCTTCCCCCCACATTATGCAATTCAGCTTGAAGCAACATGGGCGTATGAACCTTTCTTCATCACTTCTGCATCCTTACTTTTTCATTTTTCCTCTTTCTTATTTGTAATTTCTGTGCCTTTGAAAAAAATCACATAATTTTTCCAGAAAGGGCTTTTTTTTTACTAACCTATTTGCAGTGAGATACAACTAAGGCACATATCTAAAAGATGCTTGGGGCACATCTGCAATGTGACAAATAAATACAGAAGGAAAACAATTCAAACTTAATACTATTGTCAACGTCCTTTTCAAGAGCACTAACCAAGACACAGCTCAGAAGACCAAGGAAGCGATAGGGAAAACCTGAAACTTCTACATTCAAATTCAAGTAACGATGCAGACCGCTCGTATTTCTTCAAAACTGCTGAAGTTGCAGCCAAGTTATTATAATTGAAAATCACAGCCAATAGTTACCAGAGATTAACAGACTTTCTTCCATTTCAAAATGAACTCCTATGTTGAGCACCTCCATAATGTTCTTGCTATTTGTAGGTTGCTTAATTTTATGGGATATTAAGTCCTAGATCTCTGTCTGCCAACTTCACACTGAGTTACAAAGAGCTTGCTTCAAAGATACAAGCACCGTGCAGGCACAAGCGCTGAGAATTAAATCACAGAAGCTCAGAGCAGCACAGTTGTACTTCAGAATTTCCTCCCCATGAGTGGCGTATGTAAGCAGGTGGTTTAACCACTACATTAGGAATAAATCTTCACCTTTTATTTTTCAAACCTGCCTAAAGATACAGTCACATTGCAACAAAACCATAGTCTCACTTGGAGTGTGTACTTCTAGTTACAAATAATCCTTACTGAGAATTGTAAGATTTGAGGGGAAAATCCCCTTTCTCCAGCTATTCTGTAGATTTGATAGCACTTTCGACAGTCAGTTTCACTTTTTTATTAATGACAAACTACAAGCTGCTCACACAAATTTTCAGGAGTTCATGTAATCTTTCCCTAGATTGTTCAAGAGATCTTTCCTTAAAAACAGAAGCAGCAAATCTGAAACTAAACAGGGAGATGTAAACTTACAGACAAAAAAGTCCCCTATTAGTCAATGGGTTTAGCCTCAGGTCAATTCCAAAGAGGGGCAAATAAAACACAGATGGGGAGCAAAAGTCTTTTAAAGGAAATTTAATATGTCCTAAAGCATATAAATTAATAAGAAAGCTGACATTTTTAAAGATACACTGGTTTTGGCTGACTTTGCTTTAAGAGTCAGATATAATGTCAAACATACTTGACATTTATTATGTCAATGAATTGTGCTTTAAATATGCCCATTTCACTAGTGCTTCCCTTTTGTCCACCTTGTGAGTCTTACCTAGGATGAGAACCCATAATTTGCCTAAACAAATAGGTACATTCCTGAAATTTTTACATGTGGGAGAAATCACATTAAAGTAAAATGAAATTAATCCGATACTACAAATTTCATTAAATTTCAAGTCTTCCTAAACAACAGTCAACAGTCCAGCTGAACTCTCACTCTCATGCAGTAGTATTCAAACATATGTTACGCATGTCAGCTTCGATTCCTGTTTTTAATTAGGACAAAGCAACCACAAAAAGTGCCGCAGAAGATGTCCTCCCAGGAGTTCTGAGGTTTACGTGGCATCAAAACCAGTAAATGCAGGAAATTTTTCAGCTACCTCACTGAAGTATGCACACAAAACAGAGCTTTGGTTGAAACATTGCTATTATTATAAAACTGGTGTTAAGTCACCATATTTAAGGGGGGGGGGGAAAAAAAGATACCTCCAGCGAGCCCCTGAGATTTAGGAAAGACCAGCATTTCATCGCCAGATACTGCAGAACGTGCCCTGCTAATATTTAACAGTATTTGCACTGACAAAAGCAATAATCTAGCTACTTCTGCCTTTCACCCACGTTTAGTTGATAGAATTCAGTTAATGCTGAAGTTTTTCCACTCCCAGACTCTTACCACTTCTTGTTTTAAGGCAGTACCATCATCACCTGAGACACCCAGACCTGTAACCAACAAGTGACCAACACTTCAAAAATCCTGATTCTTTTCGTCCGTACACTTCTAAGAATCAACTTTTTTCCCCTGTCATTCAGATAAAAGCCTTCCTGCTTTCAACCCCTTCCATCCCAGCCACTGAAGCCTTGTCTCCTCAGACTTTCATAAACCCACCTAAACCCCTTGTCTGAATTTAACACAAAACTGCCCACATCACTGTCATGACCTAAGTGAGATTCTTAGTCCCCCACCTGATAGACCTTTGAGTCCATTCATCAGTTCCTATGTTCTTGATCACATTGAAAGTAGACTTATAGTCCCCACGTTTGAACTGCCCCTTCAAAACGACAACTTTTTGTTCTCATCTAGGCTGCATTGCTCTGTGCAAAGGAACGTCTTTTGGGACATGAGAAGACATTTTGGTTCCAGATCCTTAGCACCCATAACATCAGTACACGGATTTTGCTTTTACAGCCAAGCCTCTAGGACGAGTGAAAAGCTGAGCAAGGAATACAACATTTAAAAACAAAAACCACCACCAGTCTGTCTTTCTGTCCTCCCCGCTTCCCCCAGTAAAGGCAAGGGTGCGATACAAGTAGGAGGGGTGTTTCATGGAGTAAGGAACTGTGTGACCAAATGTAAAGTCAACACCAGATTTCATCACCTAGATTGATTCCCTTCATATTTACTAGAAAGAAAAAAGCACTATTGCGAGAAGAACAGAGACCTGAGAAACTGTCTTATGAGGCAGGGTAAAGTAAACTTCGGCTCTGAATCCTGCGAGACAGTTCAATACCACAGCGTAAAACTGGTGCAAAACGAACGGGCTAATGGGCAGGAACTAAAGGGTTAATGGATTGCTGCTAACAAGCCTGGAGTCCCTTCTCCTCTAACCCTAATGCTGATATTTTATAAGACTGTAAACTAGCAAGAGCAGAATCCCCCACTTTTTATTTTATAGTCAGTACGATTCATGACACATTAAAGTTTTCAGTAAGTAACAGAATGGGATAGCTATTTACAAAAGAAAAACTTCGAGTTAACTTTGTTAAAAAAATGAACAGAATATGTACAATTGCAAGTTAACGCCTTAACACCTTTTCAATTATTCATTTTAAAACTAATCATCTGAAATCTAGCCACTAATACCCAGCCTTTTGGCAGCATTTGTGCCAGAGGCAGTAGAAATGCTATTGTCAGAGCAATCCGGCTTTACAGAACTGACTTTCTGTAACTCAAACTATTATAATACCAATTATTCACACATGAATACGTTCACTTGCCTTCTGCACTGCTGAACTCTCTCTCCTATAATCTTCACATAACCTCTGCAGATTTGCCAAGGGGATCCTCACTTCAGTTCTAGCTTCCTTCTGGTTTACTCTTTTGTAAATTGTTATTCAGAATTTTTAATGGAAATAAATACCTGTTTGACCATGAGTCTGACACAGCATTTCACTTGGGTTCACATGAAGGTGGTATCAAAAAAAAAAACCCCTCCCCACTCTTTTTTTCTCCCTACACTGCAGTCTATGCAGACAGCATTTTTAAAAAGTGTGATATAATACAATGTAATTAATCACTGAATATGTATTTATTCTACATTTTATTAAGCAGTAAGTGAGGTTTCTCAATTCTTCCATTCCTCTGTTGAGACACTTCAAGATTCGGCTAAAGATCCCTACAGTTACGGCAGACAGCATTTCCCCCAGAGGTGGCCTCCCATGATTGAAGAAGAAATTCCGTACTTACTTCAGAAGAACTATTCCTCTAGGCACAAGTTAGGTAAAATGAAACCTGTAGCAGACTTCCAGAAATTCTCACCCACTGGCAGGTTCTGCCTTAAGATTCTCAGGTCAGATACACCGAGTGACAACAACATCTCCTGGTGAAATACGTACCCTTATCTAGCGGTGCACACCAACCCTGTCCAGAGCAGGGTACAGTTCTTCGATATTAAAGAACAGTGACGGTCAAAAAAACCCAGACCAATACAAACAAAAAATCTAAATCCTTCCCACCTTCCTGAAGTACTTCTGCAAGATCTAGAGGTAACTGTCACCTTTCTGTTTAGTACCATCTCAGGAAAACAGATCTTAAAAACACGGGAGAACAGTACAGAAGCTTGGCAGTTGAGGTACACGCTGTTGCTGTCCCACAAACCCAGCTGTACAGTGACAGAACTGCAGGCTATATAGAAATAAGAGTTAACAGTTGGAAAAGGAAGCAGATATAATCAGAAGATTCAAAGACTGTCAGTCATTAACAAGCAAGTCTGCTTGCCTTAACGTGGAGGAACTCTAACGAGAAGATGTAGCAGTCAAAGCAGATACGTTTCTCTTGACATTTCTGTACTTTGACTACTACAGTATATTGAGTGCAGTACAGTGGAGGCTAACCAGTTCGCTCTCTGCCGCAGAAAAGAAGACCCTTACGTGCAGCTGCACTGCTAAAAAGTCCATCAGAGAATGTGACTCCTCTGTCCTTAAATGATAAAACTCACATCCATCAAACAGTAGATTCTGGGTTGTTACCTTTATTTCATGAGGAATTCCTGGGGATTAAAATCCAAAGGAAATTCTCACCGCAAGCAAGATCACCACGGATCTAGATTTTGTATCTGCAGCATCATCAAGAACCACTTGACGCAATGCATGTGTTTCAAGTTTTTCTTCCATGATCAAAACCCTAAACTTCTTTCTGATGTCTTGTGTGTAAAGTAACTCAAAGCCTTGAGAAAGCACTTATTACCAGCAATGTACGCTGTTCTATGCAGCATCCAGTATATCTATGTATCTGCCACATTAATTTAGCTGCTTCCAGTAGCTCCACGCTCCTTACCAAGGGGCATCGAATAGTCCACTTGAAAGTCTCTGGAGTTTTTAGTCACAAAGTCCCAAACTGCAGTCAGAGATAAGCAGCAAGAAAGAACAGAGCACAGTTCCACAATGGCTTGAAAAGCGAAATGAGGTGCCAGTTTCCACTAACAGACAAAGCCATTTCTCCCTCCAAAGCCAGCTATAGCATTTCCACTGCCTCATTTGTGCCGGCTCTACTGTTCCTGCAGTAAAACAGATAAGGGAACTGAATCCATCTGAAATGTTACGGGGTTTTTTCCCGGGTTAGTTTTCAACATCTTCAGTTCCTCAGCTGAGCTCTCCAACGCATGAATGACGGTGCTGGCTCAGGGAGGTGGTGGGAATATGCAACCAGGGAACAGGCAAGACAGCACCTTTAGCAGTAACCTGCAATCTGGCCAGCTGGAAGCAACTGTGGAACCAACCCCTGAAAGACATGTCATTTTCTTCACCGAGATGGAAAGCACTCAAGGCACAGACCTGACCAATACATTTAAAAAAAAGTACGTAACAACTTAACATGTATATGCTCAGCAGCAGCATATGTAACAGTTTGTAACAAATACTTGGAGAACCTGGGTACTTCTACTCAACAAGGAGAAGTCAAGCTCCACAAGAGGAGATGAAGCATTTTTCAAAAAACAAAACAAAATGAAACTTGGCTACAGTATCCCCAGCATTTTCTACCCCTAGTCAACCACTTCCCCCTACCATCCCCTCTAATGCTCTCAACTCAAGCTCTTCCCAGTATTTCTCTCAAAACTCTCCCATTATCTTCTGTTCCCCCCATCCCCAGCTGGCCAGGATACAAGATACCCGAAGCGTGCGTGCCATGCGTGGCCAAGACAACGCTGAACTGATCAGCTAACAAGGCCAGGCAGAACACAAAACAACCATTTTCAATCTGTAGCCTTTTCCTTCAGCAGATGCGCAGACTTATCCAGCTACCAATTTTCCCAAAACCTGCAGTAATCTAATCTTTCAGCCCTCAACGCCTGTCAAATCTGTCTGAACCCAGCTAAATGATTTAGAAGTTATTAGGGGAGAAGAGATGGATGGAGAGCACCGGTATAATTTTCTTAGGAAACCAAGCTAAAAATGTAATTTACATGAAACCAGAGTAAGTATGTTAGTAAAGTACATGACAAGACAGCCACATAGGAAAATTAAAGAGAAAAATGAAGTTGAAAGAGAAGAGACAATCAGATTAATATCACCTGTGGAGATCAGGTTTAGACTTTCCACCTCTACCGATCTGCTCCTTTTCCCTCTGCTAAGTGGCCTTGTACAATAGCAACTATCCCAGTTATTTACATTTTTGGTACATTCAGCTGGCTCTTAAGGATTACTGAATGACACCTTCCCCGCTGCAGGAGAGCCATGAACAAACACAAGGTTCTCCTGCAACTTCGCAGGCAGAGAAGAGGCTCCCACTCTAAGGAAAATTACATTCAATAGAGTTTACAGCATTCATTTGTATCACTGATCTGAAGGGCTCGTGGCTGTTGGTTGGCTTCTCTGTCAAGGAAGCAAAATTAGAAAAAAAAAAAAGAAAACTGAAGTTAAGAAATGGGTAATAATTACAAGAAAATCAGCAACTTGTGCAGACAGAAACTTTACACCAACTCTTTAAACAATTTAAAGCAAACATTGCCGCAGTTTTCAAAAAGGAGGAAGGAGTAAGATATATTTAAAAGGCCTGGAAAACTGTCTTTTATTACATCACTTGTGTGTACCACAAAAATATTTTAGAACTCCTCATTAAAAAAAGCTTTTTCTAAAAAGTCTCTCTTTTTGCCATGTTTACAAGAAAGGTGGTGACAATGCTTTCAGGAAAACCTCCTTCTTAAGAGAGGCTGAACAATCTTGCATTACTGAGTTAGAAAGGAGATGAATAACAAGAGAATACAAAAAAAGTCACCGATCAGGTAAATTGTAGGACCTTTGCCCTCTGTCAAAGAGACACTCAATTAATTCAAGAGGCAGATATCTAATAGTGATGAAAGCAAATTTCCTTACCATTAGATACCACTGAGTCCAAAAGTTTGATGGGATCCCAAAAAACAACAAGTGGTCAGGTTTTATTAGGACACTCACAAATTCACTAAATGGCATTTTAAATTAGAATAATTACAAAGCCTATTCACTAAATGGCATTTTACATTACAAGAATTACAAAGCCTATGGCTTTTAAAAGAACTGTTAACGAGATCAGAATCAGCTAAGATGGTATTTCCCCCAAAATCAGGCATGAAAAAAATAATTTTTATTTCTCAGATCTTTGCAACTTCCTTTTAAAGCATCTGGTTGAACCCAGCATCGGATACAGGAGATCAAACTAGTCTCATCCAGAATGCTAACTCCTACACTACCTAGGAAAAAATGATAACAAAACAAAAAGCGACAGTCGTCTCAGTTCTCAGTAAAGACGTCCTCAAATTACAGAAAATAATTTTTAATGGTGTTTGTCAAGTTACAGTACTTGCCTCTATCTCAAGCGAGAATTAATCCAAGTCAAATCCCTCTTCTGGAGAGCAAGAGGAGAAAACAAAACAGTAGCAAGTGTAGGATTTGTGACCAAACATCATCAGCTACTAAGATTTCACTGTTAGCATCTGGATGACTGTTAATATGCCAGTATCTAAATTCTCAATCCAAACTCAGCACTGGTCCAAAAGGAAGAAAATAGTTAAAATAATAAAAACCAGATGGCCTCTGGTCTGCCACATCCTTTGCTAAGGCATTACTGCAGATGTATGAATGCCCGAAGTACAGTGATCACTGACACCGCTGCAGCAGAAAGGTTAAAGAGACTAAACAGATGAAAACCAGACAAAGACTGAGAATAAAATGGTTTCTGAGAAAGATTATAAACAAAAGAATATTTCTTTCTAAAAATCTTTCTAAAAATACTCCTGCCAACACAAAACCTCCTTTCCGTTATAAACCAGCAGCACACAGTTTCATATGATAGCACGGCTCGTTATTTGGGGTGGTATAAATGAAAAAAACACCAAAAAAAACCCATAAAAAAGCACACAGAACATTTATTTATTTAGGAACTAGATTTTCTGCAGCAGTTCTTTTATATCCTTGCCTGATCTCCTTACAGCTCTTTCTATAGAGACCACTATGCCAATTATGGGGAACAGTTAGCAGTGTGTTTACTTCATATTTCATAAAACGACTTTTACATAGAACTTACATTTTTAATACTTCACATAACACAACATATTTTATTTTTTATTTGCTCCAAATGCCATTTGCACAGCTGTCATATTTATCATATGGCATAAAAGACATCTTCTCTATGAAGAAAACATAAAATATGCAGTCTATCACTGCAATATATTACTGTTAAATACTGAAAAATAAGAATGTAAAACCAAATCTTCCCGATACAGTTTGTTTATATGGAACACTAAAGGAAGCAACTGCAGGACAGTAAAATAATATGCAACATACTCCATCTACTGGCAAAATAAGAGCAGTAGGACAAAGTTTTACTACACAGCATCCCAATAATTAAAGAGATGCTAATGTTTTACAGGCTAGCGTGTATCTAAACCACTTAGCAATGATTAATTTACCAGACACACCAGACTGCACATTGCTGGTAGTCTCCTCTTCCACACACGTACATACCAAGGCAAAACCAGACCCTTCTCATTGGTGCCCAGTGACAAAGAGTAACGGGCACAGACTGAAATACAAGACATTCAATTCAAAATTAAGAAAAATAAATTCTTGTGAGGGTAGCCAAGCAGTAGCAGAGCTTTTCCAGGCACATCACAGAGCCTCCATTCCTGGAGATACTCAAAACACAGCTGGACACAGCCTTGAGCAACCAGTTCTGAGCAGGGGAGTTAGACTAGATGCTCTTCAGAGCTTCCTTCCAAACCCCAGCAATTTTGTGATTCTGTGCTCATTCAACTACTTACACCAGGCTTTTGACCTAATTCCCATTCTAAGTTCCCACCAGAACACTTGCACTTCTCTCAAAATACACAGTCAATATGGAAATATTTTAAATTATCTGTGGCAGAACTCTCCCAAATGGATTTTCAGCAACTTCTAGTAGTGCAATACTTTTAAAACTCATCTATACCGTGATACACAAAATACACCACAGGTATACCTGGCATGGGAAATGGAGGTTTCAGATTAAATCCAACTCAGGAACGCGTATCACCATGCCTTCAAACAGAACAACTATTTTGTGCCTCATTTCTGATGCTCATCTGATCAAGAAAAAAAAAAAAATCTAAAATACATTAGAAAAATTGGATCACAAAATGCTAGGTAACTAAAAACACTAAATAAAGTTTCATACAAAATTCATAACCTCAGAAAACAAGCCAACACATGATAAACTCACTCTCACTTTCTATTGTTCTAGCTCTGACCAGTAAACGGGGCTTTAAACTGGGGAAGGCTGCTGCACTGTCTGTAGAATTATAGAAAGTTTTGGGTTGGAAGGGACCCCTAGAGGTCATCTAGTCCAACCCCCCTGCAGCGAGCAGGGACACCACTAACTAGATCAGGTTGCTCAGAGCCCTGTCCAACCTGGTCTTGAATGTTTCCAGG
>Ga0065711_1044412_pt1 | contig 14116 bp, 6 predicted proteins | sample Hoacrofraction12_FD_59098 | JGI IMG/M metagenome (GOLD analysis project Ga0065711, IMG submission 59098) | Hoatzin crop microbial communities from Cojedes, Venezuela - Epithelial fraction 12 v2 (version 2) | ecosystem: Host-associated > Birds > Digestive system > Esophagus > Crop | place...
TCTGTCACCCTCAGAGGGAAGAAATTCTTCCTCATGTTCAGATGGAACTTCCTGTGCTTCAGTTTGTGCCCATTGCCCCTTGTCCTGTCGCTGGGCACTACTGAAAAGAGCTTGGCCCCATCCTCCTGACCCCCACCCTTCAGATATTTGTAAGCATTTATTAGGTCCCCTCTCAGCCTTCTCTCCTTGAGGCTGAACAAGCCCAACTCCCTCAGCCTCTCCTTGTAGGAGAGATGTTCCAGTCCCCCCATCAGTCCCCTTCTCTGAACTCTCTCCAGTAGCTCTTCATCTTTCTTGAAGTGGGGAGCCCAGAACTGGGCACAGTACTCCAGATGGGGCCTCACTAGGGCACAGTAGAGGGGAAGGAGAACCTCCCTCAACCTGCTGGCCAGACGCTTCTTGATGCATCCCAGGATCCCGTTAGCTTTCTTGGCAACCAGGGCACACTGCTGGCTCATGGTTAACCTGTCGTCTTCATGGCAAGAGGAGAATATCACCTCAACATGATACTTAGAACTAATGCCTGTTCATTTCCTCTATGAAGATTATGTTCGTTTGAGTTTATTGCATTACGTTATGCATGGGAAAAATAGCTAGTATTTGTTTTTTGAGGTGTGTGAGGGGAGCACGCACAGAAAAAACTAACTGATAAAACAATGAAATTAGGACTCCCTGCAGTGATGGCCACAGAGACCTTTCCCTTCTCCTATCTGATAAATGGAAGAAACATTAGCCTGGACTTACCTCCTTCTCTGCTGTAGCTTTTTATACTTTTCACATGTGGAGAGTCTTAGAAAGAGAAGGACACAATATGAATATAAGCTTAAAATTTTCACCAGAAATGGCTTGCTTGCTCTTCTCAAACTTCACTTTGTTTTCTTAAACTTGCATTCTTCTGTCTCTGTATTTCAGACCAAAAACACAGCTTGTATCTCAAGAAGTTTTACGGTCATTCCCAAGATCTCAGTGTTGCTGTGCATTGTCATTACATGGAAGTCACAGCAATTTTAACAGTAGCAAAGAATGAACACATTGAAATAGTAGGGAAAGGTGATTTAGATTTTCTTTATGCAGTTTACTTTTAATCTAAAAATTAATGACTTGTATTTCATTTTGTGACAAGCTAGATGATATGTTCTAATAGACCATTCTGAGAGCTGTGCTAGGCATGAAGAGAATTAAATAAATCCAGGACCTGTAACAAAGCCTGATGGGAATAACGTATTATTACATTACCAGTATATTGTTCCTAGGGCTAGCCTTTGGCTTGTATTTATCTGCTTTGAGACAGTTTTATTAGCTGCTCTTTCATGTTATAGGAATTAGTATGGTTATTCTGAAATAACAACAATGTCCATAGCTATCTGATTAATTTCATTATTTATTATCAGTTTTGACAAGAAAAGTCAATGAAAAATAAGTGGCTGAGGAATACAGAATGTGAAGTAAGCTTTTTTGCATTCAACAGAAGTTCTTCATATCCAGATACTGTAATTCATTTTGATGTATTTCATATCTGTAGGGAAGAACTAAACAAAATAAGTTTGTGTTGGTTGGTTTTTTTTTTAAAGCTAATCATGAGTTATGGAGGTAGTGGTTCCTCCTTTGAACCACTAAAGTTGCATTATAGCAGGAAGATGGGGAAATGTTTTGAGATGACATCAGATAAAAAATGAATTATGGCCCAGAAACATCATTGCTTCCAATTATTTTAACCCAGTGTTTATTTTAAGGATTTAATATTAAATATAAAATAATACTTGCATATGTATAGTATAGGTTTGGGTCTGTCTATATATAGAGTATATCTTAGCTGGTGAAAATATTAAAAATGGAGGAGGGAAACCTAATGATACAGACCTAATTTGGAAGACTACGTTAATGTTAATACTGTTTTATAGCTTGAAAAATTAAAGTAGTCAATAACTTAACCAGAATACTTGGAGATTAGCTGATACTTAGGGGTTGTTTGCTTGCATGTGCAGGGTGGTTTTTTTTTTATTTTTATAGAAGAGATGAGAATGTTTGCAAGCAACGTGTGTCAAATGTTAGTAGTGTGTGTGAAAGGCCTTAGAAAACTAAATGCCTAATCAGAAAAAATGCAGTCTAGTGTAACAAGACCTACACCTCACTATGAGAGAGTCACATTATGTAGGTTTCAGACTTCTTATAGATTCTGGAATACGCTAACAAAATATTTTCTTTTTTTGGCGCTCAATTGGTGTAACATTTTAGTTGGTGTAACAGAGCTCAGAGCTTGAATTCTGTATCACTGACTTTACAGCAAAGAACTTCTTTCCTTCCCCAGAACTATCCTATTTTTTCACTCAGATTCTAGATAAGAAATGAAGGATATTACTTAAAGACTCAAACCAGGTTAATCTGTTGTGGTAGTGGGTTTTTTGGCTTTGGGGGCTTTTATTCAAGTGTAACAGGAGACAATGGACCGTATCTATCATTTCAGCAACTCACAATCTTTTTTTCAGTCGCCTGATGCCTTCTCGCTCCCTAACCACTCATACCTTTGTTACAACCATACTTCAGTCCTTGTTGAACACCCTCCACAAACTTCTTCATTTGCCATTATCCTGGCTCCTTCCTAGTAGAATGTCTGCTGTTGCATGTGTGCTTACTGTGACTTGATGCTGTGCTATCAGTCACCTTGTGTTAGGTATGTGATGCATGCACAGGTTGCTCTTTGAAATTCTGTAATTTCAGTAATCATATATAAAATGTAGGAAGTAGGAAATCAAAGTAGCATTCTTCCTTTACTGAAGGGGGTGTGGCTCATGTTGGTGTTGAAGTATTGACATTGGTCAGGTGTTGCATTCTTAATTGGAGAGGATAACGCGGGAGCAATCATCTCTCTGCTCTCCCTTAGTTCTCATTCTTATGATGAGTGTAACTCTTGCATATTTTCTTGTTAGCTCTTTTGTATTATCTTTGTATTGGGCTGTTTCAAACGTATTGAGTATAGTCTTGTTCTAATTTATAACCTGTAAAGCTAATTCTACCCTGCTCTAAAGACTACATTCCTTTAACAACCAGTAACTAACCTTCTTGGCTTCTGTTTTTACTCTCAGAGATCTCTGTTAGCGTCCTGGGCTTCTATTAACAGGAATTTCTGCTGAATTAGTATTATTCTTGTCACGCTGAATGCTCAGTGAATTACATCCCATGTTTACCTTCAGTAAGAGCAACACAAAGTCCTTTTTAACCTTTTGTAAGCCTCTCTTGTTTCTCCCCCTTTTCAAATCATCAAATTTAATTTTTTATTTAATTTCAAAGTCATTTTGGCAATAAGAAGCGATCTTAAGGATCTTTCCAAACAAGGCTTAGAATCAGTACGTTATTAGAAGAGTTGTCATAGGAATGCTATTCCCCGCAACAGGCTGCTTGCCTGTACGCCACAGCATCACTGTCATGCAACAGAACCAGTGACATATGGACACACTGCTGCACTGGTATAATAGGGGAATAAAATATCTTCAGAGAAAATAGGAATATGGTCTGTGTGTGACTTAGAGGATTTACTCTGTTCTTTGCTCATTTCCCCAGGTGGGTAATATGTACACCTTGATTATTAAAAGCAATATTATCTCCTTCATTACTTTGTTATACTTTATTGAATGGTTTTCAGTTGCAGCTAATGAGAGAAGGTAATCAATATTCTCAGAAAACTTGAAATTGCTTCATACTAAGCTCTTTCTATAGTAATTTTTGTTGAAGTATGACATAATGCATTTGTAGAATTAAGTCCCTGTATTAGCATAATGTACCAAGAATTTAACAAAGACTGCAGAGGGATGGCCACAAAATGATAGCAGTATCCTGAACATTTTTTCCCCCCTTCACTGAATAAGTGTGTTAAAGGTAGTTACATTTTTATAGAGAAAAATAATTGCTTACACTTTGCTCTACCAGTGTTGTTCTGTATGAACACTAATCAGTCTCAGAGAAACTTCTTGTGCTCTGCCTGACCTCAAGCAGAGCGACTGAAATACTCATTAGATGTGCATTGTCTGCATTGTTCCATACATAACAGTCAGGAAGAAGTAGGCAACAAGGTAGCAATAATGTTTTCCTACATCTCTTTAAGCAGTTAAAATGGCTTAAAAAGGAAATAGAAAAGATATTTTTTGATTTCCAAGAAATCCTTGAATTTTATCTGTGATACGCTGGATGAGCTTCTGATTCTGATGACACTGCCACAATGCATGCGAGTTTAAGAGTAATTCCTTGCCATGACACAAATATTACAATGTGATATTAATAGGCTGTGGAACCATTCTCTTGTTCTTTAAAGTTAGTCTAATAATATCCTTTAATTCATTAGGTAGTCTGCTTACGTGGATTAACTACATGGTTAAGCATATCAAAGACTAACAATAATTGAAACAGGCTTTCAGAGCCTCCTGTTTTCTTCTGATCATCAAGATAGTTAATCATGTAATTCAACATGGTGATAATCCGTAGGTGGATGTCACTGTCAGGTCTGATGATCCAGAGTTTGCTTGTTTCCCTTAACGTATAGATCAGGGTTTGGGAAAAAGAGCTGTGTAGTTGCTTTCCTTGGGCTGTGATATGTCTGCTCTCAAGGCAGACCTCTGGGAACCGACAGCTGCTTGGAGGTGCCTGTTGCTTCACCAGGGCTGCTCTGGATATACGTGTGTCAGTTAATCAAGCTGTGTTTTGCTTAGTGGAACTCCTTTTTCTTTTCATTTTTTTTTCCACTCTTCTTACTGGGAACCTTAACTATGAAACTTCAATATCTTCCAATAATTTTCAGATGTTAGAAAATGGATACTGGCATTCAGTGGATTTACCATTATCAGTCAACACTGATGTAGGCCATGTCACTATACAAAACGTTGTGCTGTCAGCTACGTCAAACTAGGGCAAAGTTTTCTTAAGATTTTAGTCAGCACTAGTGGAAATAATTATGTATAATTTTCTCCTTCCCCGGTGGTGATACTGAAACACACAGCTAATATAATGATGTATTTTAACTTTACAGTACTTGCTGAGTCCGAGCAGTGTAGTTTCAAGTGAGCAGTGGTAGCTTAGTAACCCGAGTGTTAAGACTTTTCATACAAAGGAAGAATAAGGAAATATCCCATCCATTGGGAAGTGTGCTATCTTCATGAGTACGAAAGGGGAGGCAGATGGGGGAAAAAAAACTTTCAAACAACTATGTTCTTGGGGAGGATGAGACTATATTGACAAATGACTGCAGATACTTATGAAACCAAAAAGAATAGCTTGTAGAACAATCTTTGGCATGACAAATAGCTTTGACATTGAAAAGAAAGATATTCATGTCATAGTAGACATGCTGACTTAGGTTGCTTCTTTATGAGAAATCTATAGAAGATATATTGTGAATAACGTAGCATGCTTGATCAACGGTTATTTTTTGTACCTTTCATTCTTTAATAATTTTAAATGTGAAATGCTTGGTAAATTAAGTCAGTGATTGCTAGAGTCTGTTCTGGTTGAGTGGATTTAATTAACAGCTGTTACTGTAGTAATGTCAGAAGTCTATGGAATATCACTATAAGGGATTTACATTAGTTGTCTGTTTACTCCAGCATCTTCAAGTCACTCATGAACAATATACAGGCAGTTATCTTCCAAAAATCTGGGAAATGTTTAATCCTGGTTTTCGTGTTCACTCAGAAATGCCACAACCTGCTAATCTTGCAAGTGTATTTCCATTAAAATAAATAATTTTAAGAAGGAGGATATCAGTTGCAGGTAGCTAAACAAAACAAAATGAACAATAAACCTGTCAAAAAAGTGTTCTTTCAATATGTGTAGAATTTCTCGAAGGAGTTTATGAATATAGATTTAGCAAAATTGAAAGGGTAGATGTCTGTGTTTTCTAACTCACTCAAACCTTCCTTTCGGAGAGCAGTAGGCCCCTGCCATAACCTTTTAGCAGAGGAAGAGAAGAAACATCTGCCCTAGTGCTGAATTACTCAAAGTGACTGGATTTTCCGTACCGCTTATGAGCATCATAGCAGTAAGAGGTGAGGATGACTGCACAGCAGCAGCAGCTTGTGCCTCTGTGCTGCCTTGCTGTAGGCCAGCCTGACTCCTTAGCACCAGTGTTTTGCCTCTTGGCAGTGGTGAGACCTCCTAGAGTGGATGAGCAATGCTGTGCCCCGCTCTTGCTGTCCCTGAGACTTTACTCCTCTGTGTAGCAGAGCTGCAGCGGTGTGTCTGGGAGCAAGGAAGTTTGCTGCTCTGAGTGCCTGTCAAACACCTTCAGCTGCACGCTCATGTGGACACAGCTGAAAAAGCTGAGACACAAACTCCACCCTTCTCACTCTTTTGGCAGAGAGCATGTATATGTATATTTGTTATTTAAACCATAGCATTGTCACGCATATTAATAAAATCAGCAATAGGATGATTTATTTATACACCATGCACCTTATTGAAACTTTCCTGATTACAGAAGTGATTGTCCTAGAATGCTTCCCTATTTTGGCTACATTAACAAAGCAGGCTTTTGCCTGATAAAAGTTTGGGTTCCTCTAGTATAATTTGAGACAGAAGGTCCTGATTTATATAGTTTGACTATCCTGTTGCGTTATGTGTGTGTGCACAGATTTTTGCCTTTCCTGTGAAAAAATAAAAAAAAATCAGGTGAGGTCTTCCATGAAACTAAATTTTCTTGGTCACCTTTACCTATTACATATCTCAACATTTCAAGTAAAACAGTAGAAAATTGTGTAATAATTATGTTTCTCGGAAAAGGAAATGAAAAAAGTCATCACCTTTTATTTTAGTAGATTTCAGTGATTTCAGTGCCTAATTGAAATAAGGTAACAAAGAAATAAATACTCCCATCACATCAGCACAGATGACACTGCCTTAGGGGCTATGGTGTCTGAATCAGCTGTTTCAATTTTTCAGCAAGTGAGATTTCTGTGAAATAGTTATGGCCATGTCTAGAGTTTGATTCTCTCAGTTAAGACCACAATGCAAGACGTGGCCAAAAATATTTAGACAAAAAAAATGTTCACTGTTCCTTTCAGTGCAAAAATAAAAGTTGTGGTGTAGAGATATCTTTTTCTGTGTGGAATATCATTTGCTCTATAATTTGCTACCACAGAAAGCTGGATACTGGCAGCTTTCAATTTGTGACGATGACCTCCTTTCTTCATGCCAGGACTCTGCTCAAAGGTTTTTAAGCAGTCGTTGGTTCTCTGCACCCTGGAGAGGTAATGCAGCCTTAGGCTTTCCCTGAAGTCTCTCTCAAATCTGTTTTCGTGCTAAGTATGCACAAGACAGCTGCTAAGTTAAGTAAGTTTCCATGACTTCTCCCAAGAAACTTAATTACACACTAGTTAAACACCTTTCACTAGAACCATGTGAACAGTGTTCCTAAGCTTCAGATGCCTGCCAAAACCAAAAACAAATAACAAAAAGAAACCCCAAACCAAAATACCCAAACTCCCTAAACGCAAACAAACAATCAAAATCTTGCTGGATAGATGCTGAAACAATACAATCATGCATGTATTGTTTCAAAGTAATTCTCAGCACAAGGAAGAAAGGGAACTGGAAGAAATACTGAAAATTGTAGGTAAATAATGTTTTTATTTTCACAGGAGAACCTGCACACACCTTGTTCCATGTATTTCTGTGTGTGTGTAAGTATTTTGTTGTGCTTTCTTATCTTTCTTTTTGTCTAATAAAATAGGTCCTAATCTCTTAATGCAGTTGCAGAGTGGCCTCTGGTAGGAGGTTTTGTCTCAAAGCGCCTGAGGCCGTCGGTGTAGTTCTCCCAGGAGTGCAGTTAGCCACAGGAGCTGGGTTGTGTGGACTAGTGGACAGAGCAGATAACCCACAGGGTGTCAGGGTGGGACTTGCTTTTGTGGGATGCGCAGTAGGAGAGGGAGAGCAATGGAGTCTTCCCCCATTTGGTTTTGTGAAAGCCTTTTTACTAGCCAGTGTGGAGCTGCTTTAACACCATTGTCTCGCATCCCTTGATGTCACTTGTGTTTAGCACACATGATCATCCTAAAATGGAGAAAAGATATACTTACCTAGACATAGATATACAAGTGTATACTGGTAGATAGAGGAGTAGTAAGTGAATTTTTCTTCTTCGACTGCAGGGCAACTTTTTGAGTAGCTGCCTAAGCACAAGTTATAATTATAACTCAGTTTATGACAGGCTATATCTACTGTAATTTGCCAGCATATGACCAAAAATTTTAAAGTTATGGGAGACTACACCTTTAAAAGTGTGAGGCCACTGATCTCATCTTTTGAGGAAAAGAAGTTTTTGCTAGAATCTCAGGCTGGGGAACCATAAATCCATCAGAAGCCAAGAAATGCTTGGTGCTAGGAACAAAAAGTGAGGGTCTCGTTTAGAATAAGTGGTAATACGGGGTGCTTTCATCTGCAGGAAGATTACATCCTTTAAATCAGCTTTTATTCTTCGGGTGTTTTTCCTATTTGCTAAAAAGCAGGATTCATTCTAGGCCATATGAAAGCCCTTCCTGCTGTTTTGATGTAAAGCCTTCTGGAGCTTATAAATCACAAATAACTTTGCTGTTTCAGTTCACAGCTCCCACATCCACAGTTCTAAGTATTCAGTATGTCATTCAAGGTAGATGGAGTTTCATCAATCTTCAAAATGTGCAATGGGATAAATTCCCAATGTTTAATTTTTCACTGTCTCCAAACTTCAGTAACAAAAGAAGAAAGACAAACCCATAAAAGAGATGCTTATTTTGAGAATATGAAGAGAAATTTTAACTCGGATCCAAAAGAAGCAAAATTTTAGCTAATAACAGAACGTGAATCATTCTTGTACCTCATGTCAACTCAGAGTTTTAAGAGGAGGGGGGAGGTCTTTGGTTTAAAAAAAAAAAGTTCATAAAAAAATATCCCAAAACCAATGGAAAGTAAATAAATGCAAAATAACTCAGCCTTTGAAATTGTTTTGGAGCTTCTTGTATCTTTGTTCAGAGACAAGTTGTTCGCATGTTTGTTTATTTTAGTTTACTGTTACCAGATTTTTTAATCATTGAAGTACCTTTCACACTATAGAAATAAATGCTACAACCAGTGATAGAACAATACTATGTGTAAAATTAATTTTAAGCTGTATTTTGTTAAATAAATAACTGCTTCCATAAAAATACATATTTCATTGTCTCTACAAATAGAAATAATTTGTCATTCAAGGCCTTGATTGGTAGCTGAAATAATTCACTTCTGAAAATAGAACAACGCTGTCTTATTATACTTAGTTATGTCATCAAAGCAGCTTGTGGCTGCCACAAAGTAGCACACTATTTGAACTTCCCTGTAACTTAGAGCTCATTTTATTCTTCCTTACATGACAGTAGTATTCATTTTACCATTATCCTCACATGGTACTAAAAATCGAAGTACCAAGTCATAGTATACTACTAGCTAATAACTATTGTCTGCAGAGCTTTGATCTTACATATAAAAAGTGTTGGTCATTTAGTCTTTCTACAAGTATGCGTTTGTCATAATATCCTTTTATAAGGAAGTGTGTCACAGATTTGTTAAAAAAAAACCTCAAGCCAAAAAAAAAAAAACCAAACACCAACCCTGAAGTTCACTTCAATATGCTTATTTGCAGCTAGCTCCATAATAAGAATGTACTATGGGGAAAAAGCATAACAAAAAGGTTGCTATGGGCTTTTCAAAAGATCTATATTTTTAAGATTGAATGTGTCAGCCAGGAGAAAATGAGAGAGGAAAAAAAAAAGTCTAAGAAAAAATACAGGATAAAAAAGTCTATGCTTCCAACAGACAGGAATTTTCACTCATCAGCTGTAGGACAAGTGACTGATGTGACTACTGGCACAATTTCTATAGGTAGGTTGTTGTTTGATCCCATGATTTCTTCCTGGCTTATACAGCTCTGAGCAATTACTGTGTGCCGGTAGTAAACTTGCATTCAGTTGAGAAAAGGAAAAGGAAATTAAAAATTAATCATATTTGAGGAATATCCAGAAAAGAGAGTCTAGATATTTTTTTTAACTATAATTTCTTCTGTGGTCTGAGGGATGAAAAAACTTTAAAAAGAGAATACAAATTCTCATAACATACTGCAAGGAGCTGTGTTATGCCTGCTTGCCTGAAGGTTCATTCTACACCCTGTCTGTTGCTGCCTCCTCCATTTAAAAGAAGGAAAATAACCTATTAAAGACAGTATATTCTCTTTGTACGGTCAAGTGTAATATCTATACCAAAGGGTAACATTGCCAATTTCTGCACTGGCACAGAAGAAAAAACATCATCTATCTTCCCTTTTCTTTATACATAAGGTTGCGGATACTAGGTATTCAACATTAGAATCCTTATTTTATCTTTTCAAGAAAACTACGGCATGAAGTGTTGGTACTCTCTTTATAAAATACTGTAACTATCGCCCATTTTATAGTTATAGTTTAGCTTTTGCATTCCTTTGTACCAAAGGTATCATCTCATAAATGATTATACTAATTAGCTATTTTGATGTTTTAGTGCTTCATGTAAAAATAATTAATGTATATTATAATTAAAAATGTGTATTTTTTAGAAACTCGGCAAAAATCTATTTAAGATCTCTCCATCACTGGTAATTATTATTTTATTCACATAGACAAGACTTCAGATTCAATCCACCAACATTTGGAGGTATAATCAATTTTCCATATTAATCTCTGTGACAGCAAACATTCTCATTAAGGCATCGCATCATCCATTTACTCCTTCACTCACCCATACATATTAAAAATGTTTGTAACAACTGAATTCTCATTATATAGATCAGAACAAGTTTTAAACCTGGATTAAAAAACTAACATATAAAAAAGTAAATAAAAAAAAATCCCCAAATAAACCCCCAAATTAAACATGAGAAGACTTTGAGCCATTAGTTTTCTAAGTATACAGTTTTCAAGATATTCAGTTTGTGAAATCTCTCAGGATGGGAAAGAGGAAATAGTATTCACTGTTCTGCTACTGCACCTTACTGATGCAAAACAGAAAAGCCATCAAACCTGTTCTTTAAATATTCAACCTTGCTTTTGAGTTGCAGGAGCAAGCACCCAGAACAGGACTGGGATAGGATTTCCAAGCATTAGTCCAGCTCTAGGACTGCTCTGATTCTGCAAGAGAGATTAGATTACTTGCTTTGGGATTTTTTTACTTTAGTGTTAAAGTATCAAAGAAATTCAACCCGCACACTCTATGGGATGGTTTGTAGATTTTATTAATTTATTTTTGGAATGTTTACTAAAGTCTATCAAGAGTTCATATTGTTTTCCAGTAGGAAAAAATAGCTCATGTTTCATGTTTTCTGGAACTGATGTGTGACAAGCACTTGGTGTTCTAGCATTACTGCATTTTATAAGAGTTCTGGGTTTGAATTCACTTCAAATTTTGTAAAATTAATATACTTTTTTTCCTCTAGTTAGTGCTAGACACTTCTTGGTAGATAATAACAAAAGTTAACAGTCTGTGGTACAGACAAACAGCTTTAATTATTGTTCTATTTTCAATATACTACTTACTGGTCTTGTTGCAGTAGCATAGGTTTGGCTTGAGTTTTTTTTTAAAACCGAGACCAACAAATAACTACCTGCAGCAAATAAATCTTTTCTTGTATTTTTCTTAATCCTAAAAGAAACTTAAGCAAAATATATCACTAGACCTTTCAAAAATTTAAGGACAGAAGGTGTAATTGAATTATCTAGTCTGCGTTTACGTGTATCAGAAACCATTATCTGTCTTCCTGTGCGGTCACATATCTTATGAACACGTAAACAGAACCACAAGATCAGACATCTTCCTGTAAATTACACTTTGCATTATAATTTCCATAACTCTACCCAAGACTTCAAAGGAAGAGTAATCCAATACTTTTCAGATAGTTTAATTGTAAGCAAAGTATAATTTCTGTGTTCTAACTGAGCTAGAATCTTGAACTTAATTTACTTCATTCACTTTTGGCTTTTTTGTACAAGCGGAAAAATACCCTTGAGTCTGAAAATTGGCCTTTCCTTCAGAGACAACCAGTGTTCAGTTTTAGACTTGAGAGTCAAATATTTTGGTATTTAAGGTGGTCGTAACTGTTTCCAAAATTTATATTGTTCAGTTCAGAATAAGATGATGCTAGGAAATATCAGCCTGGACTTACAGTGATAAAGAATTTATCATCACTGCCATGGCACAGATAAGCATTTATTACCCTACCTGAATATCTATTTTGAGACATCAGCTTCCAAACAGCTTGAAACTGTTGTAAATGAGTGCAATGTGAAGATGGGTGTAGTGTCTTTGTGTTTGAAAAAGGTTACTTTCAAATGATTACGAAATGCCTAGTCTTATTCCTGATGGTTTGAGACTATATATCTCCCAAATGAAAGTTCCTGCTGCCAGCACAGCTCTAAAATCTGCATGTAACCTAAAAAAGGTTGCGTGATAACATAGCTTGTTCTCTACTTGGGGTTTTGATGGTCTCCAAGAGACAAAGGTATCATCTTCCCTGTTTACACTTACTAACACGACCCATACTCATTACAGATCTTGCATACACTAATTTTTGATAACTTAATACCTAACAACATTCAGTGCTAGTTCTTGCCTCTTCTACTCGGCTCCTTCTGCTCAGAAAGTTAGTAACAGTTTTATCATTTGTCCTGCAAATCATCAGGTCCCCTTCCAGTGTTGACAATCCGCTTCAAACCAACACCGACCCTGTTACCAGATATCCCTTTACTGACATTTTCGAACTACAACCAAAATCCCTTCATGTTTACTAAGACCTTTAATGACAGCAGAATAACTCTTTAACTTGATTTTGTAACAATGCTGATGTGTTAGAGCCGGTAACCACACCACATACAGGTATGATTTTGAGGAGAAAATACTTCTTCTGAGCATTAGGATTCTTAGGGGGGTCCCTTTACACAAACTAAATTGTCTGGTATTAGCCCAAGCAGAAAGTTGTGATCAGGGGCAAGCACAGCAAAGAGCCCAGCTCCAGTCTCCAGCAGTACCTGTCAGCAGCACAGAGCTGGAGGACAAAGCACACCACTAAATGACCATAAGGACAGAGAAAATGGAGGAAATGTGCCCTCTGTTAGAAAGGGATAAACAGATCATATGCCTAGGGAACTTAGAAGTCAGGGAAATGCGAGACCCTTCCCTTCACCCCAGTCTTAGAGAGCTGTTGAGTGCCGTGAGGTAATATTAAACCCTATGTCGTGCAGCTTTACTCTAGGCCACAGCAGTTATTCCATGTCTATGTGGCACTGCAAATATTTTAATTCATGTAATATAATTTTTTTAAGAGAACCAAAAGAGCACTCAGAAGTATCTGTTTTGCCAGGGTTCATATATTTCTGTGGTTTTTCTACATGTAATCTCTAATATAGGTCAAAATACTGTCCTCAAAATGTCTTAAAACTTTTTTTTTTTAAGTTAAAAATAGATGAATGGCTTCACAGAAGTCAAGGAGAAACTCCATTTGATTTCAGTAGGATCAGGACTCATCAACTTTTTTAGCTTTTAATATTCTAGATCAAGATGTCACAGAATCACAGAATGGTAGGGGTTGGAAGAGACCTCTGTGGGTCATCTAGTTCAATCCCCCTGCCGAAGCAGGGTCACCCACTGCAGGCTGCACAGGACCTTGTCCAGGCAGGTCTTGAATATCTCCAAAGAAGGACACTCCACAACCTCCCTGGGCAGCCTGTTCCAGTGCTCCGTCACACTCAGAGGGAAGAAGTTCTTCCTCATGTTCAGATGGAACTTCCTGTGCTTCAGTTTGTGCCCGTTGCCGCTTGTCCTGTCGCTGGGCACTACTGAAAAGAGTCTGGCCCCATCCTCCTGACACCCACCCTTCAGATATTTATAAGCATTTATTAGGTACCCTCGCAGCCTTCTCTTCTTCAGGCTGAACAAGTCCAGCTCGCTCAACCTCTTCTCATAGGAGAGATGCTCCAGTCCCCTCATCCTCTCTGTAGCCCTCCGCTGGACTCTCTCCAGTAGCTCCTCATCTTTCTTGAAGTGGGGAGCCCAGAACTGGACACAGTACTCCAGATGGGGCCTCACTAGGGCAGTGTAG
>Ga0065711_1044413_pt1 | contig 14116 bp, 2 predicted proteins | sample Hoacrofraction12_FD_59098 | JGI IMG/M metagenome (GOLD analysis project Ga0065711, IMG submission 59098) | Hoatzin crop microbial communities from Cojedes, Venezuela - Epithelial fraction 12 v2 (version 2) | ecosystem: Host-associated > Birds > Digestive system > Esophagus > Crop | place...
CCCCCCAATTTCTTTTGATTTCTGGATTATTTGTGAAATAAAACATTCCCAGAATGACTGCTTCCCTTGTCTTTAGTGCTCAGCCAGAACAGGGGTTGAATTTAGAACAGCTAGTTGGGATTACTCCTGGGGACTGGATTATCCCCTGGAGAGCCCAAGTGAGATCAGGATGTGCAGAGTCTGTTCCATAAAAAAATAAAACATACTGCTTAGTACTCAGGCATTAAAAGTCAACCTTTAACCCATCAAGAACAAGATGCAGCCTTTCCTGAAACATCCTGAGAGTAAGCGAAAATCGATGTCTGTCCTTAAGTCCCTGCAACATAAGGGCTGAAGTAATTAATGAGTTGGAAATAGCATTTAATGAAGTAGTACAGCAAAATACATCTGAGATGAACTCCTTCTCACCTAACCAGGCTGTTGTTAAAAGTACTCTTATTTTTTTGAAGGGAAAAGTATACAGATTTTTTTTTTTAATCCCCCTTGAAATTTTCTCCGAGCTCATACTTGCCAACAGCACCACAAATCAAACTAAGTTGTTTCATGGTAATTCAACACCATCTTGGTTAAAGAAGCAACATGACAAGGAGGTTTACAACTCAGCCTCCAGGCAATGAGCACCATATGGCTTTTGACCAAAAATGCGGACAAAGCCATGGGAGGGAGTCCTAACTGACAAGAAGGCCATGAAATTTTATGTTTTCCATTACACATACAACAAGATCAACATAAAATACAGACGTGTTTGCGTTGCTGACAAGGTAAGACAGTTGTTGAGCTGCCAATGATTGCAGAAGAGAGTTTCGCGGCTATTGCATGCTCTGCAGTTACAAACTGCCCGTTTGAACTTGCTCATGCTCACTTTGTACTCACTCTCCCCACTCTCACTGCTGCAAAGATCTCTCTGTTGCTGAAAACATTACGGAAGATTTTCATGAGCTTAAAAGTAAGCAAAGAAGGATATTCAGACTAATGCTTGTGGTCATGCTGAGGCTGATTAGACCACCCTATTGATTGCAGCACTTGTTTGATTTCCTATTTGCTAGTGTTACAAAATGCCCCAAAATATCACTGCAAAATGCAGATCTGGGTCAGCATACGGATAACACAGCGTAACACCCAAAATTTAACATTGATATTCCTGTTCTTTGTGCTAGATTCCATCCATTTGATGCTGGCTCTGGTTTTGCTAACTGTTGTCTCCTCCTGCTCAAGCCATGTGTTTTACCATATGCTCGTCAACAACAACAAAAATGATGTCTTCAGGAGTGCTGTTTGTGAGCAATATCACAGAAAAAGCTGTGTCTTCTTTCTGGACAGCAGGTATGCAAATCAGGTAAGTGAAGACTTAGAGCAACACGCAAAGAGGTAGAAGTGAAATTTTTTTTTTCATAGCCAGGGGTGGGATCCAGGTTTGTGCTTTAGTGAAGAGGACATAAAAACTGAAAGGCTGCATGTAAGTAGAGTGGAAAAGAAAGAGAAACCCATGTGGATCCGAGTGAGGGTAGCAGTCTACAAAAGGAGTGGACCTGATAACCCTGTTTTCCCACTTTGCTGGTAATCCTCTGGAATCAGCAGGGTGCAGGGCTCTCCCAGTTCGCCGTTTCAGGAGAAATGTCTTGTTGCCTGTGGCTCTGCTTCTGCTGCCTGCTCCTTGTCCTGTGCTGAGCTCATCAGAGGCTATGTATAGCATGGGCATACCTTGGGATGGTGTTCTTCCAAAAACCCACATTAATTTATAGGATGCACCCGTGCAATGTTTTCAAAGCCATTTTGCAAACGATGGGGTTGGTTCTTGTTTATACTAAGGACCTACTTTAAGGCACTTAGAAGACATTTATGCCACTTTCGGGTGTGGACAGAGCAGTGTAAAGAAGCCTCAGTGTAAATAGAAACCACCCTTATATCTTGTTGACAGTGGTTAAAATAGGGTTACAGAGTTAAATCAACAGACAAGGTCTTCCTTATGCAGCACTCTTCTCTGCAGTGTCTGCTCCTCAGCCCTCGTACCACATGAGCGGGCCAGGGCTATATGCAGTTTCCCTCACCATCTGCTGCATAGCCAAGCACATCGTAGTGCTATTAAGTGTCAAATTGAATACAAGGATATTTATAGCGGGCTAAAAGTCAGGAGGCTCAGGTGGAATATTGTAGCTGAAAGCAGAAGCACAAGGGAGCACAGGCTTGCAAAATAAATTCAGTGTTTCAGAATGCCTTACAAGTGTTCCTTCTCCCAGGTTTGGGGCTCCTCTGGTTTAGAGACTGTGGGCAACTATGACCCCGAGAGACGACCTGCCAACAAAACACTGTCCTGAGAAGTGCTTGACACTGATACCCTCAAGTTTTTATCTTGGTAGCTGCTTCAAGGTTTGTTTTTGCACGTCCATCTTTTGCACTTATGGCAACTAAGAAAATACCATCTATGAACTATGCCAAGGGGCCAGAGTACAAGTTTGTCAGAAACAAATCTTAAAAGCAGCTGAATTTCCTTCTCTACCAGCTTAACGGGCTTTGTGAGTTGAAAAAAAAGAGTAAAACCTGATAGATTGGCTATAGGAAGGTGTTTGATACCATCTCACTTGATGTGCTTGTGCTTAAAATACGGTTTAGATGAATGCAAGGGGGCTCCAAAACTGGATCAGTAACTGTGTGTGTCTGGAGAGCAATTCTCAGTGGCGGCTTTGCAGATGGACCTGTGGACCTCCTGCCACATCTGAGGTGAAGTACTGGGGACAAACCTAGAAAAACGCTGATGTGAAATGCTGACAAGTAGTGACTTAGGGCATCCCTGTAGGGATGTCAGTGAGCAGAGTAATCCAAACCGAGTGTTGGCTGTTGGAGAATATCACAGACTGCTGAAATGCGGAGGAGGCATCTCGTACTAGTGCCAGGCATGTAGCAGCAGCTGAGGACAGGCTTTTAGTGGGAAGATGGAGACCATGGAAATTTTCTCATCTGCAGAGTCATGAAACAATCTCAGGTGTCTGAGGGCAGCCAGCCAGCTCAGCAGGCTGTGTTTCCAAATACATGAGTGAAGTTAAGCTGTCTTAAAGCATTACAGCAAAACAGATGCAGGGAGCTAAGTAGCCTACTGCTGATAAATGGTTTTCTGGCAAACAGCTTGTTTATCAGAAAATGATGATTTTTCTAAGTCCAAAGCATCAATGTGAATTTGTCTGGACACCAACCATTTCAACAAGAACAATAATATTATGAAAACAGTTGAGTTTTGATGACCTCAAAACTCTAGTCTAGACCAAGAAAAGGACTTTAAAAGACAACTCTAGTTGATATTATGGACAATTCAGAATGTAGTTCCAGAAAATGCTTGTGAGCCTCTTTTGAGGATAGCTGCTGGAAAAGTGGCCAAGCCCTGGCCCTTTGGCCACATGCAGAGCATGGCATGATGGTGAGGGCTCGGTGTGGAGGGGGTCCCTGGCCACCCCGGGTGTCCTGTGCTGACGCAGAAGAAATTTGTGTGAGGTCTCTGCTCTTCTCTTTTATAATCCATGACTTCAGATAAAATTAATGCCAAGTACCCAAAAAAGGGATTGTGTGTGCTCTCTCGCAGCCTTTTCCCGTAATCTGAATACAACGTTCAGCTGTGACAGTTTTGCCAGTAAAAGAGAGGTTTTTCCTTTGCCTTGAGATCCAGATTTAAAATTAGCTGTGTCTCAGCAGAGCCATCAGCAGAGATCCCTGCCAGCCTCAGTGCTTCGTGTTAGAGGTTCAGGGCCATAAAAGAGCCCAGCAGCCCAGTTTAAACAGTGACCAGAAAAGTTTGTTCAGGGAGGGATCCCTGGCCATTAACAACAGGAGCCTCCATTAGCTCCTATGTCGAGAAAACCAGTCAAACTTTATAAAAATACTTCCTAAAGTAAATATTAGCGAGTCACAGATACTAAATATTAATAATTCATACATTGGGAACAGAAATATTAGCAGGGTCTGTAAAGCAGGTCTTTTTTATGTGTAATATTACAGAATTGGGTATGTGTTCTTCTCTCTTATTTTTTTTTGTTTCGCGTGTGCCAACCTTTCACATCTGAGATGCAGGCTTGGAGCTGCTCTGAGGTCTTGGGTCAGCAAAGATGGTTGGTGTCTGAGTCTCACGAGCGGAGCAGCTTGCCTGGAAGGGATCCAAGCAGGGAGGGCGTTGAGCAGCACTCCTCATCTGGGGGTCAGTAGCTGGGCACTCCTGGGGAATCGGAGGGTTTGACTCCATACTTGCAAATTGCAGATAAATGAGGGGTTGTTTGCATTGCCAGACTGACTTCTGGAAAAAAACACAACCCCAAACCAACCACGTTTATGCAAAATTTATGCGACCACTCAATCCCCCAAAGCACTTTTGTCGCATTAAGGCACAAAATGGAGCAAGAACCACCCCCCATTTTTCTAGTGAGGCAGTTTCAAGTGAAAAGTGGTTTTGTTGATCAAAACAAAACAAAAAATTGAGAGTTTTAAAAAGTATATTTTCAGTTATTTCAGTATTTCAGTAATTTCTTTTAATGTTTGAAAGCATGATTTCTTAAAAGTTTGTTGGCACTGAAACACATTAATGGAAAATTTTAATTAGTTGGTTGTATTTTTTCGATTTCCCGTGGTGTATAACCGGTATTTGCTTGCTAATGGTGGAGACTGGGGTCTTGTCTGGGTGAAGGGGGCAGTAATTTTTTTGTTGAAATTGAAAAGTAGTGTCAAGTAAAAAAGAAAAGAAAATTTCAGGCAGAACTGTGAAGGAGAAAGGTTTTTCTCAGGGGAATGGAGCAAAAAGGGGAGTGAAGAGCAAGGGACTATGACAAAGACTCAAACTGGACTCTCAGGCCTTATTTTTGTCAAATCTGAAGGCAGTTTTGTGTTGGAAGTTGAATGAAAGCCAGTCACCAAAAACCAGAGGGGTGAGTGGAAGTCAGGAAGTGAGGTGATCCAGATGCTTTGAACCACCACAAACACATTTTCCTCTTGCTCCCCAAAAGAAAAGCATTTTGTCGTGCCAGTTATGAAAGACTCCACTTCATCATCAGTGCCTAATTTCATGATGCTGCACCATGGCTCTGCAGCCCATTCCACCAAGACTGGTCCAGCGCAGTGGTGGGGAGCCTGCTGGCACTTAGGTGGTCCCAAATGACTTCTTGCTTCTTGTTCCTCAGCCCCTTTAAGCCAAACTCCAGCTTTGCAAGGACTTTGTGAGAGCTTTTCGCTCTGAGCAGTTGGTTCATTATTTAGCACACACATTAGTTTGAAGGTCTGCACCTCTCAGTGGCAGCTTTTCGGTCCTGTGCAGCGGTGCAGATGGAGGTCCTTTTCTGGGAATAGGGAATGGATGTCCATCTTCAGATTACACTTTTTGCCCCTGGATCTACTCCGATGCAAAGAGAAAAGGCACACTGTGGCTTTAGGGAAAACGTTACTGAGCTAGGAGTTGTACTGGTACAGAGATGCCAGCAAATACACGTTGAGCTGGTTTTCTCTTTCCTCTTAGCCTGAGGGTCTCAAGGGTGTAGGAGATAAGTCCTTGTCTTCCAAATCTGCTGAAAGTTTTTCTACTGAAAGATCTCACATGATGCTAAAATTGCCTGAAAATACTGAGGACGTGTTTCACCCTTCCCCTGAAAGCATGAGGAAGAATACCACTGTCAGCTCTGCCTTCTTCCAGGAAAACCATCTTCTGTGAGAAAACAGACTGCAATACTCCACTTCAGCTAAATACAACAGAAAGGAAATTTCTCACAAGGAAAGAGCAGCCACAAGTAATCTAGCTTATCCTGAGCTAACATTCAGGCTTTCTGGAAATTAATGGGCAGTTTTCCAGCTTGGTGAGTGGATAGACAACACGGCTGGTTCTTCTACCTCTGCATATCAATGGCTTCCTGGCATGCCTTCCTCAGAGAAATTGAAGTGGAACAACTAACTCAGCTGGTCAAATGGCACTGAAACACACACAAACTGGAAAACTGCTGAGGATTACAAGCCTGAACCAAAAAAACCAACTCCTCCTGTTACACCGATGGCAGATATCATTAGTTTCGTGCTTGATTACTGACAAGTGGATGGTTGTTTGCAACAACACCATTTGTAGACCTGGTTTAAAAACCCACGTGTTGAGGCACACTGGTCTCCTCCCTTGCTGGGGTGCAGTGAGGCTTTGTGTCCTCATCAGCTGCACCCCATCCATGGGAGCATCTCAGGTTTTGTAGATGAATAAAGGAGTCCTTCCCACAGCTAGGGGTGTGCAAAACAGAAGGAAATCCTATTCCCACCAACACCTTTTACCTACCAGCCCTCTGGGCACAGTAATTTTGGCAGATGTGAATTTCTCATCAAAGCTCCACTTTGTGTTGAGCTCTTCCGTTTCTTCTTGTTACTGCCTGTAGAGAAATCAAGTCTTCTGTGGTCTCCACCTTTAATTAAAAGCAGATTGGAGACCCCTGGGACTTGCACACACACTCCCCTTTGCATTCCCCCTCCATTCCCCGGTGGCAGAGAGGGCCAGGTAGGGCTGTGCTGAGCATGGAGGGCAGCGGAGGCAGCAATCTGTAGGCATGGGCCGTGCTCAGAGTACAGCATCACATTAACGGCAGGGGGAAGTTATTGCTGGGAGAGCAGGGTGGCAAGAAAACTGTTAGAAGAGGAAGCAAAAATGAACCACTGATTTGTTTTTAATGAGCATACTGAAAACTGCTGTAGATTTCAGCATTTGTTTTGGCTGGGACAGGAACACCATATTGCAAAGGGTGCAAAGACACAGATCCCCTTTCTAGAAGAAAAGCTCACAAAATGCTTTCAGGATCTCTTTTATGGAATCATTAAGCCTGGGTCTGAGCTAGTCACTGCACTTCTGCCCCACGTTTGCCTGCTCGGAGTTCGCATTCCAGTTCTGTACAAATTAGAGTCTCTAAACCAGGCAGGTGGGAAAATGCAGATTTTCTGGCACCTTGGTGAGGGTGTCTTTACCAGACAAATGATTTCTGCTATGGAAGAAGCAGGATAGGAGATGGCATCAAACAATGCCTCTGGTTGTTGATGGTTGTGCTGTTACAGCTGACATTAAGAAAAAGGTGTGGGCAATGTCTCCTGTGGGTATCCACAGGGCTGTGGAATGGGGTCTGTAACACAGGCTCACCGATGAATTTTTGAATTAAAGGGTCATGAGTGCTCCTCACAATTTGTTGGAGGATATTGCATGGCAATAAAAGAGGCAGCCAGGTGCCACACAAAGCCCACAGACTTGAACCACAGCTGCATAAGTCCTAGTCTGCAAACTGCACTGCTCTGATTCATGTAGATGTGATGCTCTGTTTGGTAACAGCCACTTGTTAAATTGCAACTATCTAGATGCTCATTTGCTCATTTATTTTATTGAGATCTGCTTTAGGCTTACTGTTAAATAACTGCAGAGTGGTGGTGGGCTGATGTGGAGCAATGTTGGAGCATTGCGCCATTTGGTATTTGAATGGAGTGTCTTGCACAGAAAGTCCCCTCTGGGTTCAGTAGTACTTTTCCTGAACATAATCATTCCTCATTAAACTCCATTAGTCTTCTGGCAGCTCGGTGGCTTGGACACCAACCCTTATACAAGTGAGTTAGCAGATGATGAGACGGCATCACACCTTACTCTGCAACCCCATCGCAAGGTGCAACATGACCTTTTAGCATCTTAACATATTTTATGGCAGAAGCAGAAGTTATGGAACAGGAAAGGTGTTTATTATTCCAAATCTAGAATCAAAGCATTGTGAGAGATGACCTGTGATGCACAGCAAAAGCAAGAAGGATGTTTCCAAGTATGTCTTGACTTCAGACGAACAGGATATTACTGCTATGTGTCTGACAGTGATTACATCCTCTTAGATGTTCGGTCACTCTTCCTCCTCACATCAACTGGGACAGCTGTCCACAAACTTGTAATTTTAGCAGGACTTAGAGCTAGTGCTCTAGGCACATGGGTATAGTCTTCTTTGCATTCGGTAGCTAATAACAAGACAGGAGGGAATAAAATGAACTTTTAAGAAGAGAGATTACTTCTTGATGAAATATATGAGAAAAGCAAGAAAGTCTCCAGAGAGCATGATATAACTATCGCAGTTCTTGACTGTACCAAGAGGATACAGTCATGGAGGTCTTCATGATGTGCTATAGGAAATGGGCCAGGAGGTGAATCAGCCTTCAAGTACCGCCTGTCAGCAGGAGCTCATATTGCTCTGGGTCAGTGAGACAAGAATTCTGGACAGGAGGGCTGGGAGGAAGAAAGGTTGCTTGTCTCTTTATTAATGAGGCCAATTATTCCCTCCCAGAAGTAGGAAAGGCAGATTTGAAACCTCTTTCCAATAACGTCAAAGATATTATTACATTGTTTGTAGCCCTATTTGGCTGATTCAGGATTTCCAGAGTTTGTGCCTCATCACAACAAAAGCAAGAGCTGCTCACATCCTTGTTCATCCAGAGGAACCTATCTTAACCATGAGCTTTTTGATCCAAAGAAACTAGGGCCATGTGCTGAGACATAGAAAAGGCAGCCACACTTTGAAGCTTGCTAGATTTTCCTTCACTGTGCTTTTACTCGTGTTGGATCCCTGTACACAGCCCAATTCCTGGCTTTGGGAAAGAGAAAAAAGTATTGCCTGCTCAGAGAGCCAACTGCTAGCAATACACACAAACAACCACGCTGGACGCTCAAGTTCCTTGTGTGAACGATTTCTAACTAAAATCTCCCATCAGTAGTCATCAAAGGATACAAACCTTTCCATAACAAACAGTTCCATATCACACATTTCACTCTACCAGTCTTGTACTGTCCTTTACCCCTTTCTTATCCTTTCTGACACAATGTCTGCTAGTATCAATCTGAGATTTATTTCTGGAATGAAGATAAAATTGCCTGGTAAGACTCAAAAAAACATGTTAACTCAGGACATTCTTTTGATCATAGCACAGATAAACATAACTCTGCTTTCTCCTTTCTGAATTATTTGCACTTAGAAAGCAACTGGGTTTTTGTCAATGGACAGCAGAGCATGCAGTAGCTCTTTGTATAGCACAGAAGAGAGGTGCACAAGTCATTTGGACAGCTTTGGTGCCTGCTTCAGCAATTTTTGTCTAAGATGTGGCCATTTTCTGATCAAATTTTTTTTGGTGGGAAAGTTGAACTTCTGACACCTGAATTTTGTGGCATTTTAAGTAAGGAGTTGACTTTTTCTCTGGAAAATTTTAGTTCTTTCCTGGGAAGATGAGAGCACGCCCAAGCTTAGTACTAAAGAAAGTCACGTATTACTTGAAATACTTCTTCCATGCTCCAGGAAGCTGGTGGGCAATTGCCATGTGTTGCTCTTTTGCCTCCAAGCAGTCCTATAGGTGTGTCATCCTAAATTCTGACATTGAGTGGTATGGCTTTGGACATTAGGAGAGAGAAATCTTGCATTATCCTCTGACAATTACTGTAGTGGGGTACTTCTGATTTTGATGGAAATATGGCCTTATTGGGTACAACCTCTCTGCCTTGTGATAAACCTTTTGATCTGTTTTGATGTCTTGGAGAATCTGCGTAACTGGTCCCAGGTATCTGGGAAATACAATTTGTAATCCTACTTCAACTTCTTAGCCAAATGAATGAGAATCTTAAAGGAATGTTTACTCTCAGAAACTCCTTTTCACTAACAAAAGAAAACTGGTATTCTGCTTTGTATTTGCAGCACTTGAATACGTGGCTCAGGCTGTGTTCTTGCCTCTAAGTTATTCATGAGACTGAAACTGTAAATGACGTGTTCAGGGTTTGAATCGGACACTCAATTTTTCAATGCACAGTAAACCTTCACGAGTAGTATCTGGGGTGGTGTAAATTGGCACAACCTCACTGCAGTTAACAGACTTACTTCATATTTTGGCTGCAGGTGTTTACAGCCTAAAAAACCACACACTGTTGCTGCTAACAGAGTAAGATATATAATGTCATACATGCTAAACCCAACCCCATATTCTAGGGCAGTTAGACTAAAAGCAATCTCATCACTGTCTTCAGGTTCAGAACATGACCTGGTGGGGCTTGCAAGTCTTAGCTGTGAATTATGCCATTGCTGACGGTGTTTCCCTGTTACGATTGGAAAGGCTACATGGATTCAGGCAGAGCTGCCCTCTCCCAGGGAATCACATGGGCCTGGAAACAGAAATAAATTTCATACAGTATTTTGTCTGACTGATTGCTTGCTTCTCTGAGGTATATGGTGTATCAAGAGACCAGCGGCAGCAAGTGCATCACTCTTCACTTGCTATTATGTTATTTCTAGATCCTTGCTTGGTTAACAAAGAACAGAAATCTGATAAAAGGGTTGGATGAAGCACAGGATAAATTCAGCTATTCTGCAGATGTGAAATGACAGAAAGTCATTTGGTTCTGTCTCTTTAAAAACAAACCGGCTCCTACACTTCTTCAGCATGCAGCCTCTTAAGCACTGTCACAGTCTCTCGGCTCCAGTAGGAAGAACAAATATCATCCCCATGCTTTCACTGTTGGAAACCCATCTGCAAGAAATGCATTTTAGGCTTTGTACATGAATATATTTTTCATAGTCTCAGGGCTCTTTGTGGGTAAAATGGTGCAAGTAGAGCATTTATGATGAGCATAACAGCTGTAAACAAAACGGGAAATGATGTTTAATAGGGATAATGGAACACTGAACCTGACTTTGTTGTTACTAATCTGTTTTCTTGAGCTGAATTTCTGTGAAGAGGTTGTCAAAGAAGTTCAAGGATTTCCTATGTGCATTGTCCATTGGATGAACTCATTCTCTTGGCCTTCAGGTTTCTTCACTTTTCCTGGCACGCCCAACTGGAATTGCAGGTAGATGTCATGAGAGAGTCCCTTCAGCTTTCCTGATGGAAGAATGATACCTTTCTCATGCCTCATGATTCCTGTGCATACAAGGCTAAGACACATTGCTGCTGTGCTATTGTCCCTTGCCCTTTTTATCTGTTGCAAGGCTTCTTGGAAATACTCTCTATTTTCTCTTTTGCTCTGCTCTTTATATGGTGATACACTGGAAGATATTAAACAACAAAACAGCAAAGAGGATATGTTTTATATTATTCTGTTTATAAGAACACTCTTGATTGGTAAATAGCTACACCCTTCGTAAGTGCTTCCAATTTTCTCTTTGAAAGATGAAACAAGAAATGTTTTCAACAAGCAGCTCTTTTTTTCAAGCATTTTTCTTGTTTTAGGATACCCAAATAGTTTGAAAATCAAAATGTTTCCAGAAAACATGAAAGTTTGGGCACACTTTTTTTTTTAAAGCCATGCAGACTTCAAGCTGTGACTATAAAGACTTGACTGTTCACAATGCTGAATGCTTCACGCTGAGTAGAATATCTTTCAGTATGGGAACTAACGTGTGATCTGTAAAAAGACATAGCAGCCTTACAAAGCCGCTTGCACAAGAGACTTCACTTGGTTTTTCTTATTAAATTCAGCAAAAAGCATCTTGTATAACGAACAAGTAGCTTGAGATATACAGGGAACAATGGTACCTTCAGACACATGTCAGTGGCCTGGAGTAAGATACTCTTGTGATAATCATTTCTTGGAAACAGATGACCAGACCATGGCATTTCAGTGTCCCTGCTACATTGCTCCCAGCAGCAGGGAATGATCACAAAAAGCTCTTATTTACAAGCTTGTGCCTGCCCCCTGGCAGAATTTCTGAGTGCATGTCTGAAACTTGGTCCCTTTTCCCAAGTGCAGCACAGAGGTGGGATTCTCTTTGACTTCACTATGAGACAACTTGAAAAATTAGGTCCAAAAGTGAGGTGGCCCAGACCCAACTTGTTCTAGGTTAGCCTTACATCCTCATGAAAGGCTTTTTGGTCTCGCTGTAGCTGGGATGGGTTCCTCTAAATGTCTGTACTCTACTGTATCTTTCTACACTTCCAAAGAGAGTTATTTCAACCCATTTAAAAGTCACTCTGAGAGTGGTGGGGCTTGGCACATCTGTTTTCTGTGCCCAGGACTTCCTGCTGATCTGGAGTTATTGGCTGATTACACAAAATAGTTTACAGATTTAGACTGTTTTGCCTTAGAATCTTATTTACTGTGACCCTTCAATTAAGGTCACAGTAAGTAAGATTCTGTCCCGGGTTCGGCCAGGACAGGGTTAATTCTCACCGGGATCCCGGCAGGGGCCCAGCCGGGGCTGACCGCCCCTGGCCACACGGAGCAGGGCGTTCCGCACCGTGTGCCTCATGCGGGGTTCCGGGGGGGAGCGGGGCGGCGGGAGCGCACTCGCGGCTCGGGAGCTGGCGGGGGTGCGGGAGGGCGGCTCTGTGGTGCGGTTTGTGCTGTGTTTTCTCCTCGTCTGTGCCGCTGCTGTCCCTGTTCCCTCTGGCCGCTGCTCTGTTGCGCTGCCCTGTCCCGACCCGCCGGTCTCTGCTGCTCCTGTCCGCTCTCCTCCGCGCCCCGGCGGGGGGAGGGGCGGCCGCGCCGCGTGATCGTTGCCGGCCGCAGCCAAGGCAGAACAAATTCTAAGGCACTTCTTGGCAAAACAGACTCTTAGGAACTAGTCATATTGAGAGTAATAATTTGATTAGAGAATGAGAAACAGGATTGGGAAGAGAGGAGCTTGACCTCAGCAACAAAATGCACATAGCTGCTTTTTTTTCTCGCTTGGAAACTGGTGTGCAAAAGCACAACTATAAAACATGGCCAACATTTCAGCAGGCCAATGCAAACCATTTGTGCTTCTTGTCATCTTGACATCTGCACAAAGTTTTTTTTTGCTTTAAACTTTTGGGCCAAATCCTCTTGCTAGCATGCAATACGAACAGGTTGCAGCATGAGGGCTGGTGCTGAGACCTTCCACTGACTGGAAGTGCTGGAGGTGCCCACAGAGGTGAACTGACTATGCCAAGTTGCGGGGGTGTTCAGCTCCTCCAACTCCAAATAAGCTTTTGGACACTACTAATCAAGAAGAGTTGAATTTAAGGGTATCTGCAAGCTGAATGTAATTTGGAAGAGCAACAGGGGCAGGTAGCCTGGGTGATATTGTTGGAATTAGTTGAAATTGGAGTTGGAGAGAGGCTGAGTACTTTGCAGTACTTGTTTTGTTGTTTACTTAGAAAATCACACTAAACTCCCAGTAGCAGATCATTTTCAAACTCTCAGCGTCTGAGTTAGAAAGGAAATGCATTATCCCAAATGTGAATGCTTCCAGTATCACAGGAAGTGCCAAGTGATGTTCGTATTCTTGTTATTCGTTCTTTTTATCTTCCTGCAGGAGGAAGGCTGTCCTTGGAGCAGGGCCCATACCCTTGGATCCTACTGATGAGGTATGAATAAGCTGTCCTTTCGTTTGCTTGTGAGGATGCAGGATGCAGCTGAGAGGGCTGGGAACTACGAGGACAGAACCAGAGAGAATGCATCAGCATGGACTGCAGCTCTGTGCCTGGTGGGAGCCCTCTGTGTCTGTGTAGAGGTCCCAAGAGCAGCACCGAAGGAAAAAGCAGCCTAACCCCAGTGCTCCGTCATCCTCCGAGGGAAGAAATTCTTCCTCACGTTCAGACAGAACTTGCTGTGCTTCAGTTTGTGCCCATTGCCCCTTGTCCTGTCACTGGGCACCACTGAAAAGAGCTTGGCCTCATCCTCCTGACACCCACCCTTCAGATATTTGTAAGCATTTATAAGGTCCCCCCGCAGCCTTCTCTTCTTCAGGCTGAACAAGCCCAGCTCCCTCAGCCTCTCCTTGTAGGAGAGATGCTCCAGTTCCCTCACCATCCTGGTAGCCCTCTGCTGGACTCTCTCCAGTAGCTCTTCATCTTTCTTGAACTGGGGAGCCCAGCACTGGACACAGTACTCCAGATGAGGCCTCACTAGGTCAGTGTAGAGGGGAAGGAGAACCTCCCTCGACCTGCTGGCCACACTCCTCTTGATGCATCCTAGAATGCCATTGGCTTTCTTGGCAGCCAGGGCACACTGCTGGCTCATGGTTAACCTGTCGTCCACTAGGACACCCAGGTCCCTCTCCGCAGGGCTGCTCTCCAGCAGGTCCACCCCAAGCCTGTACTGATGCATGGGGTTGTTCCTCCCCAGGTGCAGGACCCTGCATTTGCCTTTGTTCAACCTCATCAG